>Ga0214543_1001017_pt1 | contig 52240 bp, 24 predicted proteins | sample CNSS2metaG_FD_160094 | JGI IMG/M metagenome (GOLD analysis project Ga0214543, IMG submission 160094) | Root nodule microbial communities from cowpea collected in UCLA plant growth center, Los Angeles, California, USA - CNSS2 | ecosystem: Host-associated > Plants > Roots > Nodule | place: USA... | reverse complement strand
AGATATATATATATATATATATATATATATATATATATATATATATATATATATATATATTTCTCATCATAACAATCATACCCAAACAAATACCAATCATCCAAGAACAACCAAGCAACCAAACAACGCACTGCCTCGCCCAGCCCTTCGCTCAAGCTGAAGGGTCTCGCTCAGGCGAGTCCCCTTCGCCTAGGCGAGGGCTCGAAAAGGAAACAGGAAACCAACGCGGTATCTCGCCTCGCCTGAGCGAGATACTCGCTCACTCAAAAGTTGAGCTGGTCGCCTGGGCGACCTTTCGCGTAAAGAGGGTTTGGGCGAGTCCCTGTCCATCTCGCCTAGGCGAGACTGGCTCGCTTGGGCGAGATTAGCAGGTCTCGCCACTGTTTTCCTGCAACAGTTCCTCACACCAGTCCAAGGCAGTACATTCATACATCCACAGTTAACATATTATCACATCCACCACTGAATCTCGAAATAACCGTCAAACAGCAGCTCTAGAACCAGACTCGCAAACTGGAACAGCAGATAGAAACAAATTATTACAAAGTTTCCAACTGTGACTACGAAAACTATACTAGAGAAGGGCGATAAGGATTAGAAGATACTTACGTGAGTAGAACTAAGGTCAAGTCAAGCGTGAGTCTGAGGAACCTTGGGAACCCTAGCAGCAGCTCAAGGAGGTGTGGTTTCTGTTTACGAAATGTGAGCATAGGTTAGGGTTTGGGGCGGACTAGGTTTGTTTTCCCTTCCTAGGCCAGCCCTAAGGCCCAATAATTAAGACAGCCCTAAGAAAAGGGGACGGGATGAAAAGTGGGCCTTACAAGAATAGTTTTCACTTTAGTTCCTTTGTTTGCATGAAGGAAAAAGCTTTTCTGGAGAAATTTGTTGTTAATTTCTAGAAAGATTTGCCTATATTGCGAGATGTCTACACCAGTTTGATTAATCAACAGAATGTAATATAATCTTTGAAGGATTTTGCTGGTGAGTGTTCAAACTTTAAGGTTTTATGTGTCAATGCTATAGTAAACTTAGATTTTTGTTAGCCTTTTTTTGTGTTGGTATTTTAAGTTTTATTTTCCTTGACGGTGAGACTTTTGGCCAGATTTATAGCGTCTTGATGTTGAAGAAAGTTGAATATTTTGTTGGCCTAGAGTAATTCTGTTGAATTTTATTTTGATTGTTTTCCTCTTGTTTTAAATATGGTTTGTCTATTATGAAAACATTTGTTTCAACTCACCAGTCTGTACTTTTATCACAGGACAGGACAACCAAAATGTCTAATCTTAAAGCTGCCAGCAACCATATTTGAGGAGGTCATTGGTTATTTCCAAGAGCATGTGAAAGGGATCAACATCCGAAGCTTATTTTAAAAGAATCAAATTGTGTTTAGTTGATGTAATATGACAGGGTGTTATAAAATAAAAAGTACTATTCAAAGATATTCTATACTACATCAGAAACTTGTACCTTACTAACTTAAGGAAAGTGATCATGTGTCTTTGTTGTTTCATTTGGAAGAGTTGATACTCTGTATAAGTTGATTTTGGAAGGTATGTACAAAATATATTACATGTAGCACACAAGTTGGAGAAGAGGACTATTATTCCTGAGTAATCACTCTTGAAATCAAAAGGTCTGCATTAAGGATAATGTACACTTCAGTTTCATTATTTGAAGAACTGGAAATTCTTTTGAAGAAATTTGTCATCAATTTTTGGAATGATTGCCTCTGTAAGCAAATATCTATAGAGATCTGTTAAATTCTTTGAAAGTAACGTAATCTTTAGATGTTTCTACTGGCAATAGTCCTCACTTCTAACTTTCTTGTTTCAATGCTAAATTTAAGCTTAAGTTTCATCTGCTTTTGTGTGTCACAATTTTAAAGATTTATGTTTTTTGGTGGAAGCACTTTTGGCCATATATATTTATAGAATATTGATTCTGTAATCAAGACTACAAATCCACTTACCATTGATTTTCATTCTTGGTAGTTTGGTTTTTATTTTTACTGTTGATATCACAAATCACATTAGTGTGTTTTGTTGGGCTATCTAATGGACTTTATCTTCATCAATGACTTTTCATTCGAAGTTTGTTGATCTGTTAGATAATAGAGAGGGACTAATTACCCACTTTTTTTTTCTCTCAATAAAATCAAATTGTATTTAGATGTGTAACTATTACTGTTCTTTACAAAATGAATTCTATTAAGATGTTCTATAGTTATAACTTGGCACTTTCAACTAAAATTGTCCCTTTTTCTTGTTAATTAATAATGTTTAGGCACATTTGCTTATATACCAGTAATCTATGATTTCTTGGTAATTCACCGGAGGAGGGAGACTTTTAAAAATAATGATAAAAAACATTTCTTTAATAAAGTTATCTGAAACAAAATGTCGATCTTGGTATGTTTTCTGTGTTAGACCTTGATATATATCTTTTAAGATTATTTTACAAGAAGTAAGAAATATAATAAATTTCTTAATTTTAATAAATAATAGTTCAATTTTCTATTTATCAAAATTTCTCATAATTTAACGTAATAAATATTACTAGTGTAGAATTGCATTTTTACCTCACCTTATACGCTTCGGTTGGCAAGGAACCGAAACATATAACGGCGCGGTGTCATTTTTGCAATTTCAGGCAACTTTTATGCCTCAGTTCAAGAAAAACCTGAAGCCAAAAGGGGTTATAGGCTTCGGTTAAAAAAAAAAACCAGTGCCAAAAGGTGCTTATATGCTTCGGTTGAACAGACCCGAAGCCAAAAATGTGGCTAGAAATTTCAAAAATGCCACTAGCCGTTACGTCTTTGGCCTCGGGTGGCACTGAACCGGGGCCAAATAAGGCTATATGCCTCGGTTATTAATTGAACCGAGGCTATATAGTTTAATTAGGGCACAAAAACACGAACTCCTCTACTTCTTCCTCGCGCGCCGCTGCATCTTCTCCATCTCTCTTTGTGTCTCGCTAGTCTCCTGGATCCCCTCTCCCTTTCACCTCACACATGAACAAAGACCGGCCACCACAGCGACACGAAAACAGGGCACCAGATCTGCAACGCGGCGACGCGATCCACCATGGCAGCACCTTTCACGAGATGGCCATCGCGCTCCACTAGAGGAACCACTGTCGAGATCTCCGTCATTGCAGAAAGCCACCGTCACCGCAACAAAGGTCGTGCGACTGCGCCGTCACTGGACCTGATCGAACCTGAGGACCCAAATCGTGAGCCCCAATTGTCGCAGTTCGTCGCAACGGCGCCTGTCTTCTCGTCGTTCGTCGCAGCGGCGCCGATGATTTCGGGTAACAACCGAGGCCAAAAGGGATACCTTTTGGCCTCACCCCAATATGCCTCGGTTCCAGACCCGAGGCAAAATGAGGAAAATAACCGGGGCAAAAAGCCCTTACTGCACTGGTGTATTTTTGTAAATTATTTTAATGTGGTTATAAAGACTAAGGATACAGTAGAATTGAAAATATTAAAATTCTAAAAGACAGATAATTTTTTTTTTCTAAAATTGAAACGGATAAAAGAATATAACAAAGGAAGTATTTAATGTTCCTATTATTCATAGAGTAAAGAAAAAACAAAATAAAGTAAATAATCTTTCTATTTAGAAAAACATTTGTTAAATAAAAATATGGTTTAATTATGCCTTTGGTTCCATTTTCGTAACAAAATTTCAATTTAGTCCCTCTATTTTTTTATTTCAATTTGGTCCTGTTTTCGGAAATTTGAAATTAATTTTTTTTTAATTTGGGACTCAAATAAAATCAAATTAACAAATATGAGGACCAAATTGAGATTCATAGAATAATTTGACACATGTCACCATATTAGATTGACACGTGGCATAAATATTTTTTTTTTTAAATTCAAAAAAAATTCAAAAAAAATTCAAAAAAGTGAGGAGCTGACACGTGGCACCTACTTAACGGTGTTAGTTCTCTACTAACGGAAATGACCTAATTGATACTAATTTACAAAAATGAGGACCTAATTGAGACTAATAAAAATACAATGACCAAATTGAGATTTTGTGACAAAAATGAGAACCAACGAAGTATTTTAACAAAAAAAAAAATAAAGGATCAAATTAAGATTTTATTACGAAAATGGAACCAAAGAGATTAAACATAAAAATATTGGTATTCTTAGATAAAGTTCCGTTCTTTTCCCACGGTTCGTTTTATAAAAGATAGAGAGAAAAACGTAGTGTAAAGAATATTATAGGAGAATAAAGAGAAAATTATCCTTATTTATTATATACTTAAATTTAGAATTGTTAAAATACACTAGAGTGAATTAGGTCTATTATGAGTTTGAATAAGAATCGGATTAAATTATTACAAATTTTATTACGTGTCGAAATCAAATCTAATACGTTTTAAGATAAATATATTAAATTAATTTTTTAAATTATTTAATTTTTATTTAAAATTATTAATAAGTGTTTGTGTTCAGCATATATTAATATAATATTATAATTATCATGTATTATTTTACAAATTCTAACCTATGTTATGATGTATATATTAATATAATATTTGTTGTCATAATTATTTTATATATCGGAAGTTTAGTTTTAGTTTTATATTAAAAATATATTTTTAGTTTCTAAATTTAGATAAAAAAATTAAAAATTGTTATATTTTAAATTTTAATACATTTTAATTCTTAAATTTTAAAAGAATGATGAATATAAATTTTTTATTTTCATAACATTAACTTTTTTTTTAACTTGTTAAATAATCGTCCAAGACTAACACCTAAATTAAAACATATCAAATGATAACTTGAAAGATATTTGACACGTATTAAAATTTAAGATTTTGAGAAATTTTGATTTTATCTCAAATTTTAAAATTAAAAATATATTTAACCTAAAAAATAAAAAGTAAAAACTAAAATCCCATACTTTTTAAAAAAAAATTAAATATCTCCTTCTTTTATGTTGAACTAGTTTGAGACCCGTACATACGCACGAGTCCTTTTTTTGTGTTTTATTGGTTTTGGATTTCACATTTATTTATGTTTTGTCTAAGTAAATATCAAATTATTTGATTAATAGAAATTTTAATTATAGATGTAGGTTTAGGTAATAAATTTAATGAAAAAAGTAATAATATTATTATAATATAATATTCTTTTCACAGCAGAAGTATGATTACGTTTAAGATTCGATTTGGAGAATCTGATTTTGGTGGTAAGGCAGAGTGATTATTTTTCTTTTCGAAATATCTGACCTTTTATTATATGGTTGCATCTCGATTTGATTAAAAGAGCAAAGGAAAGGTTGGATTAAAAGAGCAAAGGAAACGCTTATTGTGTTTAAGTGTATTGTTCAGTTTCAAGGACGAAAAACAAAACAAAACCCTTCAGAGTCCATAGCTTTGTGTTTCGGTTTGGCAGAGGAGAAAATGTCAGGTTCCAAATGTTTCGGTTTCAAAATTTTTTTCCAGAACTCGATCATGTTCTTGGATCCTTCCGAGGTTAGTGTTAATGGAGTTCTTTGGTTTTCGTTTTTTTCTTTTTACTGTGATTTACTTTGAAGGCAGATATTTTTAATGTGATTTTGTTTCAGAGTAGGAAATTTCTTAGAAAAGAATAATTATTGAAACATAGTCCTTCCCATTTCTGTTTTTCCCGGGAGTTTTTAGTGTTTGATGAAGGCTTCTTCTTGGAATGGGGTAAATCATTAGTAATAGGGACGAACTATTTTTCTGATCCGGGGGGAAATGTGCTTAACATTAAGTTTGATGAAAATCTGGTGGCAGAGAGGAAATTTCGTGGTGTTTCTCAGATATTAGGGTTTTACAATCTACAATGCATGTGTTACGTATGCACTTTGTTTTGTGGAGATAGGTACTTTCGGTTAAGACTCTTTGACTCATATTGGAAGGAAATTGAGTATCCTATGGTAGGGCAATCAAGGTCTGCGATGACCTATGACCCTTTTGGTTCACCGAGATTTTTTCAATGTTTTAGAGTGAAGTTGTTGCGATCGAGGGTAAAATGTTGTATGCCTTACATATTTTGATTAATTTTGTGCATGTATATCTATATTTACTAATTTTGCTTTACTTTTAATGCTTCTGAACAGCCATATATTCTTCTCCCAGACGAATTTTAGATGTTTTCTTAAGATGAACTCAAGATTGATCGTAATGTTGAACTTTATGACCCTGTTACAAAAAAATTTGAACTGTCTATGGATACAACAGATGTAGGCAATATTGTATTGTTTGGGTTGATGAAATTTATGAAGTACTATGGTTTGAAGAAATGTGTTTTCCTACATTTGAGTTATGTAGGAAAAAATCAATTTATCCATAAGATTTTCTCCCCTGAAGTAGTAGAAATGGTCTACCGTAGGGATTCAGTGGGTGGCTTTGACATAGAGCATGGTGTTGTTAATGATCTTGTTGTTAGTGTTATTCCTGATAATGTTGTTGTTAGTATTATTCCTGATAATGCGTCACATATTAGTGATGATGGACTCGTGAAATACTTAACTTATTATGATGTTCGAACTTCATCTTTGGTATAGTTTATGTTTATGGCTGTATATTTCTCACAATAGTATTGCTATTGACTTGGTGTTTAACAGAACTCCTTTTGTTTGCAGTATCTGAATTCCAATTTTGCTGGACAATTTTTGGATAAAAGCCGCAAGAGATATTTGCTTACGAATGATACTATTATATATTAGCCTTGCTCAATTCGTTGGACTAGAAGGAGTAGTTTTAAATGCTATCTGACCTATGGATGAAAGACATTTTGCAAGGACAATGGCTTAGTTGTTGGTGATGCCATAAAATTTGTAATAGACGATGATAAGAAAAATATCATCCATGTTGTAAAGGTTTAGGTGTGTTGGACAATAGTGTTTAGTTAATTTATCTTTTTGGCTATTTTGGGATGCCTTTATAGTTAGGTATCATGTTAGAATTGGAAAACAATTTCTGTTTGGTGAACTCCTGTTTACCTTTGGATTGTTATTTTGTGCAACGATGTTATTTGACCAAGTACTCGAGGTTCAAGATCAAATATTGTTAAAATGTTTAGATATTGTTATTTTAATGATTAATTATTACTTGATATAACATTGATTGAGACTATATGTAATAATATTTCATTACTTAAAATGGTTGAATTTTTGTTGGTATATTAACATGGTTTTAATGTAGTAATTAAAGTAATAAATTGTTCGGTATAAAATTGTTTAATTTTTATTGGTATATTAACGTGGTTTTAATGTAGTAATTAAAGAAATAAATTGTCCGGTATAAAATTGTTGAATTTTTGTTGGTATATTAACGTGGTTTTAATATAGTAATTAAAGTAATAAATTGTCTGGTATAATAATAATTTATTACTTAAAATGCATGCTTTTCTATCCACATGGTTTTAGTGTACTAATTAAAGTAATAACTATTTTCGTATGCTTTTGGATGTTATAGAAAATTTATTAATAGAATAGAAGTTTTATAGAAATTTTATTAAAAGAATTAATCGCAAAAATTGATTAATAAACCAAATGCTTTGTACGAATGTCATGAAAATATTTAATTGCAATAATTTATTAATAAAGAAAATTCTTTAATGTTAATGTTAATCAAATAATTAAGTGTGATAATTCAGTTGTGTACCAATATTATAATCATGGCTGATGGTATATTTGTAGCTAAGACTTGTGGTGGTGGTTAGTGAAAATTTGGATTGGGTTCGAAGTTTACGTCCTCCCAATGGATCATGAAACACAACATACTGGAAGATGTATGACTGTGAGTAAAAACTGGACTTGGAAAAAAAACTAAATATACTAAATTTTGGTGGTGTTGTTATCAAAGTTCAATATAAGTTAGGTACGTTTGTTGGTTTCAGTTTAAATGCATCGTCATGTGTTGTGCAATAGGACAAAATAATGGTCAACCTGAAAAGATTTTAAAGTAGTCATGGGTTCATATAGGGGAACTTGTATGCTTTTGGGAACAATTAAAAAGATCGAACAATGGAAGGAGGTTGATATCTATTTTGGTGAGTTCTTCTGGCCTCAATAATGTTGAATTTATTATTGTTTTTTTTAATCTCATATTAATCAATTATTGTCTAAACCATATTAGATGGATCTGGATCTTTTATTTCGGATTTTATTGAAGATTTTTCATTGTTGCAGTTAAGCTTGCGGAGAGTCATACATCATTGTTTGCAATTGGGATTTCCAAGTTTTATCATGGGTAAAGCTTCACAAGCTTATTGCAATGGTTCTATCTATCTCGAAAAGTAAGAAGTTTTTTACATCTTTGGTAATGTATTTTGGTATGACCTATAAACTTAATTAATAGATCGAACTTCTTTCTATGGAATTGGAATGCAATAATATTTCCTTTTCCTAATCAATTGTTTGGAAGGCTTGTACAAAATGTTTAGTAATTAATAACAAAAAATTTTATCTCAAGATAAACTATACATTTTGGAACACTTCTTTGTATACAACATTGGTTGTTGTATTCGAAGGTTTGTTGTCCTTATCATGGATTATGATTCTTATCCCATATTTACTTTGAACTCGAGAGACTACAACATATAGCTAACTGTGACTAAATACCGGTGTCGACAAACACAATCCAACAAAACGTAGTGATTGACCTTGAGATTTGTTTATTGTCATTGCATATGATAGCATGATAGGAAATTGTTTTCTGATTAGCTTAAATGGCCATGGGGATTGTGAGGGGGACATTGACATTTGTGGAATATAAATGTCTTGGTCATCTTTATTACCTGTAATCATCTTAGCTCCAATAACATGGTTTGCAAGTCTTGTTATTATTAATCTGCTCCCATTGCACAAACCTTCAACTTGGTCCAAGTTCCTCAAAAGCATTATTGGTGCTCCAATCTTCAGTTTGATTCTATGGTTAGGAAGGCCAGACATAGACAGAGAATTTAGGAATTTGGAAGTTATAGTGTTGTAGCTATCGTTTGAAGAAGATTATATTTCATCAACTGAATCGCAGCTAAGATACTCCTTTTCTTCCCCTATATTAGTAATAATATTAGTCACAGTAAATTTCCAAATTATAATCATATTAGTTTGAGGGTGTAGATTGATATACCTGGAATTAGTGATAACATGCATTGATTGATTTTATTGACTGTCTCAATCCTACTTGCCAATATTGCTCTACAATGAAGAAATGACTCGTCCGTATACTTTTGTATCAAATTTGGGTAAGTGGGAGACACAATTGCTTGTTAGGATCATTGAACTCTGAAATTAGGAATTCCTAAGGTATTTCAATTTCAACTAAACCGTCATTAGGTTCTTGTAACTTACCATCACCAATTTGAACAATCCAGTATGAGAATTCTTGAATCTTTGATGCAATAGTTGATTGTAGGCCTTCTTGTAACAGACACATGTTTTTTGTCAGTTTTAAAACTTCACAGTGATCCCATAAATAAGATGAATTAATTGTGGCATTAACAATATCAGATCTGGGCCCTCCTGGTATAACAGGTAATATTTGCATAAAGTCTCCACCAAATACTATGACTTTTCCTCCAAAAACTGAATCCTGTTTTGTGATACCGTTCATTATGTCATTTAGAGTTCTATCCAGAGCTTCAAAACAAAATTTGTGTGCCATTGGAGCTTCATCTCAAATAATCAGTTCTGCTTTCTTTAATAATTCTGATGCTTCATATCCTTGTGAAATGTTACAAATTGAGTTTTCTAGTGTTGGTACTGGTATCTTGAATTTAGAATGTGTTGTCCTTCCCCCTGACAATAGTAGGGAAACTATTTCACTTGAAGCTACTGTGAGTACAATTTTACCTTCGGAACGTACTGCTGCTGACAGTGTTTTTCACATGAACATTTTCCTAGTTCCACCGTACCCATACAGAAAGAATACACCTCCTTGTTTATTAACGATTGCTTGCTTGATCTTTTCAAAAATATTTTTTTGTTCACCTGTAATTGAATGGTTATTCAAACTGATTGCATAATGTAATTTGATTAAATACTCAAATACAAAAAACGATAATAATACTTAACCTGTCATGGATTTGAAATTTGATTGGAATAAATCTCGTTGCTCAGCAGTGTTATAGTCAAGTTTTGCATATACCAATCTATTTCCACAATTTTGTGTAACAAAACCATTTGGGTATGTAATTGTTGGAAACAATTTTAAACTGCTTCTGTTAGACTCCAAGATCTTTTCAATCTCAATCAAGGTTAGATTTTAGAGCACTTCTGGAGTAAGATTTAGTTCTGCAGACAAAAACATTTAAGACATTTAATTTTACAGTAGATCATGTGTCATTTTACATATATATTTATCAATACAATTTATTGGAGCTAACCTGGAATTCTTGCTATATTTCTCTCTCGGTAGAGAATTCCATATGCTAACCACTCACATGTCTTGTTCCATAGATCTTCTGGTCGATTAACACTATTTGACAACATGATAGTGACAAATAATTTTCTTAGATAATGTCTGGAACCCCAATCCTTTGCTTCTTTTATAGCTTCAACATATTTTGTATCATCTGCTAATATTCCCAAAGCTAAGCAAGCTTCTCTAAATGTAGAATATACTACATTGTTAATTGTTCTGATATCAATGTATGATGTTGGTCCTTTTACATGGGTTAGCATTCTTCTAAGATAAAATGCTTAACCAGTACTTGGAGGAACCTAAATCAATCTTCCAATAGTATTCCTCATTTTCCTTGGTTTCCAACATCAATTTTTCTTAACATATACAAACTTAGAAACAAACTCAGCATACGTTAATTCCCTGGCTTCTGGGTATTTCTTATTACATTTCATCCAACCTATAAACATTGATTCCGAAACTGTTGCTTTTCCCATGATATCATCGATCACGTCATCATCCTTAAAGTATACTACTGGAAGATGGAAAAACAATCTTTCTACCGCTGGATTTCATCCATGAATAGGAAACGAAAATATTCTCCAACATGCTTCACAAGGAGATACATATCTACAATCAAGATATTGCTTGATTTCATCTATTGGTTCTTTGTTAAAAAAGAATTCATTTTGCTCTGGAACTATAGCAGCCGTTATTCTGTCGTAACCCTTGTTGATATATTTGAATAAGTACTTGATGGAAGTGCTACGATTACACCATTCAACATTTATATGTGCTTGGTACTTCAACAACAATTATGGATTGTAAGGAACCACAGAACGATTATCAAGACAAAACCCTATTCTTGGTTATTATTAATGAATCGTTCCTTCTACGATAATGAGGAAAACCATCTTCTGATATGATAGTTGTCCTTTGAAAATTTTTTGGAAATAGGCATGAGCATTTTCCATTTTTCATGCAAGGTAGAGATTTGTTTGACATTCCATAAGGACCATGGATCATGTGATCTTGAACACATTTATGCAATTCAGGACTATTTATTGGACAAGGGATTTCAGCAGAAATTACCTTATCAATATCATCAGCAATTGGGTATTTGCTACTGGGATGCAAAAAAATCAGTACGTGTGCATGAGGTAGACCGTATTTCTGAAATTCTATGGTATACATGACTATAAATGAAGCAGAAAACATTTATTCACATAGAAAAGAATTATAACAAATTTGATAGAAAACCATATTAAATAATGATGATAACAAAAATGGATGACTTACATGCAATAGTTTTTCCTAGTAAATGATTCTTAGTTAAGTCTGTCAAAAGTTGTTCAAACTTAATCTTGAAGGCCCTTGACACTATATCCGGACAGTCTCTTGGTGATAGCTTTAGCTTAGCGAGTAATTTGGTTATTTCTGGCCATTTAGGATTGCATGTGAAAGTTATAAAAAGGTCTGGGAATCCCATATAACTACAAATTACCATTCCATCAAAATATAGTTGGTCTATGAATCTTCGGCTACCAATAAAAGTTAATAACCCTATTTAATTTTTATTTAAAATTATTAATAAGTGTTTGTGTTCAACATATATTAATATAGTATTATAATTATCATGTATTATTTTACAAATTCTAACCTATGTTATGATGTATATATTAATATAATATTTTTTTGTCATAATTATTTTATATATCGGAAGTTTAGTTTTAGTTTTATATTAAAAAATAGATATTTTTAGTTTCTAAATTTAGATTAAAAAATTAAAAATTGTTATATTTTAAATTTTAATACATTTTAATTCTTAAATTTTAAAAGAATAACGAATATAATTTTTTTATTTTCATAACATTAACTTTTTTTTAACTTGTTAAATAATCGTCTAAGACTAACACCTAAATTAAAACATATCAAATGATAACTTGAAATGTGACGACAATTTTTTTTATTATTATTATTATCTTATAATATACATATAAAATTTAAAGGTAAAATTATACATAAAGTATTCATATATATATATATATATATATATATTACTATATGTATCTTATATTTACACCGTTTAGTATATATTATATTTCCTATACTACACGGAGAAAAAGTATTATTTATTTACAGTTTTTCCCTTATATACTGGCTTTCAAACAGGAGGAGGGAAAAAAGTTATGGATAGGGTTCACTTGGACTGTTGGGGGTAAATAAAAGGTAACTCCAATTTGTCCTTCGATGACAATCGGCGCATTTGGAGCAGAGAGAAAAGTAATGGTAGAGTTTCCCGTTCCCTGAAATGTTAGAAAATTGTTTACTGTGTTGGTTTGCCATGCATTTCTCGGGAAAACAGCCACAATGTCAGCAAAGAAGGGATCAGACATGTTGGGAGCAACCATTTATGATAAGGTTATAAAATTTTGTTTTTCACACACAATCATCAAATAGGGAAGTGAGACAAATATCACATAAAAAAATACAGCATATCAAATAAAATAATAATGAAATGAAATCTCTCCCAGTTCCATAAAACTGGATTTTTATTATACTTTTATAAAGATATTGATTAATTTTGTAGTGACTAGTCAGGATAAATGAGCTCATGGCCAACAAAGTAACTCAAGAACATCTCATCTTGAGTAATACTAACTCGTTTAAATCCCCAAGGTCATACCTTCAACTACAATAATCAAATCTTCATTTATTGTAAATTTTATTTCAATATTAACCTTTTAATTATTTAATTAAATAAACATGATCGATGCATAATTAAAAAGAAAAATAATATATATAAATAAATAAAAAGGACCAGTACGTAACTGGAGATATAAATAAGTAAATGAGGGTAAATATAAATAGGATCAGTGTTCAACTAGAGATGAATATAAATAAATAAATAGGAATGGGAACTAAATATAAATTAGAATGAGGTTAGGGACACCTCACTTAAGGTAAATATAGAGATAAAAATAATTATGAACAGATAAAAAAATAATTAAAGTAAAAAGATAAAATGATAGATGTATCATTCCCTTACCTTAATTATTGTGAAAGATATATCCCAAAGCTTTGTGAACGTTTTAACTTCTTCTTCTATTTTCTTCACTACCGACTTATACTCACAAACTCCTATTCTCCCTTTTTTTTCTTTGATCTTATTGTCTTTGTCTCGTTTCACTACCACCACTCCTATTTATACTATGCACCTAATCATTACATTTAGTTTATTTGGTTTGTAACACTGTTCAATTCTGTTTTCTTCTTTCAAATTCTAGTTACCGTGGTTTGTTATGGATTAAGTTCTCATTTCATTTTTTTTAACTTATAATTTTACATGCATTTATTAGCTTCTGATCTCATCTCATGACGTGGAGTAATAAACAGATAATGGTGAAGGGTTTTTCTTTTTTTTTTCTTTTCCTCTCTCTTTTTTTCTTTTATAACCTAATAATATGTCTAGTTTACCTAACAATATGTAAGTTCATACTTACGGAACTTAAGATATTTATTTTATGTTTCTTCTTTTAAAAAAGTATTCTTTTTATTAACATTTTAAAATATTTAATATATATTTTTTTTATAAAATTATCGATTATTTATATATTTTGAATATTTATAATTTTTACATTCATATGTTCATAATTTATTATAATAATAATATGTATATTATATATATATATATATATATTTATAATAATAATAATAATATATAATAAAATGCTTATAAAGTAATACATTATTTTTTGATTTATGGATGTTACATGAAAGATCTTTGCCTCGTATTAAAATTTAAGATTTTGACAAATTCTAATTTTATCTCAAATTTTAAAATTAAATATATATTTAACCTAAAAAATGAAAAATAAAAACTAAAATCCCACACTTTTTAAAAAATTAAATGAGTTAATTTACTGAACTCATCTCCTTCTTTTATGCTGAATAGGATCATCTCCTTCTTTTATGTTGAACTAGTATGAGATACGTGCCTACGCACGAGTTTTTTTTTATTGTTATTTTTGGTCTTTTGCTTACATATTGTATTAGTAAAAAAAAATTATCTAATTATTTTAGTAATGCTTAAATAATAATTTGGATTATTACGTATTCAGATAATCCATAGTTTATAGTTATAGTTAATTTTTTTTTCAAATGATTATATTTGAGAATGAATATGAAGGGTGTAATTTTGGCGACAAGGAAAACTTATCATGTGTCTTTTCGATATCTCAGCACATTGATTTGGTAGTCTGCGTTAAAGATTTGGCATTTGACTCTTCTATAGTTGGCGTTGAATAGGTGTGTGCATTTCATAGATACGATGCTGAAATAGGAAAAAAAAAATCCTACAGACTGTGAATGACATCTGGGTACAGGGAAAAGAAAATGTTAGTAACCAAGCGATTTAGTTTCAACAATTTTTTCTAGAGTTCAGTCATGTTTCATAGATATGTACGCACGAGTCTTATTTTTATTTTTGTGTGTTATTATTTTTGTGGGTATTTTGTTTAAATATTATATATTATATCAGTAAAAATATAAATTAAAGTATTGTTATTATTGGTATAATTTATGTGGATTTGTAAATATATTATTTAGATTTTGGTTAATTACGACATTCTGCTTCATTATCTAATTATTTAAGACCATTGATTAGGTTCATTATATATTGATATAATCCATAATTTACACAATACATAGTTTATAGTTATACTTAATTTATATTGAAATATTGAAATGACTACATTTGAGAATAAATCTAAAATGTGTGGTTTTGGTGGCAAGATATAGTAATCAGGTATCTTGTGCACTTTGTCCCGTGTATATGTACATATTGTTGTTAAAATAAAATGTAGGTATATTATGAACTTTGGTCCCGTACAAGAGTATTGTCCACACATGAATAATCAACTTAAAAGAAAAATGAAAAAATGGAAATAGATTGTGAGATATGGTCCCTATTTAAAAAATAACATGAATTGATGTTAAAATTTTTAAGCAAAAATACATGCAGGTGTTGTTATCAATATAGACATTGAATTTATAATAGTTAATTCTTGATGCGTACACACAATTTATTTATTTTGTTTAAAATGGTAATATTAAGATTACCCAATAATATTAGGATATAAATTTGTTTGTGTTGAATTATAAAATTGATGTAATAATTTAGTAGTGATGTGTATATTAAAATAAAATGCCTATGTATGCTCTTTCTTAAAGTAAAATATAGACATATTATAAGATATGTACAAAATAAAAACAACACGTTAATGTTAAAATTTGTAAATAGTAACACATGCATATATAAACAGACAAAGATATATCGAAAGATATGAGATATGGAATCAGAGATATTATTATTACTTTTTTTGAATGATTAAGATTAAAAAATGGATATGATTTTGTTTAAATTATAAAATTGATATTTAGTAAACATTCGTTTAAGTCCGTATTGATTTAAGTTTGCACTGTTTAAGTCCGCATTCCGGATAGATCTGCATTTGGAAAGAGAAAATTCTCAGATCAATAATTTTGTGACTTTATATTTTTTTTATTTAAATCAGTTCTGTAACTTTTATTAATGGATGCAACATCCTTCAACTCAATGTACAATACTCCTTCCATCTACCAATTCCACAAATTCCAAAGACGAGAAAAGTCAAAATGACTTTTAACCCAAACACTTCAAAATGGACTCTAGATTCAAAGCAAGGTTCAAGTTGTAAAAATGCCGATCACATATTCAAAGACACGAAAAACATGTTTAAAAGAGGAGTAATTTACCGAAAAACCTGTAAAATAGATAGGTATTAATGATTGAAGTTGGGATATTTGAATAATTTCCAAAGGTAATTGTTTTCATATATTTTAGATTGACATAATAATTAATGTATAGAAAAGTAATAATATTATATAGTCAAAATTTATTATTAAATTTTTAAGTTATATATCATATTAAAGTGAAATTATATTTGAATCATTGATAAAGTAAAATGTAAATATATTGTACGTATCGTTATTAAAATAAAATGGAAGTAATAAACTTTGGTCCCGTATAAAATAAAAAACACTAAAATTGTTAATAATACTACTAATAATGATAATAATCATAATAACAATACTATTAATAATAAGAAGAAAAAATGACCGACAAAAAAATTATTATGCATTAAGTGTTCATTTTTCAGTTTAAAACCTAATATAACGCATAAGTTTATTTTTCGGTTTATACAAAAGTATATATAATAAACAAATAAATCATCGTATAATTACTATTTAAATATATCTTTCTTAATTTTAAATTAGACTAAATTTGAAATAATATAAGTATCTCTGGATTTTTTAATATGACAACAATTTTTATGTAATTTCATTAATATAATAAAATTATGTAATTATAATATTATTATAATTAAAATGTTAAAATTACATATATGTAATTCTTACAATATAAGGGTAAAAATTGATAAAAAGTGTAAATGAACCTACACACGTTTTTTCGCATAGGAGGAAGAAAAAAAATCCAGCTACAGATATTGCATGTATGTATGGAAGAAGCCTTTCAAACCAAGTCATATTGGCATATGTACTAATATAAATTATCCATCAGACTACATTCCTGTATGGATCCCTGAATGTTTCAATTACACAAATTAGAAGCTAAAGAATTATAAAGGAATGAAAAGTAAAAGACTAAGAATATAAAACAACCATTAGGGCCTAATCATAACACCTCTCACATCAGCGAATTGAGAGATAATTATGTTATATGATACAATGGCAACATGAACTTGTAACTATATAGTCAAGTAGAACCTTTGTATCAATGTTATCAACACATAAATAGAATCCTATACAAAGTATCAGGTTGGCTTGACAAAATTTCTTCTTCGGTGGATGAATCATATAATGTAACTTTGGCATCTATTTAAGATTCTGAAAAGACAAATAAGAAATGCTCTTTAAGCCACCGACCTTTTGAGGTGTCAAAACATTTGTTCTTGTCTGAACATGTCAACTTAGTAATGAAAAAGAAACCTTTTCATTTAACAAATAAATAAGTACAAAACTATATGGAAAGCACATGCTAACAAAAATTGTGGACTTGAAAAAATATGACAGTAAAGATAGAACTACTTTTTTTTTTTTACCAAATACAACATTAATAACATTGTTAACAAGATTTTAGCTTGAGTTTCTTTAGCCATGGAAAGAATTAACAATAATCACTTGTTGAGTTATGTAAGTTCACTTTATATCCAGGTTTTTATTCTCCTTAGTCAGACTAACAATAACATCCTCGTTAGTGTTTATATCCTGGGCCTTCATTTTAGGTGTCATTCACCTTTTACGTTCCTCGCCGGACTATATCCATTTAGTTTATATCACCAAATCAGACCCAATCACCCTCAACGTGACAAAGCCAAACTGGTAAAGAAACATACAAAGAAAGAGAGGGAGGAGGTGTATAAATATATAGTTAGCCAAGAAAGTGGTATATAAATATAGCTAGTGGTATTTAAATATTCAGAGAAATGTTCAGCCAACAAATTGCATAGGAAAATCAAAAAGCTAATTTGAGTGAAAAAAGGTATTCGTCAGCTAAAAAAATGACTTAAATTATGTGCCTCATACCTTAGAGATAATAGTATCCAAAATGACAATCTCATTGTGGCCTCCTAAAGCCCTGTATGATTTATCCACATCTCTAAAAAGTACTGATTAAAGCCACCACTGTAATGACAATGCAAAAAGAACAATATATGAAACTTTCTTTCTCCGGTAACAAATACAAAGACCCCAATCCTTAATCAATATTCTTAGGGTAATGAAAAACCTTATGCCATGCCTATTCAATGGCATGGATGAAAAACTCACCTATCAAAAATAGACCTCTCGTGATAACTATATAAAGCTTACTCTAACAAATATAGTGGAGTATATTTAAAAATCTATTCAAATATGTCAATTAAGTATGTGTGTGTTCACTCTAACAATTTTTCATAATATCAAGAGGTAGAAGACAACCATGACTATTTGTTAGGCATTGGAATAAGGAACCTAACTAAAACAAACTTTTTTATGTTAAAATAGAATGAAAAATAAAATGTAGCAACTTGCAAGGAAGTATGCTTAAGATTAAAAAACGTTTTAAATAGGTTTTGACTAAAGTATAATTATTGGAGTTGGAGATCCATCACCACTTCTGCACATCAAATTTAATTAAAAGCACTTTCCAATATATTGGAAATAAATTAATAAAAATGATAAAAGTCCACCTTTGAAACTCTATGTATTTCATCCAAGATCTTCTCCTCATTAAGCAACAACTTTTGTAGTTTTGGTATCAATTCAGTTCATTCCTTGCTTTATTTCATAAATGCTTCAATTTTGGATGAATCCTAACAAAGAAGAAACAAAAGAATTAGATGTCTCTTGAATAGAGTTTCAATTGCAATGAAATCTTCCGAATACTTACCACCTTAAAAGCTTAGTATTAAGAATAAATGCACAACAATATAACTATGAAAACTGATTCAATTACAAAACCCATGTTATCCGAACCTCTTGTCTTTTCGCATAGTTGTTGTGCTTAGTTTCAAGCTCTTTGAGAGTTTGTTTACTTTCTTGGATTTTATCCTTGGAATATGATATCACGAAGTCCTTCATGAGACAAGAATACGAATTCAACAATAAAGAAACAATTAAAGTACCCTATGTAATCCAAATTTACCTTTCTTTCTTGAGATTTTCTTATAGAGTGGCGACATTCCCTTGTAACTCGTCCATTTTTTCACATGTATCATCAAGGGCCAACTTTGTAGCTTTCTCTTGCCATTTTAACCAAGATAACTTGTTCAACAGCTAAGCTGCATATAGTTATCCTGCGATGCCTATAATCATTTCGAGAAATCCAGGGTAAAAACTTTAATATTTGAAGGAAGTAAAATTATATTAGCTTCACTGGTATCAGCCATGCATCCGCTGCCTTAAACAAACAACAATTTAAAATGAAACATAACAACATCAGGAAAAATCACAACCATAATCCAACAACATAAAAGCATTTAATCATAAAACATAACTAAAGGCAAAAAATAGAAAAACGAAGAGACGTCAACCTTAAGCCACACACATGGCATTCGGTTAAGTTCGATAAATTCGAAGTCCTTTTGTCTATTGGAATCGAGTCTTATAGATTTTCAGATAACTCTGGTTGCAACCCAATTCTTTCTTCGATTCGAGGAGCTTCGTCGCCGATGAAACTGGTAAGCAAAGAAGAAGAAGAAAATGAAAAAAAACTTTAACATGCTAATCCAAAGATTAAACATTAATACACATCTTAATGAAAATAGGAATCCAGAGCATGAAATATTACCCTAATAAAGGAATATTACCCATTAACACCTTTTTCGAGTGAAAAAAAAGTTATAACTACATATCGGTCATCGATTTCATCTTTGTTCTCCATCCAGTGAAGATTTGGGGAGGAAGGTAGCAAAGAAACATAACTTTTTGAAGAAATTTTCAGTACACCATTAAGACATTATACAGTGTTCCCTTCATCCCACAATCCCAAAAGCAGGTCAAAATGACTTATAACCCAACAGATGTTATTGTTAAAACACAGAAAAAAATGAAGTAAAGCTGTAAAATCAGGACCTTAGAGAAAGGAAATGGGAAGAAAGTTTAAAAAAGGTTTAAACAGAAAGAAAGTTAAAAACAAAACAAAACTAAATCTAAACAAACCTTCAATAGAACAACAAAACATGAAAGAATGGAGGGAAAATAAAAAACATTAGAAAACTCTAGAACACAACATATTCTAAAAAAATACCCCTTTACACGAAAAACTCATCACCACCTGGAATACCATAACCACAATAAATGAAGATGAGATGAATCACTCCCACAATATGTCCATGGGATGAAAAAATTATTTCTTCAAATAAAATAATTGAAAAATGGACATGTTCTTTCACAAAGTGCAAAAAAAGTAATTGGAGAAGATATACTACTTAGAAACATGCCCTAGCATATTCCCGTATCAAGATCGCAATCCTCACAAACAGAAAAGAAAGCAGGATCCCGAGCACCACCAATATTAGAGCCAGTGCTTGTTCTTGTCTTCGATATCACAACTTTTCTTGATAGGTAGAACTTCTCCATAAAAAACCCAATGAACCATGAAATAAAATCAAATAAGGAAACAAAACTTAGAAAACCTAAAAAAAAAATCAAGCTTACCAGGAAGAACAAAACCTATATGTGCAGGTGTTTATTTGAATTGCTACAATATTTCACTTGAAATCACCAACAACATTTTACCAAAAAAAAATCATCTTACAAAAATTCTAATCAACAAAAAAAATATTTACTTCATCATCCCCTCCGTCAACAACGATTACAAAAGTTTAGAAAAAGGAACAAATGAGAAGCATTTGAAGCATAAAATAAAAGACTAAAAATTGAATCTTTTTTTAATTTTCTTTTACAAACCACCTTAAATCCTTACCTCCAAGCCTTGTTTCTCCAAACCTGAGAAATTCAAAACCAAAAATTCCAAAAAAATTAACACAAAAATTTAAACGGTCGAATCTGGGTAAAAAACAAAAGACCAAACTTGAAAAATTCAAAACCAAAAGTTCCCAATAAATTAACCTAAAAATTTCAATGGTTGAATGGGGAAAAACAAAAGTGAAAACAACTAGCAACAATTTGTAACAGTTGAATAATTATTTTCTCAGAACCAATAAATGGAGGAGTGGGAATGGGGTTTATGAGGAAGGAGAAGACGTTAGATTTGAATCTCTCCTAAACCGGAATTCCAAAAGATGGATCTTTAACTGAGCGGGAAGAATTAAAAGAATCAAAAGAATAGAATGACAAAAAAACCAAAAAATTGAAGAGGTGTAGAAAAATTAGATATGGGTGTAAGAGTCTTTTCTAAAAATGTTTATTTTCATGTATAGGATCATACCACATTGAAATGAAAAAGAATTAAAAAAATGATTTATTTTCTTGACACTAGTGTAAACACAGGCGCTATCGCGTCTGTGTGTAGGCATTTTTTGAATTATATTAATAATTGATGATATTGTAATGTTATTAATTTAATAAACAAAATAAAAGTATATTTATAAAAAATAAAATAAAATGTACGGAGAAAATAAGAGAAAAATAATTGTTGATGAATAGTAAGAGAAAAAAAGAAAAAGGAGATAAGTAAATAATTTTATAAAAACTTGTAAAAGTAACCGTTAATTTTTAAAAATTTAATAAATAATTAAATTATAAAGGGTAAAGTTGGAATTATGAAATGTGGACACAAAAGAGGGAATCCCCTTTATATATAGTTATAGATTTTCTTTTTCTTATAAATTCAAAGTATTTTTCCGTTGAGAAGCAAAAATATTTAAAATTTTGAGTTTGAATTTTAATTATTTATTTAATATATAAAAATCATATTTTCTATTTACCATCTTGAACATCCAAATGAGAATCCCTAATCACCATAAAGGTCGACCCTTCTTACCACATCTGAATAACAACGGATTCTCCGAAACCCAGTTGTTCTTCTTTGTGCTCGCGGTGTCTTGGCCAAATCTCACTGCATTGAAATTTCTCGGTAAGTAAATGGTGCCCAATTTTTTCATTTCAAGATTAGTTGCATCATCATTCACTGGCTACAAGGGTAGCCATCTTCTATTGGGTTCTCTGCTTCCTTGCAAACACACTGCTTCACTTGTTTTCTTCAATTATTTCACTTCAAGCACTTCCTCTGATTCTAAATCAGATGGAAAGCAACACAGAGGTTCCACCTTTACTGTGTCTTACCTCATCAACTCATGTGGGTTGTCCCAAACTCTGGCTAGGGAACTCTCCAACAGGGTCAATTTGAAAACCCCAGATGGCCCAAATGCTGTCATTGATATCCTCAGCAACTATGGGTTCTCAAAATCCCAGCTTGCAAAGCTTGTGGTGAGACATCCTTCCGTGCTATTTGCAAAAGTAGAGGATACCCTTTTGCCTAAACTCGAGTTCTTTCGTTCTATTGGGCTGTCCAACACTGACATACCTAAGATCCTGATTGCCAACCATGGTATCTTGAAGAGGCACTTGGAAAACTGCATCATCCCTCGCTATGAGATCCTAAAGAGTGTAGTTCATGCTGATCGGGAAGTTGTTAGAACTATTAAAAATGCCCCACTTGGTTTTGTGTATGGTGACTTAATGAATAGGTTGGTTCCAAACATTGACATTTTGAGGGAATATGGTGTGCCTCAGGCTTCCATCAGTCACCTGGTGACTAATTCTCTGTCTGCAGCATATGTGGAGCATTCGAGGTTTGTGGAAGCTATCAAGAGAGCTAAGGAAATTGGATTTAGTCCTTTGAAAATGGACTTTGTTGTTGCTATTCACGTGCTTGTAACTATGAGGAAAGAAGTGTGGGAGTCAAGGTTTCAGGTTTATGAAAAGTGGGGCTGGAACCGGGATATGGCTCTTCGAGCATTTAGGAAGTTTCCCAGTTTCATGAAGTTTTCAGGGGAGACATTTTCCAGAAAGATGAGTTTCCTTGTGAAGGATATGGGTTGGCCATCAGAAGCTATTGCTGAATATCCTCTTGTTGTAGCCTACAGCTTGGAGAAGAGGATTATTCCTAGATTCTCTGTAATTAAAATCTTGAAATCAAAAGGTCTTCTTGAGAAAAACGTGCACTTTAGTTCCATTATTTGCACAACTGAGGAAAAGTTCTTGGAGAAATTTGTCGTCAATTTTCAGGATGCTTTGCCCCTCTTACCAGACCTCTACAGAGGTTTCCTCAATCAATCTAATGTAGTGTAGCCTTTGGTTGTTTTTATAGCTATGATTCTTTCTTGCTTCCAGCCTTTTGTGTTCAATCCTAAATTAGATCTTTAGTTTTTCTTGTTTTCACATTTTGTGCCATTTGAGTTCTATTGTTCTTGGGTGGAGGGCTTCTGCTCAAATTTTGATACTGATTGTATAAACAGGTGGATAAATCCCTTTAGTGGTGATTTCCACTTTCAGTAGCTTGGTTTATTAATCTCCATTTCCGATGTGTGTTATTTCCATCCATTATAAACGAAGATGAGGTGTTATAGGCATGAGCATGTCTATATTTTTTTCTACCATAAACTATAGAATGTGTTGGTGGAAGCCCCTGTTGTCTGTTAGAGCATGCAGAAGGGGTCAATAACTAAAGTTGAATCAAATTACAGTTAGTTGTGCTTGAATTACCATGTTGTAAAGATGTCTTACAATTTCATAATCTTCCTCTACTTGTGTATGTCACCACTATAGTGCACACTGTTATGTCATGGATTGGATACATTTAGCATTGAACTTTTTTCCAGCTACTGATTCTGTTTATATTTTACACATCTTAAGAGAGTAACCAGAAATCAGAGGAAGGTTACCTTCACTATGTTTGTAATCAAATTCTATTTAATGTTTCAATGTTTCTTGAGTGAAGATATCTAAGCACAATGTGCTGAGAGATTAAGTAGTATTGACTGTTATTTGTGAAAATTGGGATTTCTTTTATTTCTCTCTTGTTGAACCAGGCCATTAAGGTTGCACTTAATTTCCCTGAGATATTTGAAACTGCATTCAAAGCATTATGGACTTGGATACTGTGCTATTTGAACTTATTCTGCTAATATAAATTTTTCTACTTGGACACACAAGGACCCTTTTTGTGATGGATTGTTTGGCCATGGTGTTTTGAAAGATGAAATATTGTGAGGGATTGATTCCTTGCTTACTCAGATATGCTGACAATGTCATATTCTGATTCTGGTGCTTTTTATAAATCTTTTTAGGAATCAATGATCATAATTTTGTCACTTTTATTGGTGGTTTCAAATTAGCTATAATAGCAAGTGTCTTTAATCTGATGTCTATTGTGGTGCAAATTTTAGGTGATCTAATGGACAATGGGTATAGCCTGCTTGATGTAAACAGATTTAAGTGGTGACAGTATGTGATAAGGTTAAAAAATTTACTGGATTTCTTCTTCTTATTGTGTTCTGCTTAACTTGATACATGCTTTTGGATGACGTTCATATTGTATTTTTGGTAAAAGGTTATCTGAATAAAAATAAGTCATGTCAATAAGATTAATTTGATATAAAGTTAAAATCAAATTAAACTATATTACACACTGGTTTGGATGAATTTGCAGTTTGTTATATCTTGTATTATTAGGTCGTATTAAGTTCTAAATAAATAATACATTAGAGATAAGAGATTATATATTAAGTTTTATACTTTAGTAAGCATATAATTGATTTGAAAAATATAACTAATGTATAAATTAATGTTTGAAAAATATGATTAAAAGTTGAATGTAATTAATTGAGGAATCAAAATTGATGAAAAATTAAACTTGTTTAGATATGTATAAATAGAAAAATAATATGTAAAAGTTGAGAAGGGATGAAAAAGATTACATAGAGTTATAAACTTGTTTAGATAAATTTGGTAGTGCATTTTGCTTCATTGGTGGTGGCACATACTTTTGTTGTGAATTTAAGTTGAACTGTCGCGTTGTGTTATTTGGGTGCTGATGCTATAATTGTGTCGAACTTCATGCACACCTCTACCTCTGGTCCTTGAATGGAATTTCTGAGAGTTTTCAGCCATGCTGGAAATAAGGTATCTAGCTACAACATGTGTTTTATCCAAGAGTTGTTCATTGATTTGGTGGTTGGGACAAATAGAACACAACATATTAAATCGATCCCAATATTCAAACAAAGTTTCTCCTTGCAATTGTCTAATACCACTGATCTCCTACCGTGTAGCAACAGTCTTTGAAGTTGGATTTTTTTTTTCTCTCTCTAAAAACTTCCTTCAAATTGGTGATTGGAGTTGGCTAAGAATACAACCAATCTTTGGTTGAATCACTCAATGAGAATGTTTGGTTCACTGGTTGATGCAGTTTGGTCACTAGATCCTAACTCAAATTTGTTCTGAAATTTCTTTTTGGTGCTTTCTTCCTGCATCCCCAACATCCCCAATTTTTCTTCATGCACCCCCAACTTTTTCACATTTCCCTGCTACCCTTTTAATCTTTGATTATTTGACTCTGCATGTGTTTTTACTAGATCTTTGACTAGGGTTTTTACCTTATTTGATGTCTCCAAGCCGTTCCACGGCATAACCTTTGACACTTTCTTTCAATCTCGTCCTCACCTCCAAGGCACTCACAACACCCCCACCACTTCCTCCAACCCCTTTGCCGTTTCTTTTTGGCCGAAGCTGTTCATGGTCATTTCATCTTCAATTTATAATGTAATTGGTTTGTTTTGATTGATTGTGTTTTGGGTTATTCGTTAGGGGTTTTGGGTTGTTGGAAAGACATGAAAACCTAAATAAGAGTCACCAAATTTGGCGTTTTTAGTCACTGGATTTCGACATCCATTTAGGCATTCCCAGATTTCATGATGGGGTAATACCGAATTTCAAAATTTGGTTAATACCTCATCGGATTTCAAGATGCGCTAACACCAAATTTTGAAATCTAGTTACATAAATTATTACATACATTATATTACCACTAAAGGAATTTTTTCATGAAATTCTCACATCTTAAACATGTTATCTTAAAGTAACTCATATCTCATGTAAAACATATTAAGTCAAGTTTCAAAATACCTCATTCATGTATAGCTTCAGACATCATATTCTTAAAATTAATTCAGTCAATTTTCGTTTGAGTTAAAAATTAAACATAGACAAAAAAGAGTTGGTTTTCTTGCTTAAGCTATAAATTCTTGCATGAGCGACAGAGACTTTCGTTTAAACTAGAAATTTCCACTTAAGCTAAAACTTGAATTGAGAGCAAAGTAAAATTCTGTTATTTTCGCTAAAGCTAGATTTTTCTCTATTGTGCAAGAAGGCTCTCACTTAAGCTAGAAATTCTCGCTTAAGATAAAAATAACATATTTTCACTCGCTCTCGACATGTAAAGCCAAAATTCAAATAAAAAATACACAAACCACTCTAATTCAATACACTTATTCATTTAACACATCTAGACACAATTAATAATCAAAATAATCAATTCATTTCATAATTTTTAAGAAACCTAGTTTCCCTTGCCTCTTATGACAAATTTTTTTCTTAGGAACCTCCCTTCAACCTATAAACATAAAGAAAAACCAACAAATGATTAGAACAATGATGCAAAGGCATGGATGTGTTCACCACAACTCAGAGAATTCATAGGAGTGACAACACTCCTATGCACACCGCATAAATTGGAGAAAAATAGAAAAGTTAACTTAATTAGTTACGAGGATTACATTTATTCATTTTTAATGTTTTAGAACAAAATTGCATCAAAGTTTGAAATAAGGATAGATTTTAATTTTGCATGAAAATTTAAAAACTAAAAAACATATTTAATCTCTATTAAATAATGTAACACAAAAAAATTTTACATTACATTGATGCTACCCAAATTAAAGGATTAAATATGTTTTTGTTCTCCGACTTTTAAAGTGAAAATTAAATTAGTATTTTTTGAACTTTTGAACAAATTTGTTCCTGTCTTTAGATATACGTGAATTTAGTTTTTTTAACGTCAAATAAAATTAATAAAATTTGGTTAAAATAAATAAATTTATCTATGTATTTCTAAAGTTTGGAAACTAAATTAAATAAAAATTTGGAGGATGGACTACTTTCAATTTCATTAAAATTTAAAAATCAAAAATATATTTAATCCTAAATTAATTTCATATCAAAATCATAGTACAAATCCTTTGTTTAACAACACTATTTCAAGATTATGGCTGTAAAAGTTTGGAGAGAAAATTCTAACCAAAGTATTTTCGAAGATAAAATCAAGAGCGCCTTTGATATAACAATCTTTATAATAATGTCAATCCAGTTCACCATTGAGTATGTCATACGTTTTCAAGAATTTGCAATCTTAATATTACATTGTCTTGAAATTGAAATTTTGGATACTACCATCTTTTTAATATTATAATCAGCAAGCTTTGGATTTATTAATTTAATAATTGAAAAATAAAAAATTGATCAAAAGATTTTTTTTCATTTATTCATTTTAAGTACTAATTTCATAATTTTTTTATGTATTAATATTACCAAAATAAATAAACCATTTATAAATTGTTTTTTTATTTCAAAACAATATGAGAATAAAAATATATTTTTTAGATAGAAAAATTCTTACGGATTTTTTGTAAAAATATAACTGAAAGAAAAATAGAAAAAATATAACTGAGGTGAGAATAAAAAAATTCTTTTTTATATATTTTTTGTATAAAAAAACTGAAAAAAATACTTCATAAAATATAAAAAAAAAAAATTGTAATGTTATAATACCTGATAAAATGATAAGTGTGAGATTCATAGATACAACATCAATGAGATCTGAGCCTAACCCAAAACCTTAAGACAATGAGTTTATGGGTCTTTATTCTTATATAGTGCTCTACTTTTTCATTTCTGGTCAATGTGGGACTTAGACTCACACTTGAATTCCTAACGGCATTCTCCAAACAATTTTAAACCAGTAATTATGGCAGCAGCAACTCAATTTCATAACTCTATTACAATCTAATAACATAGAATATCTGAAGAAGGGTAGGTGAAAATGAGGTAGTTGAATGAGATAGTTGAATTTTGAATTATTGAACTTAACAATTATCTTTGTTGCATAATATTTTAGTTTCAGTTAATACGAATTTTCATTCAAGTTCCTTTTACTATGTTTCCTAATACTTTAAAATTAATGTTTAATAACTTCGTTACATTCACAATGATTAAATTTTACGCTATTATATCGATGAAATATGTTTTTTTAATTATGATTCATTAGAGTGTGTTAGAAAAATTAAAAAATGTTTATAATTCTTAAATTTGGACGGGTAATTATAATTTATTTTTATTTTAAATTTTGATATATTTTGAGTTTTAAATTTTAAAAATTAATAGATTAATTAACTTTTTTATATGTTAAATGGCATGTTGACATTTAAGCTTAAATGTTATTTAAGACATTAAAAAAATAATAATGTAACTGAAGTGTCCAGTTGAATTAAACAAATATATCTATTATTTTTAAAATTTAAAGATTAAACATGTAAGATGATAACAAATCCAAATTCATGTCAAGTTATAAATTAAAAATATATTTAACCTAAATAAAAATAACTCATAAAAATTTATAAGTATATTTTTAAAATATATTTTATTTTAATATTAATTTTCATAGTTACAAACAAAACATGATTACAAAATTCAAGTCTTCACCACGTTTCCATTTATCTTTTTGAAGTTGTGATCAGTTGACCCATTAACACACTTTTTAATTTTATATTTTCATATATTGTATTTTATATTTATTTAAATTACATATTTAAAATTTAATAGAAAACTAAATAAAAATGTAAATAAATAAATTTTTTTTTTACTTATTCATATATATATATATATATATATATATATATTTATCGGATTTAGGATAACATTGAGAAACCAACGTAGCATAATCACACAGTCAAGAGTTGTGATATTTGTTTGATTATGTCCCTTGAACTTCAGCTCAGAATATCACCTGATAACTAGTGGTAACTAGTCGGTTTGATCGGGCTCGAACGAAAGATATTTTATTAGTTCAACAGATAGATAATGTTGGAGAAAGATCATAAACATGATTAGGAAAACTCGGGCCTTATTAGGTTATATCTAATCAAAGTCCATTAAAGAATATTAAAAACAGAGACAATGTTATTAAATTTTGGCCATGACGAAAATCGATAACGGTTTCCAACATGCTACCACAATAAGGCGATGATGAAACAGGTTTTTCGTGGCGATTCATGACGACCACTTTTCGCATGGAAGTTGACAGTGGTGGAATGGTAATGGCGGAAAAAGTGAGGTGGAGAAAGAAGACAAGAATTTGAACAAAAGTGACCAAGAGAAGAAATAGTTAGACGTAGCTTGGAGATAAAAAGGGCAGCCAAGTGGAAGAGAAGCAGTGGGAGAAAAAAGAGATGGGTTGATGCGACTTTTTTTTAGTGCCTCAGTATTCTTATTTGATGCGAATTTGTTAATTATGTAGCATTCTTGAACTAATTTTTAAAGAAATAATTACTGCAACATCGAGAAGTGTTGGGTTGGGGGAAATAGTCCGCATTGAAATTCTGAAGCAAGGTAGATCCATAGTATATATACATTTTTGTTTGATTTTATAATTTTGTTTTACATAGATTTTGATCCACACACATTGGTAGGTAGGTAGTAGTTGGAACAATTACTCCAATCGTTCTAACTAACTTTGGGGACGAAAAATCATAATGAGAACAAAGGGAATGAAAGGAACCCAAGCACTTAAAGTTAAAGTAGTCCCGAGTACGAATAAGCTGGTCCTTCAGTAAGTCAAGTCCATGTAATCTCACTCACATTTATTAGTGATAAAAAAATTAAAAACTATATAATAAAAAAAGTTTAATTATTTTTTTAAGTGTATGGTAAATTTGAAAACTTTTAATTTATTTCTTCATAAATTTCTTGGTTGATTAATGAATTTAACTTTTTTATTGAGTCCCCCTTAACTTGTAGCCATTAAGCGATTCATCATTATTATTATTTTGTCATATCATTTATTCAATTATCGCCACGTATCATTTTATTATTTTAAAATTTTATAATTCTATAATATAATTTATAATTTTATAATTATATGATTTTGTATTTTATAATTTTATAATTTTTATATTTTAATTTAAAATTATATAATTATAAAAAATTGTGATTTTGTGAAATGAGATATATTTTCAAATTTTATTTAAATAATAAAATTATAATTTTATAATAATACAGTTTTAAATTAAAATAATAAATATATTTTATGCTAATAAATATGTTTGACCCATGTCGCTAACTCTACAATTTCATAGCTGTATAACAAACCTATAACATAGAATCAATATTATTCAATATTATTGAAGAAGGGTAGTTGAACATTGAATTATTGAACGTACCAATTATCTTTATTGCATAATATTTTAATTTCAGTTAATACGAATTTTCATCAAGGTTCCTTTTACTATGATTCCTAATACTTTAAAATTTATGTTTAATAACTTCGTTACATTCACAATTAGTAAATTTTACGCTATTATAACGGTGAAATATGTTTTTTCAATTATGATTCATTGGAGTGTGTTAAAACAATTAAAAAATGTCTATAATTCCTAAATTTGAACACTAAATTATATTTTAAATTTTTGATATATTTTAGTTTTTAAATTTTAAAACTTAATAAATTATTATTATTTTTTATATATTAAATAACATTCTACGTTGATATTTTAAGTTAAAATGTACTATACGATATAAATAATTTTAAATATGAAATGTTGTTTAATATGTTTAAAAAAAATAATATAACAGAAGTGTTTAATTGGATTAAATAAGTATATCTGGTTGTTTTTAAAGTTTAAAGATTAAAAAGGTAGGATGATAACAAATTCAAATTCACGTCAATTAATTAAAAACATATTTAATCTTAATAAAACTAACTCATAAAATTTTATAAGTATATTTTTTACATATATTTTATTTGAATATAATTTCATAGTTACAAAATTTTTTCGCACATAGAATACCAATATGATAAGAGTGAACACTACAAACAAAATATGATTACAATTTTGTAGTTCAAGTCTTAGCCACGATTCCATTTTTCTTTTTGAATTTGTGGTCAGTTGATCCATTAACAACACAGTTTTTAATTTTGTTTTTTAATATATTGTGTTTTATACTTATTTAAATTACATAATTTAAAATTTAATCAGAAAACTAAACAAAAATGTAAATAAATAATTATTTTTTTTTAAAATTATTTTTTTTTATTTATTTATATATATATATATATATATATATATATATATATATTTTTTTTTTTTTTTGAATTTTAGTAATTGTTTTTAATCATATGTATTTCGAAATATTTATTTACCTATTTATATCATTTTTAAATATTTATTTATATGTAATTATTTGAAATCTTTCTTTTTATTTATCTATTTATATTTATTTCTAAACATTTTCTCAAAGTATATGCTTTTAAAAGATTAATTTATTTAATTTTTAACTATATTGAATAATAAATTTTAATTTGCCATTAAATATTTATTTTAATTATTTAGAAAAACAAAAGAATAAAAGAAGACAAAAACCAGTATACAATTCTGTTTGTTAAGAATTAAATTCTAACTTAATTTTGAATTATATTATTTCAGTAAATATAAAATACAATTCAATTTTGCTTGACGGTGATGGACAGGGAGTGGGTTCCAAAATTCACAAACCTTTGCGTTGAGAAAGAAAGGGTTTTTTACAAGTGGATTAATTTACTTTTGAAATTACGGATTTGTTAAAATAATTATCAAAAGGGTTAAGTTGTGTCTTGCGGATACCTGTATATATATGTGTGTATATATATATATATATATATATATATATATATATATATATTAATTTTTTTAAATTATTATAAAGTATATATAAAAAATTATTTTATCGTCTCTAATTTTATATATTTGTTTCTTTAATATACTTATTTATTTATTTAGGATCTTAATCTATACCGAGTATGACTTTGTTTTTTGAAGGAATCATGAAATCTATTTACAACTTCTGACTTTTAAAAAAAATATTACTTTTTTTTAACAATGTCGAAATTATATTGATAAAAATGATTTATGTGAAAATTAAATTTAATTAAAGTTCAAAGTAAAGTTATCATAGAACTAGACAACTTGATAAAAAATAAATCCAACTGAAATCGTAAAAGAATTATTAAATTAAAGTTGTATTTTATGATATTTGTCTAAATATTAGTTACACTGAAATTGTATCTATCAAAATTTTCCCTCAAACCTTACCATACAACTTCTGCCAAAAAATAATTGAACTGAAGTCATGTTTTGGGTTGACGAATTCAATACTAATAAATGTAAAGTTGTACTCTTAAAAAATAATTAGAAATTTATTAAAATCTAATATATCTTTTACGATTTTTTTTCTTTTTTATTTATTATGCCTTCGATATTTTTCTTTCTTTGTTTAAAAGTTGTATCACCATTGTACTTTTCTTTTTCTATCTTAAAACCTACTTTTTTTAAGTTATATTTTTTCTTTTTCTATTTTATTTTTTTCTTTTCTTATATTTATATATAAACATATTTTTCATTTGTTTATTTTAGGAATTTGACCAGTGGATTTTTCTTAAACTTTTTAAAGTCTTCTAAATTTTTATATAATTGTATTTTTTATTTTGATGTATTAATTTTTTAAAAAATAAAATTTTTATAGTATTTTATATATTAAAATATTCTTTTAATAACTTCATTAATAATTCTTTTAAATGTTTATGTAAAATTTTTTTTTAATAATTTTTAATATTAAATTTATACGTGATTCTTAATTATTATTATTATTATTATTATTAAAATATGATTATATAAAATTATTTAACATAATAATAACAGTAAAATCCTAATTATAAAATTTCAATATGATTATTTAAATTTAATGTTATTAAAATAAATATCCTAAAACTGAAAATATACTTATAAAAGTTTAGGAAATTTCACTAAACCAAATTTATAAAATGTAATTTAAAATAAAAAGTATGTTTGTATACAACTTTGAAATACAAAGAAAAGTAAAAGAAAACAAAAAAAATATAAGATTTTTAAAAGTAAGAAAATAATGAAAATCAAGGTCGTTATAAGATTTAAATTCTTTTATTAATTTTTTTCATAATTTAATTTATATTTTAATTACATAATATAATTTAATATTTCTGGAGACTGTCAATGTTGATTGATAAGGAGGATAGGCATAAAAAGAAAGAAACCAGACTTTGGTGTAGTAAAAGTGAGTTGTAAAAAAGATTTTTTTAGACAACGATATTTTAACTTTTATTTTTTATTATTTTTAATTTATTATTTTCTTCATTTTTAAATTAATTTTCTTAATAATATAATATAATGATTTAAAAATAATTAAAATAATAAATTAAAAATAAATATAAAATAGATTAAAATATTATTATTTTGTTATGTGTGTCATAAATGGTAATAACCAAAGCAGTTCCAAATCAACTAACTCCATTAATGTAGTAGCAGATGAATGTCATAGAATCTTGTCGGTGTGGAAATGGATGAGGGTGTATTGCAGATAAAAAATGATAACAATTTTGTGAATGATGTCTTACATTTATCGGCTTTTGGGGTTGTCAATCTTTTTGGCGATGATTTTGAATATTTTTTCTCAGTAGTATAGATTCTCTTTTTTATGTTGGAAAATGAAAAAAAAAAACTAAGGATATGGTAAAATAAGGTAGAAATATTTTAGTAATATTTTGTATTTGTTGTAATTTAAAAAAAAAGAAAATGTATAAGTATATGGTTAAATAATTGAAGTTAATAATAATTTTGATGTTGATGATTCAAAGAATAGAAATAAATAATTTTTTATTGTAGTTAAATTTAGATAATGAATAATTTTAATTTATAGGTTATTTAAATAAAAGTTAATAATAAAAGAAATAACTTTTTTAGTCTAAATTTTGTTTTTTAAAAAACATTACTAATATATATATATATATAGTAAAACAGGAATAAAGTATAAGATCATTTAATAGATTTGTATTGAATTAAATTTTAGGAATGCGTAAGATCATTTAATAGTAAAATTAATTTTTTTAGGGTAAATTTAAAATAAGATAATTAGTAGGTGAAATAATTTGAAACAATTTCAGTAGGTGAAATAATATGAAAAGAAGTGAGGTAAAAAGTTAGAAAAATAATTTTTTGTTGTAACAATTTATGAAGAGTAAGATAATTTAGTTTAATTTATTGTAAATAATATATTTGAAATACATGGTTATTATTTTTATGTAATTATTTAAATTTACAGATATAATTTATAAGGATTTAGTGTTAATTATTTAAATGTAATTATTTTGAATATTTTTATTTAATTATTTAAATGTGAAGAAGTTAATTTTTTATATTTGATTATATAATTATATTTTTTTGGTAGTTGTATCTATGTATATATTAGTAATAGAATGTAAACTATACTAGAAAGAAACAAAGTAGTAATATATGATGGTGGAATCACCGTTTTTTTTTTTCCGACAGTAATTTAGTTTTTTTTGCATTTACCAAAGTGGTGCAGATTTTTTTAAAATTCCCGCGAAAGGTAAGTCGTGTCAAAATGACATCATTTTACAATGAAGAAGTCGTGTCAAGATAATCCGATTTTAATTAAAATGAGCTGAAGTCGTGCCAACATGGAGAGACTTCTTTGTTGTTGAGAAGTCGTGCCAAGTCGAGACGACTTTAATTAAATTTCTAAGCAAAGTCGTGCCAAGATGGGAAGACTTCAGTATTAAATTGTAATGAAGAAGTCGTACCATATTGGGACGACTTCAATTAAGTTTCTAAGCAAAGTCGTGCCAATATGGGAAGACTTCAGTATTAAATTGTTAATGAATAAGTTGTACCATATTAGAGAGACTTCAGTGTTATATTGATAATGAAGAAGTCGTATCATATTGGGACGACTTTAGTTTGGCTAAATAAAAATTAAATATTTTTTTAGTGATATTAGTTAGTTAAATAATAATGCTTATAAGTAGTTAAAAATTTCATGATGATTTTGGTTTCTTATAATAGGGCGTGAAAGTTATCTATGAGTGCTTGTGCCACAAGGAGGTCTTTTTCGCTGTCGTTTAGGTCTTATTTGATGACTCTGAACTGGATAGTCATATCTTCATGTTGTTGTCTTTGTTTTATATCTTCCATCATTATCTTCTTTTTACAGAAGTATTGGTCATAATAGAAGCAACTGCCCAAATAAATAGTGAAATTTTATTTTATGTAACTCTCGTAACTTTGGTTTACCGACTTTGTTGTTCACTTTTATTTTAATATATATCAACCAAAAAATTATTGGATCTCATATATTTGTTATTAAAAAACTCTTTTCTTTTTCTTTACCTTTGTATATCTCGTATAATTTATATATATACAATAAAAATTTTAACTTCTTTCTTCAATTTAATATTATCACAACCAAATATTTTTTTTCCTTTTTTTAACTTTTTTTTTCTTTATTCACTTCTATTTTACGTATGTGTTTTCGATATTAACTCTGAACTCGTACCATTATGGCAATACTTTCTTACTAATATGTTACGACTTATTCATTAATAATTTAATACTGAAGTCTTCCCATATTGGCACGACTTTGCTTAAAAACTTAATTGAAGTCGTCCCAATATGATACGACTTCTTCATTACAATTTAATACTGAAGTCTTCCCATCTTGGCACGACTTTGCTTAAAAACTTAATTAAAGTCGTCTCAACTTGGCACGACTTCTCAACAACAAAGAAGTCTCATCATGTTGGCAAGACTTCATCTCATTTTAATTAAAATCGACTTATCTTGGCACGACTTCTTCATTGTGAAATCGTGCCATTTTGACACGACTTACCCTTCGTTGGAATTTTAAAAATATTTGCACCACTTTGGTAAATGCAAAACTAAATTACACCATTGTGGGAAAAAAACCGGAATCACTAGTATAGATTTGTACTTTAAAATTGTCTTTTATGCATCGATTATAACGGAACATAAGCATATTCAATTACGGTGACAATTTTACAATTTTAACAAATTTTTATGTTTCAATTGTTCAACTAACTGAAACATAAAACATTTTATGCCTTAGTTCTAATATAATCGAAGGATAAAGTCTTTCAAAAATTTCAAAATTCCTACTATTTTTTTTTTTTAATTTGAAATCGAGGCATAAAAGGATTTTTGTTTCGATTTTTTCGTATCTGAAGTTGATAAGTTGGTTTAATTTACAAATTTGACATTTTTTTAATTATTTTATTCGTTAAAAAACCTCAGATTATCTCAGAATTGAGAGATAGTGGTGTGTATTGTAAGACCCACTATATTTAAATAATTAAATAAATAAGAATTTAATTAAATGAGGGTAGTGGAAAAGTACTAGCTTAAGTGGTTGAGAGTACTTAATTGTGTGAGAGGACTTGGGTTCAAGTCCTATGTATGACAATTGTTTGTTATTTAATTTTATTATTTTTATGATGTGTTTGGAGCATGATGAGTAAGTAGATAGTTTTATATGCATAAATATTGGCATGAAAGACAACTTGGTTGAATTGGTTGTGCACTTTAGTTGCAATTGTGTGGAGATGGGTTTAAACCTTGGCTTAAACAAGATAATTTTCTTTTCTTTTTGTTAAACTTACTTTAGCATGGATGTGAAGAGGCACAGAAACCCTATTGCAGTGGAATTGGAGCTAGTTCTAAGGGGTCACGGTGCCAACATCAAGAAGGGAGTTAGCTTTTTTCTTGGGCAAGTAATATCCAGGTTATGGGAGTTCCTATTCGATGTTTTACTCTTTCTCGTATGGATATACATTTTGTGAAAGGATTGAAATGCATGAACTCTGCTATTCTCCACTTCTTTTATGTTTCTGGGTTTTTCCCAGAAACCGCTTGGCGATGCATGAGCTGCCGCCAGGCGACGCATGTGGTTGCAGCCCAGTTTTCTAGTTTTCTCTATGAACCGCCCGACGACTGATGATGACCCGCCAGACGACGTATGCTGCGTTGTCTTTTTTTTTTCTGCTTAGTTAGGTTGTCAGTGATGTTGGGATGCATATATGTGATTTATCTAGTACGCATATGATGGACATAATGAATTATGATTGGAAATTATCTTATTGTTGGCAATTGCATGAATTCTTGAATGAAATTGGCATTAGGGTTCATGATGGGGTTTGCAAATAAATACGCATAAAATATATATATGATCAATGCATTGTTTTATGGAATTGATGTTAATATGAGTGAAGTATGAACTCTGTCATATGCGTGCATGTGAGATTATGTATGTGGGAAAACTGGTATTGTGATTCGAGTACTGAGGAATCAGATATGAATCAAAGTAAAAACTGGGCAGAAACCATCTTGGCAAGTACCGCATGGCGGCTTCTAGGTTGCCGCCAGGCGATACCTCAGCCTGCTGATCGTTTTAAGTTCTGTTGTGATTGCGTGTTTTGGTGGTCATGACTGGATGACTTAGTATGTATGATAGGGCTTAGGGGGGTGTAATGAGATGAAGGGAACTCGGGCATAACATAATAACTGATTTGTGTATGAGTGTATAATAATTGGGACATAGGCTTTAAACTAAATAAAGTTGTATGTTGAATTGATAGAGACTATATTTATTTGGAAGCTGGAATGAGAACCTCATGTATTACTGATTAATTGATTTTGTGTTGGTTAATTTTGTAATATGTGGAGTGTGAAGTAGAATGTGGCATTGTTGTTAAATATATGGTATGCTAATAACTGAGAAAAATGCCAAGTGCAGTGTGTGGAAGTGCAATTCAGTTTTATGAACATGCTTGGATGAATGAGATTGATGTCTATTAGGTTGTGTAACTAGTATGCTACACTGTTTGTGCTATTTTAAGAAGTGTGTGCAACATTGGTAATTACAATTAGCATGATTGATTGGGTGCCTTGTAAACTAGTTATGGAATTGTGACTGGAGTACAATAATTGTGCTACAAGTTTTGTGTGTTGTGTGATTGAGGTCCATGGGGATCTGTTTTAAGTGCCAAAAACTAGTAGCATTGCGCTACTGGTATGGCGCCTGGCGGTGCGGAGTAGGCCGCCAGGCGGTAGGGTCACAAAGCAGTGGTAGTGGTTACTGCCTACGCGAGGCGCCTGGCGGTGGGGTGCAGTCTGCCAGGCGGTGACGGAGTGGCAAGGCTCCTGTATGGCGCTTGGCGCCTGGCGGTGTGAGATGCCCGCCAGGCAGTCTGGAACCAGATTTTGCCTAACGGCGTGAGATGCGCGCCAGGTGGTTTTGGTGTAGTGTTGGGTAAATGATTGAGGCAGAATCTAGGGTAAAAAATCCCCAAATCAGAATCAGATTTCACTTCTCTTCTGCACCAGTTCTGTCATGATTGCACCACCAATGGACTGCCAATATGCCGCGGTTGTTGTCCTTCGTTAAACCCCCATTCTTCTACAATATTTTTCTTGTGTTTTTCTTCTTTTTGTATTGCATTTTGGTGTAGTGTTGGGTAAATGATTGAGGCAGAATCTAGGGTAAAAAATCCCCAAATCAGAATCAGATTTCACTTCTCTTCTGCACCAGTTCTGTCATGATTGCACCACCAATGGACTGCCAATATGCCGCGGTTGTTGTCCTTCGTTAAACCCCCATTCTTCTACAATATTTTTCTTGTGTTTTTCTTCTTTTTGTATTGCGTTTTGGGTCGTTGCTTTTGTGCATTTCCAATCCATTCTTGCATCATACCCAATTTCCTTTTTGGTTGTAAAACTTTGATTTGTTTGAAAATGCTTTACTTAGGTGTGTAATTGGTTGAATTTGGTACACTTAGGTTTGGGAGATGGAAATTATATTTGGATAGAAATTGGGTATGTAATATATTTTTTTCTTTTAAAGATGGGATTGATGATGATGGAACTACTTATTGAGTAGACATGGATTTTATCGGAGTTTACTTTTTAAACTTTTGTTTGTGTTTGTTTTCGATGGTTGCATTTTTGATACCTCTGTGTTGAGGTTCTGTTGCATGGTGGTAGGATTGTGTAACTCCAAAAAATGTGGGTACAATTGCATTCTCTTCATTGCTGCTCACGATTCACGTTTCCAGGTTCTTAATTTTACTCTGAGCCAATAATTTTTTAGTATATTGTTTATTTTTTGTATGTTAGATAAATTGATTTAATTATATGCTAAAATAAATATTTGTTTTGTATGTTTTTATTTAATTATATGCTCAAATAAATTGATTTATTTTGTTTGATCTAAGATCATTGTTACATGAAGTTAACCTTAGTTTCCAGTTTAAGATTGAATAAGAAAATTATTTATTATCTCCAAGTTTTTTTTCTTGAAAGAATATGTATTTTTTTTAAAAGGAGACAATACTAATAATGACATACTATGGTATAATAGAAGAAATATGTGAAGTTGATTATACTATGTTTATGTTAAATTAGATACGTTTAATATATGCCAACCAATGGGGGGTGAATTGGTTTTGTAAGATTTTTATTGATTTAAAAGAATCTTGATTTTATTTTCAAGCTTTATAAACCCATTAATCAATTTTTCAGTTCTATGTTAATGGATTAGTTAAACCAATTAGGAATAACGTAGGAGATGAAAGAAATAAAATGATTTTTACATTGGTTTGATTCTACACAAATCTATGTCCAATTATCTGCTAGCAGCCCAAGCTAGAAGATTTCCACTATATCAAAGAGTTTACAAGAATTACACGTGCTCCTTAATAATTCTAAACAAGAGAATAAAATGATTTTTATATTGGTTCGATTCTACACAAATCTATGTCCAGTTATCTTCTAGCAACCCAAGCTAGAAGATTTCCACTATATCAAAGAGTTTACAAGAATTACAAGTGCTCCTTAATAATTCTAAACCCTATGACATCAAGAACTTGATAACCCTATCAAGAATTACTCTCTAATGCAATGCTACACACAATTGCATCAAGAACCACTCCCTAATGCAATGCTACACACTAAAAGAAATTTAATTCAAAAAGAACAAGGAACAAATACACCTAATTGTTGTGCAGTTATGATAGTTGATCCTAGTACCAAGCGTGACCTCTCAAGATAGGATTCATCATCAATCTCCTTGAATACCCAATAGGATAATCTCTCAAGAATGCAAGAACTCAATGCTTCTCAATCCCTCAAAAGTTGCTTCTTGATTCAGTCTCTTGTATTTTTCAAACTGAGTTGAAATTTGTTTAAAAAGAAGAATTTTGTTGGTTAGATTAATGAATTAGGTGTTTTACCTAATGGATTATTGTGACCGAATTTTGATTGTAGTGGCTGTAGTGCACTTCAATAATCCATTAGTTAAATGGCTAATCCATTAATATGTTCTGTAAAGTTTATCTGCACATATTCCATAATTGGATAACTATGTAGTTCAAGTTTGGCTTACATTTATATGAAGCATGCACTATTCATTCAAATGAAAGATCTAACTTATAACTAGAGGCAATGCCTAATCACATTGCTTGACTTTGGACATCATCAAAACATCAATTGAGTGAGTAACTCCCCTTATCAACAATTTATTATTCCAATGTTCAAATGTAAGTAGATTGATAATAAGAATGATGTCAAAATGGATGAATCAGGTATGACTCTAGTTGATTTTTGAAAGGTGAGTTATCTAGACGAGCCCTTTATCATGGCACATCAAGCATCTCAAGTTTTTTATGTAAAAGATCCTGCGTCTGACCATTGGTTTGTCGCTCTTCATGGCAAAAAAGAAATTGATGTTAATGAAGAGCGTTTGAGTAACCTTCATATTGCTGACAGTCATCCATTTAAAACAACGATAAATTTTGATAAAGCCCTACTACTGGATGATGTACATGTAATTTGGGAAGATCGCAATGAGAGAATATACATGTGACCAATGCATAACTTTATGTATGAATCTGAATCTCATATTTTTGTATAAATTTACATATTTTGTTGAGTAATTTGTTATTTTTTATTTTAAATGTTTATTATTAGTCTTTTGTTTTTTTTTTCTTTTAACAACATATATATGGCTGACCATCAGAATTCATCAGGGGATGAAGGACCCACAATGAAACCCACCAGAGGAGCCACTATATTGAGACAAATCTTGATGAGACGAGCTAGTGGTGAGAAGACACCTGTCGTTGTTGGCGTCGTCACTAATATAACTTCAGGTCCTAATGCATACATCTTCATAAGCTATTTACGAGTATTAACACATGACAAAATATCCATCCTTACTCCTACTTTCGTTCATGTGTCTGAAGTTGATCAAAACATGATATGGCATGATTTATTGGTAAACTAATTAATGTTATTGAATTTATAGTTTTATTATATTGATAAATTCATTTATCACTTATTGATGTGCATTTTTTTTTATTGTAGATAACATTTGATATTCCAATGTGGTGGTGACATTTAAAAATAAATTTGTGTCATTGATCGTGGATAAATTTTGTGGTGTTAGGACATAACTTGCATCTAGGTATATCTTTCAACCTAAAATGAATGAAAATCCATGTGAGATATACAAGGCAATTGATGAAGGTGTTTGACGTCTGTTTGTTGAGTCTCGTCCATCTCAGGCACGAAAAGTTATTTTAATTGAATTCAATTTGTTGAAATTGTCTACAGGTTGAACTAATTCATAAAATGAATTTTATATGTTACATGAAAAGTGGACAAAAGCCCAAGGCATAAGTGTTCAAGATAAAACCCACACTTATTGTTTCGTGGTAGGTATATAAAGCTTAAAGAGAAAATATTGAAGGAATAATAAATGTCTAGGCCTCCACCTTCAGAGGGTGATTGTCTCGAGCCTCCTTCACTACCATCTCATTATGAAAAGTGAAAGTTAGCCCGTCTACGATCATCAGGCTTCGACACTTCTGATACTACACGAGAAATCTCTGAAAAAAGTTGTGAGATTCTACTTTTCTTTACAAAAAATAATATGATTTCATACAAATTATATTTTAATTTTGTTTTGCTATATTGCAGGAGTCCTTAGTTGAGTAGAGCTCCCAACACTAGTACAAAAATTATGATTTACATTGGTTTTTTTATGGCCTATTACATCAGTTTTAGATCCGATGCAATAATTAGCGATGTAATAAATTTGGCACTCTTTACATCGGTTACGGGACAACCGATGTAACACATGGTATTAGAAAGAAATGATACAAATATTCCAGTGCTCGAGCTAGCAATCTTCATTGGAAAAGAAGAAAAGCTTACGCAATATACACTTTAACAAATCACAATGGCATCTTTGCCAACTACAATATATGGTCTTTACCGTGGGTACTTAATACAAATATACACATACTAAAAGATTTAAACATAATAGCAATCCAACTAGCCTTGAACCAAGATCCATCCAAATATTCTCAACATGAATTCATTGGAAAACACTTACAGAGGCCAATCTTTCACAAAAGATAATTAAATCAAATCTTTAAAATTTAACTAATATTTTAATTGACATTTATAATGAATAGAGCAACAACAACTTTCACTTGAAGTCTTTTAACATGAATAACAAATCCCTATAGCAAACTAACATTTATGATGAACACAATGTTACATCGGTTTTAATTACGACCGATGTAATATGAGTTTCTTTAATTATAAAGTTGCCACCACATTTTTATAACATCGTTTTTAACTAAACTTATGTAATATATTGTTGTTAAAAGGTAATTTTGTACTAGTGCAAGGTACTTTCACTGCAGAAGGTCAGCATGACATTCTTGCTACTACAATTGGACGACCTGAGCACCCTAGACTTGTGCGTGCTGTTGGATCAAAAGTCGGCATTCACCAATATTTTTGTGGCTCCTCTCGTCAGTCTTCATGGACATATAGTACTGAGTATGAAGAAAAGCTTAAGCAACAATTAAGAAAATAACTAACGCAAGAAATCACTAAGAAGGTCATAACAAATCTCTATGATGAAGTCACTGATAAAGTGATTGAAAGGGTTATGCTTTAGTTCCAATAGAAATTTTATAGTTATGGTATTCATCTACAAGTACCTCCCTAACCAAAACCTTTTTGTGCCCTCTACAAGTAAAATTAAGTTCCAATAGAAAATTTATAGTTATGGTATTTTATAATTGTTCTTTAATAAAATAACATTAACATTGACTCTGACAAGTAGAAGCAAAAAGGGGGAGTTGCTTGGCTCTAGTAGTACAAGGGGATGACACAAACGACACTCATCCATGTGACTTATACGTTCTGCAGGTACAAGGAGGACACTAGTGGCTCGTGGAACAATATTTGAGACAACCACTATTTTTCATGGTATAGAGATAGTAGAGGGTGAGGTTAAGGTCACAATAGAGGAAGTTATTATATCAGATGCTTTAGTTCTTGTGCCAACAAAAGAGGTATATATTGTGGCACAAGAATTTTCAATTTTCATTTTTGACACCTTGGTAAGGACTCCCAAACCACCATACAGTACTCAATTTTGAAGTTTACATGTTATTTATGTTCACAATCAAATTGTTTTTTCCATGTAATAACAATTGCATGAAGTGGAAAGTCCTAAACCTATGAAGATTCCCATACCTTTAGACGACGCTTTTGGTGCATTACACTAGCTTGTTGACATCATAAGTGATAACGGATGGTGGTTCCAATGGATTATGATGTATTTGGGAGAGACATTGAGATCCCATTGTACTTGCAAAAGCAAGATGTCTTAGAGCTTGCGTCGGGGAGAAAAGAACCTAATATCACCCTTGTTCAGTTATGGATGATGTAAGCACCTAAACCATTTTTTATGTTTACTTGATTTATCTAGTTACTTATATTAAATAATTTTTTTTGTCCAGATATATGTTTGGTGCCAATAGGAATATGGGGTTGAGTGATGTATATGGATTCATATAACCCTAACTCACTCATGAAGATAATAAGTTTGATGACATTCAAACATATATCACCCAATGATTTGGACGAGGGAAGAAAATATATTTTGTCCTCTATGTTGCTGACTAAGTGTAGTTTGTTGACTTGTAATTATAATCTATCATTTTAAGGTATTACAATGAATTTGTTTTGAATTCAAGCGTCATTGACAACTACTTGTGGTTTCCATGAAGGACAACAATGCTATGTGGCTTTGTTCCTTGCATAGTCAAGTAATAGATTGGTAAGAACCTCAATTTTATGAACTTTCCTTCTTATATAAGTGTATCCTAAAACATTACTTTTTTCATAGTTCATTTGATGGACATAACATGTTTTTAAGGAAATCAACTACTAAGGCAAAAGGCTTGGATGGTCGGCTCTCTAGGTTTGGTATTTTGGTCTACAATATTATAATTGTTCAATTTATTTTCTTCCTCAATTATTTATAATTGTGCATTCATTATAGTGTAATAAACAAACTAATTCATATGAATGTGGTTACTATGTAATGCAATGGATGTTAACCATTGTTTATGCTCGTATCACAAGTAGTTGAGAAACGATAATAATTTCATTATATCAAATACTTATCTCCTATTTTGTATTGACTTATTTACTAATTAAAATTATTGTCTTGTTTGTACAAATTTGACACTACTACACCAATCCCTTAGAAGTCCATTAAAAAAAACAAAATGAGTAAAAAAAATCCATTATAATGTTCAAAGAACAACTTGTGCAAAGTACATTATACAAATGTACAATAATATTTATTACATTATACAATACAATATAATTTTTTGTTTCTGGCTGGTTTCTAGTATTCTGTTTGCAACTTTAATGTGTAGGATGTATTAGAAACAAAAATTTCATTTAAGAAAAATTACCACTTTCTATCTCAGTTCATACCAAAACCGAAGCAAAAAAGGGGGCATTATGCCTCGGTTGTGATCAAAACCAAGGCATAATGTCATTTCAGGTTTAATAATTTAAAAAAAAAATAGTTATTCTGCATTGGTTATAGTTAAAATCGAGGCATAATGTCCTTTCCGATTTAATGTTTTTTAATTTTTATTGCTATTCTACCTTGATTATGCTCATAATTGAAGAAGTAGGTTCTTTATTTTTTAATTTTAAAGTGTATTTGTAAGACCTGGGAAAATTAAGTGAATAAATAAATATTTATTTAATAGATGTGAGAGAAGCAATTTATAAAGTAATTAATGCGAAAGGTTACTATAAGGAGCAATGGTAACTTAATTGGTTGAGTGTGTGGTGAAGGTGTTAAGAGGTCTTGGGTTCGAGTCTGATGTATACCATTAGTATGAGATTTTAGTAGTTTAATTATTTTGTGTGCATGCTTGAACTCGTGACATGGTGTCATAATCATTTTCGTTTTTGGTAATCAATGGAGTTAATTCTTAGGTTAAAAATTGATTAAACAGAGAGTGTGGGTGATTCATAAGTGCTAATTCGTGGGGACTTCTAGGGAGGTTTTTCATAGCGCAAAAATGTGATCAAAGGAGACTTCTGCAAAGGTGAGGAGGGGTCCTAAAGTTAGCGCAACTTTTGGCGTAAGAAGGAATCCTTAGAGTGCCTTGGAATGGGATTTCTAAGTAAGGGGAGATGTTCTTATCTGTTTTCATTCATGTATGATGTTTTGTGTGTTGCCATGACCTAAATGCATGAAAACCCCTCTCTTTCACGCTGTTTTTCAGAGTTTTTGGGTTTCTGCTTAGAAATCACCTAGCGGTGATGAATGTCTGCCAAGTGACGCATCCTTTTTGATCTAGTTTTTAGGTTTTGGAATAAACCCCCTGGCAGATGTTCATCCGCCAAGCGACACAATGGTGATTTATGTGTTTTGGTTGCATTTTGATAAAACTGTGATGTTTTTGAGTTTCTTGTAAAGTCTCTTGCACGTTTGAATGTATGATGTTGTAAAATTTCTATTCATTGCCATTAATGTTGATTGCGTGGTGATCCAATAAGTGTGCAAACATGAAGGGTTCATATTAGGGATTGAGGGAACAATCTAGAATCTGATTAACAAAGTTAAATTATAACAATTCTGCAATTGTATGATGTTATTGGATGTGTAGACATCGGTAATTATGAATTGGTGTGATTCTGATGCATTTGGGTATTTGGATCGATTTATGGGGAAACTGAGTTCCTCGCAGGTGCAAAAAACATGGGCTTTTACCTAGGTACTGATGCACCACTTGGCGGCACCTTGTTTACCGCCAGGTGACGGGTAGTGAAAAATATGCAGCTTTGTGGTTTTGGTTGAATTGGCTACGAGTGAGGTTTTTGTAAGGTTAATTGGAAGTATACATGTGATTTTTGCATGAGTTATGACCTTATGCAGTAACTAGTTTTGAGTTCACTAAAAGCATGATTCTTCCTTTCTTGAATTCAAGTTCCAATTCATTTTATCCTACGTGTAATTGCATTAACATGTCTTGATGCTAAATTAGTTTTTTTATATGATGCATTGGATTAGATGGAGTGTGTCATGTATTATTTAGGACCGTGAATGATTATTGGCATGATTTAGGGACTGGTTTATAATTCATTTGAGCATGGCTAACTCTTGGTTCAAATTGAATGTTGGTATGGATTTAACTTGTAAGTATATATGAATTGTGGTGGGATCAGATGTGTATAAGGTATGAATGTGTAAATCTGTGACATGTTGAATGATATTGACGTGTGATTGGTAATTGTTGATTTCTGTGATGCTCAAAAGTATAAGTGAAGTGGTTCTATAATTGATAAATTAGTGCATTTCACAATATTGATATAGCGCCTAGCGGTGGAGAATAAACCGCAGGCAATAACTATCATCAAGGGCATCCTGCAACGAGTGGCACCCGACGATGGGGTAATATCGTCAAGTGTTCTGCAATATCATTTTGCCTGGAAGTGCTTAGGTTGCTCCTGGCAAAAGTGCAGTGGCAGGGTGTGTTTGTGATGCGTTTTGCATGGCTCGTTGTGTTGGTCCTGGTTTGGGATACGCTTGACCGTGTCATGAGCGGGTAGGTTCTTATTGGTGATGGAACGCGTGATTAATGTGAGTGGGAAGGTTCATATTAATGATACTCTCGTGTGAGGATACGAGGGGGAGGTTTGTATGTTCCATGCTCACACTTGAGAGTTGATGCGAGAGAGGATGTTCGTAGGTGGATGGATCACACATGTTGTACTACGGGCAGGGAGGTCCGTAGAGTTAGACTACGAGTGGGGGATTCATAGAGTTGGATCACAAGCGAGCAGGTTCGTGAAAGATTGGAATTCCTAGGCCCAGGTTGAGTGGGTACTGATCTTGTATAGGTTAGGTTTATAAGATTGAGAATTTTACTTGACTTGGGATGATGACTTTGAGTATGAGACTTGCTGAGACATTCCTTGAGTTGTGGCTCGTAATGACATTCCTTGAGTTGTGGCTAGGATTGGAGGGTAAATACGTGGTGGTCCTGGATTGTGGCCTGATGATATTGGTAACCGATGTGAGTATGCAAGTTATGGCTCGTGTGGATGGTCTCCACTTGATTAGGCAATCACAGATTGTGGCCAGTGATGTTGCTAATCTTGTGTCGAGAGTACGAATTGTGATTCGTATTAGGAACTCCACCTAGCGTTACAAATGGTGGTTCATAACAGGATAGTCTCGCACATGTATCTACGGGTTATGGTTGGTAGAGGTGGAACCACGAGTTATGCCTCGCGTCAACAAGTGTTATCTCAAGGTCATTGCCCAAGTGTGTAGAAGCTGAATGAACATGGTGGAGGCCATGATTTCTATTGCATAATGAAAGGTTCTCAATTATTATGCTTTGGGTGCGAGTTTTATATTGTTTATGCATGTTTAATTATCCTGAGCTCACCCTTTCTGTGTGTGCTTGGTGATGATCTTTTAACTTGTTACACAAGAGCAAATGATGTTTCAGGTGGAGCAAGTGATGCTAGAACCGGATTGAGGGCTAGCATGGGGATTTTATTAATTAAGCATATTTTATCTTGTACTTTCTTTATGAAGGATGTAACATTTTGAACTTGTAATATTTCAGTTTTAATTTGAGAATTTTGGAACTACACACGTTAATAAAATTTTAAATTTTCTGCGTTTTTAGGAAAGATATTTTCTTAATTACTGTTTTATTTCTTCTCATTTTTTATTTTATTTAAACTAGTAATATTCAGTCAGGATGTTACAATATTATTCTTCGACTCTATAATGTGGACCTTTCTGCCTAGATTTTCAACCAAGGCAGAAAGGCTACCTTTTTTACCTCGCCCTGTTATACCTCGATTGTAGAACTGAAGCCACATAGCCAAAATAACTGCGGCCAATTAAATGTGTTTCATGCTAGTGTTTAAGTTGTATACACCATTTGATACATTTTCGCTTCAATATATGTTGGGAAACATGTTTTAGACGTCAAAAAAATTAAACGTAATTGGGTTAAGAGGACTATAATAATTCATTTTTAAAGCTTAGGTACCAAAATGTATCAAAGTTTTCGATATGAACGAATTCCAATTTTTCCTCAAAGTTCAGGGACTAAAAACATACTTAACCCTTAAAAATAAACCAAACAGACACATTAAAATAAGTCTATTGTAATGTATCTTTTGTTGATATATTTAAAAGCTTCAAAGTCATATTTTTTTTGTCAAAAGTTGGTGTATATCTGTTGTTTAGATGAGAACTTCAGTGTTGTACCAAGTGGGTTCACCTTGGATGGATGGGTCTAGAAGTTGAATTTGTTTTTCTAACGATTGATCATTTGTGTAACTTCATTATCAAATTTAATTTCAACAGTGCTCAAGGTGGTTATTAACTAATCTTACTGGACGATGGTAACTATTCTATGATCTCCACACTATATTTCTTTGGCTTATTTTTTGGACCAATACACTAAACGTGCTATTGGATCACATTGCCATGGTTCTAGGGTTGTCTGATCTGAAGGTGAGACTGTAATAGTGTGGAGTTTGCATGATGGTTGCCCTTTGTATAAGTCCTCTAAAATAGACTATTATTGGTGAACACGATATGAGGTTTGAGTTTATGGAAGAGGATGAAAGATGTGGATTTAAGAGAAAGTATTTATGTAGTATACCTTATAAAGGTAACATAGAATGCAATGATTGTATTAATAGAAAATTGAAACTTACAATGGATCCTTGGTCTTTCATTATGGTCTTTCAGAAGTATATCTGGTTGATTGAATGTGCAATTGTATGGTATGCGAAAGAGTTTAGAACTTTTACATTGAAATTGCACACATATTCTTCTATTTTGCCATTTGCAAATAAAATAGTGAGGTAGGAATTTGAGTAATTCTCTGCCTCGTTCATGCCTAAGTTCTCCATGTGAAGATTGCGAGTTTTTGTGTTTGATGTTTAAAAAGAAAAGGGAATGGTTAGCTTTATTACGATCTATAATACTATGGAAGTTTGTTGAACTATGTTGTGTGATACTATTTATTGGGTATCATTTGTGTTTGTGGGCTTGGTTTTTTGAACCTGTTTGACACAGTTACCCAATAAAGTTGAGTAGTCTTGTGTTGGTGGCAAAGTGCATGTGAAATAATTGACACTTAGTACAAAGCCACACCATTTCCTAATACACGTCAGAGTCAAGTCTAATAAAAATTGACATTTATGAGGCATGCTTAACTAATAAAGTTGAAAAGTCTTGTCTTTGTTAGAGTCTATGTGAAATTATTGTCACTTGTATTAAGCCACACCGTCTTCCAATACATGTCAGAGTCAAGTCTAATAAAAATTGACATCTCGGTGGAATGCTTACCCAATAAAGTTGAGAAGTGTTCTCTTGGTGGCAGAGTACATGTGAAATTATTAACACTTGTACTCAGCCACAACATCTCCCAATAAACGTTAGAGTCGAGTCTAATGAAAGATGACATCTAGGAGATTTGATTACCCAGTAATGTTGAGAAGTCTTGGCTTGATGGTTGATTTCATGTTAAATTGATGCCATGTTTCCCGAGTCACACCATACCCCAATACGTGTTATAGTAAAGTCTTATAAAGGTTTACATCTGTGAGATTCTTACCCAATAGAGTTAAGAAGTCTTGTGATGGTGGTTGAGTGCATGGGAAACTGTTGACACATTTCTTGAGCCACACTATACCCCAATACATGTCAGAGTGATGTTTAATAAAAACTAAACATTTGTGAGGCATGTTTACCCAATATAACTTCAAAGTGTTGCCTTGATGGCAGAGTGCATGTGAAATTGTTACACTTGTCCTGAGTGACATCATTATCCAATACAAGTCAAAGTCAAGTCTAATAATATTTGAACTATGTGTGGAATGATTTCCAAAGAAGGGTGAGAAGTCTTGTCATGGTTAATAGTGTACAAATTATTATATTATTATACACCTTGTGGAATTGTATTATATAAGGATGGTGGTGGTATCTTGAGAACTTATGGAATTTGTTTAGAGTAGAAGTTGAGATGTTGTTTGTTGAGGAAATGAATGGTTTTAATTCCTTTCACACTGGTGTTAATTTTGAAGATGGAAAGTTTGCATTTTGTACATTAACGGAGAAACCTTGACTCTTGTGTGCTACCATATTAGTGTGCAATCTACTTAAAAACTAAAAAAACAAACTACTAGGGATATTACTCAAACACCCCAATCTGAATTGCTTACACGTGCTCCATTTTTTGGTTTTATTGTCTTTTTACTCGTGCTAAAGTTGGTTTCTAAGAATGGTAAATGGTGCTTACAAAAATACATGTGAACCCTTATTCAAAATTTTACATTTGTCACATTTAATGAATGGTTTTGCTGCCTTTTTCCAGCCCATGAACTCAATTCCCGTTTCCCCATACTCTTGAAGCTTTTCATTATAATTGATGGGTTTATTATAAAATAATTTTGTTTCCCTCTTTTGTGATTGATTGATTGATGTATATAAGCTTTTTACAGAATGGAAGATTATGGATTCATCTGTTGCGTTTCTCCATTTCAAATTGTCATTGTGGTTTCCGTTTCTGGGGCTCTCTACATGTTGAGCTTTTTTTGCTTTGTTTCTGGTAAATCTATTCTTCCTTTTCTTCTTATATTTTTTAGTGTCTTTCCAAATTTGAAATTTGATTGTCTTCTTCTTACTTTTTTTCTTTGTAGTTTTAAATCAGTTTGTTTGTATTATTCATTCTTTTGGTTTTGTGTTATTGTTTCCCGTAATCCTTTTGTTTACTTAATTTTTCATTGTTTCAATTTCATTTTTTCTTATCTTTTGTATGTTATTTATAAAGTTTATTGTTCGGTTGTCAATTTATTTTCTTTGTTCAATTAAAGTACATATTTTTTGTTTATTTGTTTATTACTTTTTGTAAAATACAAGAATAATGTGTTTGTTGTTTATTAGATACTGAAGCAAAAAGTCGTGTAATCAAGGAAGAAGAGGTGAGATTGAAGAAAAAATGTCTTCAATGAAAACAAAAGGTAACATTTTAACGTTTAGGTTTTGTTTGGGTTCTGTAAAGAGTTGTATTGCTTTTTTTTTTTTTTATGAAGAAAGTTGTTTTAAATTGGTCGTGTCACTATCATATCTTTATATATGCACCAACAATGGTGAAGGGTTTGCTCAACAAGCTTGACTCTCGATCCCTCTCCGTCATTGGAAAATGGCAGCACTGCTAACTCTGCCGCCTCAACATCCACGAGTACTAGGTAGGGATGTCAAAAAAATCCGTACCCACGAGTATGTGCGGATAAAACCCGCAACCGATAGGAAACGAATATTAAAAATGAATACCTGTTACTGGCGGGTACGGGTATCATAGTATCCGTACCCGTGGATACCCGTACTCATTAAACTTTAATTCACAAAAAAACCCTTATATATATATACTAGTATTTTTACCCGTGCAACGCACGGGATATCGAATTTTAAAATTAAAAATTACAGTGTATTTATTAAATTAATTTGAAATTATAAAAATATAATTAAATTTAATATAAATTTTATTTTATAAAATTCAATAATAATATTTTAATTGATTTTATAATAAAAATGTATTTAAGTTATTTATATATATTTTTAATAAAATGTATTATATATAATTATTTTAAATAATATATTAAGATTTAGATAATTAAAATTAAGA
>Ga0214543_1001015_pt1 | contig 52301 bp, 31 predicted proteins | sample CNSS2metaG_FD_160094 | JGI IMG/M metagenome (GOLD analysis project Ga0214543, IMG submission 160094) | Root nodule microbial communities from cowpea collected in UCLA plant growth center, Los Angeles, California, USA - CNSS2 | ecosystem: Host-associated > Plants > Roots > Nodule | place: USA... | reverse complement strand
TTGGGTTTGGGGATGGGGATGGGGATGAATTTTTATTATGGGGATGGGGATGGGATCATGATACCCGTACCCGCCCCGCCCCGTTGCCATCCCTAGTTGGCTCGCAGGTTCCAACCCATTTTGACAGCTCTAATATTGACTACCCATTTTCACTACTTTTTGACTACCTTACGTGGAAAATAGTATTTAGTTTATTTTAACTTTAGGAAAATGGGCTGGGACGTGATTGAAGGAAAATTTGAAGTTAACTTACCATTTTCCAACTTGCCGCGTCACCTACAATAAACATTGTTGCCGTCAACGTGAAAAAAGAAGCAAAAAGTTATTTTTGAAAAAAACTTTGCAGATCCTCGTCGCATATCACCGTGCCTCCCAGACCAAAGGCAAATTTCTTCTCTATCGTGCCTCCGAAGTGGGGAAGAAGGTGACTACCCAAACAACAGACCCCAATTGATATTTTTGTACAAAATGATATGGCAGGTCACCACATAATACATCAGGGGTCACTAGATTATTCAGTCAGTGTTATGATGTTTGTGCTCAAGCACTTGTGGGCTAATTATTCCCCACCTTTTTTGTTTCAGGAGTATATTTACCTATTATAATTGTCATTGAGGTATTCCCTAACAGCCTCAAGGTTTTAGTTGTGGATCTTTACAACATAACAGGGGTGAATAAGTTGTGCAAAACGTTCAAGGAAAGTCACCACTTATGAATTGTGTGGTCACCATATATTTCTTGCAGACTTAATTTATGTGTGGTGGATTTTGTGGACCAATTATGTGACACCAATATTAATTAGGTTCAACATACCTTGCACACATGCTTTTATGGTCATTCTTGTCACTGTAAGTGGGGAAGAACTTTACTACTCATATACCAGACCCCAATTGATATTTTTGTGCAAAATGTTATGGCAGGTCACCACATAATACATCAGGGGTTACCAGATTATTCAGTCAATGTTATGATGTGTGTGCTCAAGCACTTGTGGGCTAATTATTCCCCACCTTTTTTGTTTTAGGAGTATATATACCTATTATAATTGTCATCGAGGTATTCCCTAACAGCCTCAAGGTTTTAGTTGTGGATATCCTTACAACATAGCAGGGGTGAATAAGTTGTGCAAAACGTTCAGGGAAGGTCACCACTTATGAATTGTGTGGTCACCATATATTTCGTGCAGACTTAATTTATATGTGGTGGATTTTGTGGACCAATTATGTGACACCAATATTAATTAGGTTCAACACACCTTGCACACATGCTTTAAGAGTCATTCTTGTCATTGTAAGTGGGGAAGAACTTTACTACTCATATACCAAACCCCAATTGATATTTTTGTGCAAAATGTTATGGACAAGTCACCACATAATACATCAGGGGTCACCAGATTATTCAGTCAGTGTGTGCAGAAATATCATATGCAGTATGATTTTATCATTGAATGTGGCTTAAGTGAATAAAAAGGTCTGCATCACAACAACAATGCCAGACACATACTACATTTCTTTAACCAAATATTGTTTGATAGTTTAGAGTACAAACAACAACATTCAATACTTAATCAAAATTTAAATAGCATAGAAATAAAACACATCAAATAGTTTTGAGCTAGCTAAGTGAAATATTATCCAAGAACAGTGGACTTCATCGTGGTGGTGGACTTTCAAAGGGGACGGAGAACTTCGCAGGTACAGAGGACTTCGAAGGGATGGTGGACTTCGGAGGCACAGTGGAAAAGAAAAGTACCTTTGGTCTGGGAGGCACAGTGATATGCAACGAGGATTTGCGAAGTTTTTTTCAAAAACAACTTTTTACTTCTTTTTTTCACGTTGACGGCAACGATGTTAATCGTAGGTGATGGCATAGGCAGGGACGTTGTTCCCAAGTTGAAGAATGTGTTTTCTTGAAGTTGAAACCACACAGGCAGCATTCAGTATTAGCTCGCATCAGCCCAAAGTTGTCGGCTCGATATTATGGACCTTTTGAAGTGCTAGAACGTATATGGATGGTGGCTTATCGCTTAAAACTTCCTGCTACCTCGAAGATACATCCAATGTTCCATGTTTCACTTCTTAAAAAAGCTATTGGAGACTATAAGTCTCAAACAAAATTGCCAAGAGATCTAGAGAGGGAAGGAGTCGAAATAATTGAGCTGCTTACTATTCTAGCTTCCTGCAACATCATGAAACAAGGAGAAAGAGTAAATCAATGGTTGATACACTGGGATGGAAAATCTGTAGAAGATTCCACATGGGAGGATGAAATTGTGATTAGGAGTCAATTTTTGAATATCAGGCTTGAGGACAAGCCTGTTGTTGAAGGGAGTGACATTGATGGAGCCCAACATGGGTATGGGCTGAAAGAGTCATTGGCCCATGAGGGGTCCATGACACCTAAGGTGTGGAAGGTTTATGAGCACAAGAGAAAGAAGCAAAACGTGGGAAGCTGAGGTGGCGTGAGTTAGTGGGGGAGATTATTAGATGTGAGAGAGTATTTTCTGTTATTTAGCTTGGGCGCCAATAGGGGTGAGGGCATGCGGAAATTGTTATGCTTTTCTGTTATAGGAGCTATGCTCCGGATAATGGGAGGTTTTTTTCCAATGGTAGATCCTTTTCATTGCAAATAATATACCATTCACACTGCCCTCATTTTTTCTCTATCTCTTATATCATAGTTTTGTTTGGTTCGTAACAATGGTGGACTTCTTCTATGCAGGTGAAAAACATTTTCTAGTTTGAACCAATTTCTGTTGGTATCTTGATTATGCACACTTATGTTTATAATGTATGAAGAAGTTGACTCTCTACATCTCTTTTAAATACAATATATCCGTTCTACATCTACGCCAACTCTGTTGTTAAATAGAATATGCCTCTCTCTGCATGTAGCCAAATTAGGTAGTGGTAGACTAAACATTTGCCTAATATATATTAGGCTTCTTTCTTTGTCTATGACAAAGGAACACGTTTCTGATTGGAACTATGTTAGAAATCATGAATTGAAATAAGAAAGAAAACAATGTTTTTTATTGAATAAAATGAAAACAATAAGAAATAGGAGAACACTCTCTCCTCAAGGGGTTTCCCCTACCAAAATTTGTGTGATATTTAAGTTTCCACTTTGTTTAGGTTTAATAGAATGTTTTCTCACATTCTTCTAGCATTAAACTTGTTTTCCTATTAAACGATTTTTCAATAAAATATATTAATGATTAATATAATTTGAATATAATTATTTTGCCAATATTAAGTTAATATATATATAGTATACTAGTATTACATAAGTAAACTATTGAAATGCTATATTGTATTCTAAAACAAAATTGAAGCTTTAAAATTAATTGCAATTTACTATTAAGGCTGCTATTTGAACTATCACTACGTGTTATTTTATTTTACTTTTAAATATTTCATATTAAATAAAATTTATAAGGTTAGTATAGTGCAGTTTTAAAGACGTGGTTGTGTATAAACCATTTAGTGATGATTTAAAATTGTCGCGAAAGTATTCATTGTTACCTTGTTTTCATTGTCTTTTCATTATTTAATTTCATCATTTTTATAATTAAATGAAATTTATTGTTTTAAAAATATATTTTCAATGGTTAATTGTTTGTAATTAGAAAAATTTCATAAACATTTTGAGCATATAGTTAGAGTGGCAATCACTTGTTGAATTGAGAAAAGACATTGTGCTTACACAAATTAGTAACATAAAGTAGTTTAGAACAAATTAATGTAAGCATAAAAATAGAAAGTGATTGAGTGGTTTTCCATTTCTTTCTTCCAAGCCTGCTTGATCCATGCCATCATCTCTCCTCAGTTTTTCAACCTGCAAAAGACACAGTTAGAAGAAAAAAATAATAAAAAAAGGTTAAATATATATATATATATATATATATATATATATATATATTCTTTTAAACTATTTAAGAAAATTGTATTTTGATTTAAACATAAATTATAAACCTATTTTTTTTCGCATGAGAATCAGGTAAAACATTTTTCTTAATAAACCGTATGTAAAACTTATATTATGTTTTATTAAGAAACTTTTATTTTATTGTTGAGAAAATATTTTAGATGACTTTTGTATGAAAATAAATTAGTGAAGACTTGGTGAAGTGTTTCTTTTGAGTTTCATATCCAAGTGACAAACAAGTAATAGTAGCCTTGATTCATATGCCATCAATTACTCTAGAGATATTACCTGGTCTTAATAGTTCATATAATTGAATTAATTTGTTAAATTAAGAATAATATATGATGCATAATTTATTCAAATTCAAAATAAGAACCTTTCTGCTATATATATTATCAAGAAGCTCTTCTCGCGCTCTCATTGAATGGAAGAAAAACTCAGTAACCGACAATCCACGGTAAAAGGGGTTAACAACAAAACCTTTAGCCTGCACCAAGATCAGCACAACAATATTCAATGTTAAGATATTCAACAAGATTGATATTTTCACGTAATGACCTAATACTTCTATCAATTATACCAATGTAGCACTAACCAGTATGTTCTAACACCTTCATAGCCTAAAGCACCTTCCATATTCTAAAACTAAGCAACATAATGATCTTTAGAGCCATTTTCTGCAACAAATGGTTGAACAACTTTGCTGTAATTATAGAGTTGTATGCATACAGGAGTGATTTTAAATGTTATACCGGGCAAAAGCACTATTCAGGTGCAATTTTTTTAAAAAAATTATCTGAGATGAACAATTTTAAAGAAGTTACAAAAATCAATGAGTCATGTCAATGTAGTACGATTTTTACCATGAAAAATCAAATCGTGTTAGAATGACACAATTTCGAAATAAAGCATTTTTAAAGTAAAACTTTTGTCAAGATAATACAATTTTAATTAAGAACATTTTAAATTAAATTCATATCAGCCATGACTAAAATTGAGTGTCATCTTGACATGATTTTAGTTTGGAATATAAAGAACTATCAACTTAAAAATAAAATAAAATTGTACATAATTCACATGAACTTTCATTTCTATAATTTTTTTTTTTCAAAAATGCTCATTTCAATAATTTTGAAAAAAAGTTACTTGATGCTTTTGCCCATCTGTTGTGACATGTTACAAAGTGATATATATGAAACATGAATCGCTGGTCTCAATTACACTAATAGTGAACAAATGTAAATTAAATCATGAATGAATCACGGGATCATGATAAAAAAAGCAAACCAAGAAAATAGGAAAGCTAATCTAAATCAACAAGAAAACAACTTAAGGTAACAACAATGATCGAAGATGGAGTTGAACGTGTTATTAAGAACAGAACATACATCAGAGTGTTTTGGACTTTTAGGGAAATCAGAAAGGCTTTGATGGCCAACACAGACAAGCTCTTCGTATTTCCTATAAATGTCTGAACGTATTTCATGTGTCTTTTCAGTCAGCATCTTTTGTTGTTGAAAATCATCATGTTTTGTGAAGCTCCTAAATCCAACCATCCAAATGCAAAATACTAATCAATAAAAAATATGGTTTTGAATTCAAATATTTCGTCTACCAATAAAGCAAACACTTTACCTGAATCTAGCCAAACGATTCTTGCAGGATGCAGTTGCATCTTCTTTACAGTCTCTCAGTATCACAGAGAACAGTCCTTCCTTATTTCCTGCACCTCAGTATTAATTTTATCCAAACATATACAATTGAGAATCTAAGTTTATGTGCAGTTATAAAAAACAAAAACATGTAGTAATATTAAAGGAAATAGAAGGAAGTTAATTTTACAGTAACTAACCCAAAGTAGCCTTTCCAATTTGACCAGATATCAACTCACTGTTACGAAAGTAAACAAAGGCATCATTCGGACACAGTGTTTTCACTTCTCTTTTCTTGTCATCAAGCTTTGTGTATGTTTCCTCCTCAACAGTAAGATCAACACAGGCTCCCACATTCGCTTGTGCTCGCAGTAGAATGTTAAATAGCTGCTTACCACTCCAAAGTTCAACAGGCTGCAAACAATCATGAACTACATAAATTACTAAAATGAATATCCCATTCTGAAACATCGTTATCATTCCTGCCAACAAAAACTGTTTGAACCTCAAATATGTTCACATGGTGAGAATACGTGTGAGTCTAAAGCGAATGTTAAGTAAAAATGAAACAATTATGTATATCAAAAGAAGAAGATATCAGAGGCAAAAATTGATCTTAATGTCTGATTCATACGAGTTCATGCTATATTGAAATTATTTGATGAATGACAACATAAATAAAATAATATTTGTATTTTAAAATATATTTACTAGAGAAAAAGTACGAAAGAGATTCAACTTTATAAAAAAAGGATTATGATATTTTGACAAATTTTTTTAATAAAATTTGATAAAATTTATTTTTTAATATATACAAAACATTTTTTTCTCTTTTCAAGTCATTTGAAACTTTTTTTTACCTATTGAAATATTATGAGATGTGTATTGTCATTGTGAACAAAACTTTATAATTTTCCAAAAAGAAATTACTAGACACTTGTATTCCTTCCTGAAAACTGAGAGAACGGAAAATGAGTAAATGCATGTGACATTAATAAGCTGGAGTCTGACCTTAAGAATTGCAGGAGTTGGCAAATCAACAAAATCAATGCGATGGTGTATGTAGGAGCAAACAATAAGTGTAAACCTAAAACGATCATAAAATATATCTTTACTGGTTATGAGAACAGAAGCCATTAAAAGGTCTCCAAAATCAACAAACGGAATCTCGCCATGTTTTCGTTTGCATAAATTGTTTCGCAGCTGAAAACAAACAAAATTTCGGTAAGAAAGCAATGTTAGGTTCTTCAAAAGCTTAAACCATATCAATAATAAACTATTAATATACACCTATATATTTATTTTATCATAATATAATATTTTTAAATTTTATTAACATTTGTTTTTTTTTAAATTATTTGTTTATCATTTAAATTAAAGTATAATAAGATCTTTATACATTTTCCGACTAATTTATTGAATAGATAGAATATTTATAAAATCATCAAATAATAGATTTTTCAAGTGATTTATTAGCATAATATTTAATTTAGATAAAATATATATAATCAGATAAAAATAAACAAGTGAAAATTTTAAAACTCTAAATCCGAAATCCTATACTTTGAATTGAAAATAATCTTCTCTTTTTCTTTTTAAATAAAACTTAAAAAGTTGCTTTTCATTTAATTTTTCTGTAAAAGCTATGCAGATCTTTCTTCAATAAAATAAATTCTTATTATTAAACCTTATAGTCCTAGTAAATTTCAACCAAAATTTCCATGAAAAGAAATTTAATTTATTAATAAAAAATTTATAAACTAAATCCAACGTTTTAAAATCTAAAAAAAATTAACCTGTAAAATAGATTTTGAATAGTAATTTTAAAAAATATTTTTATTATTATTTTTATTAAAACTTAACCATATAACTAGTGTAAACTTAGTCAAAGTGTTTGTGTATCACTATTTGTTGTCAGAGTTTATGTTATATTTTTTACACGAGTCTGATTTGTTTCATATTTAATGTTTTTTTTTTCTTTTTTATGTAGTTTTTCGTGCAATGACATATGATAGTTGAATTTTAAAGTTCTAAAATGTAAAATTTCATATTAAACTCTATATTTGAGGCTTTTTATTTAAATGTGGATTAGTTTTGAAAATGGTTGGTTGACAGTTAAATTATAAATATGGGTGAAGTGGTGTTGATTCATGGTAATTTATAGTGATTTCTGAAGTGAAATCATTAGATATGTAAAAGGTGTTATTGAAAATTTTCAAAAAGGTAAGATCGTCATGTATCATGACGATTCGACTCCAGTATTACGATTTTTAATTGAAACGGTTCACATTCCTATAACGACTTTAGTTATTCCGGTTAAAAGTCATTAAACTGAAGTCATGTTTGCTTTTTTGAAAAATGAAGGCGATAGTTTGACACGATACTCTCATTTTAACACTCATAAAAATTAATATTTTATGTAAATTAATATTTTATTAAAAAAAATTTGTGCCAAATGATAGTTATTTGGAAATAATGGTGTCAAAGTAATTTTTTCTTTTCAAAAAGAAAGGTGGGAGTTTGACACCAATACTCTCATCTCATACTCATATAAATTAATATTTTATTTAAATAATAACATTTTATTAGAAAAAATATGTGTCAAATGGTAGTTATTTAGAAATAGTGGTGTCAAAGTAACTTTTTCTTTTGAGAAAGGAAAATGGTAGTTTGACACCAATATTTCTATTTGACACTCATATAAATTAATATTTTATTTAAATAATAAAATTTTATTAAGAAAAGTTGATGTGAAATGGTAATTATTTAAGAATAATGGTATCAGAGTAATTTTTTCCTTTAAAAAAGGAAGGAACTTTTTCCTTTGGAAAATTACAAAGAAACTGGTCATATATCTAATGACTTTACTTTAGACGTCGAGGCAACATAACTTCACCCTAACACTTTTCTGTAATTTACTTCTGAAACTAACCCATGTTGGAAAAAAAAGAGCCCTATATTTGATTAAGTCATGTTTATTTTATATGTTAAGAACTTATGCAATTATATACTTCTATTTTGATTATGATATTGTCTCAACTTTAACCTAGAGCAAACAAGAAGTTTAAAAGTCATAAACATAACCTTGAAAAAAAAAAAAACTTCTTTTCAAAACCAGAACGAAAGGCCAATTTTAAATACTAACTATTGTATCAGGATAATCATATCAAAATCTCAAAAAACAAAATGCAAAAATAAAAGCACAAACATAAGAAATTAGTCAGAATTCAAAAAGATGTGGAGAAAGGAATTAAAGGGTACCATGTGAGGATCCAACAAATCACCGTGGTTCTTAGAGGAACCTGATAACTTGGTGAACTTCATCTTCTTTCTGCAATGAAGAAAGAATAAAGAAACAATATCTTTTCAAATGTAGACGAATCATGAATATTGTTTGAAAATGTCTAAAATTAGATTAAAAATAAATAAATTGTGATGAACCACTATGCAAGGAGGAAGGGAATGAAGACGAAATTATCAGAGGAAATCACCTGCAACGAATTTCAGTGATTGTTAGGGTTACATTATTAGGGTTTTTGAATAAAAAATATGCATAGTGATAAAATAGTGATGTATGATTATGATTCCTAGAAATAAATAAATAATAATCAAGTTATTAACGTATTTATAATTGTACTTCAAAATATTAGGAGAAACACCTGTTACTGATAAGGAAAAAGCTACATTGAAAACAACCTTTCTTTATTTAAAACCACCAAATGACAACAATTTTTAACAAGAACAATATTAAACTAATATATTTAATTAAAATATATATTAAATATAATAATAATAATAATATTATTATTATTATTATTATTATTATTATTATTATTATAAAATCAGTATCATATGATTTTATTTGAAAATTTTCACGGGTCAACGTCAGTTAAGTTCTTTACTATTTTAAAATATGTAAATATATAAAAGGAATTTTAGCTACATTGTCACGTTTTAGTATTTCATGTATTTTATTGAAATTAAAATAAATTTATTTTATTTCACAGCAATTATGGTCTCATAATTTTAAATATTTGAACAATAAATTGATTTATATAAGTATATCATTACTACTATTATTATTATTATTAAAAATACATGTGTAATTTTTACTTTTCTTTTATGATAATAAAAAAATATTATTTATTGTAAATATACAAATAAATATAAATGATTTTACAATTTTATTATAAATGTTTATTTTAATTTTAAAAAATCGTTAAATTATAAAAATGTTAAACAAAAAATATCAATTTTAAAAACAGGTTATAAAATTGATAAAGTAAAAATTTTAATTTAAAAGGTAAATTTTTAAAGGATAAAAATGAAAAATAAATGTGTTCACCAAAATGGAGAATCTCGTTATATAATAGTATAGAAGTATAGACTGTTGTTGTTGTTGTTGACATGAGAAACCAAGGTGGTATGCTTCTTCAAGATTTGATGAAGATTTAATGAAGCTCTTTTGAACTATCTTGAAGCCATTACAATCGAGTGAAGCCTACATTGATGAAGGAAAAAAGATTTGATGATATCCATGTTGATCAAGGCTGGAACATGTGCTCTCCACATGGTTACATCATTAAGAAAATGTATTTGATGTTTGTAATTTATATTGTAGATCTTGTAGCATTAATTAGATGTATTTGGTCTTTGTTATGTTTTTTAATCTGTTGTGTAACGTCCCATTTAATTATTAAGCGAAATTAAAGGAAAACGTCACACAATAATAATATTGTAGCGTAATCTTGGGGTCCTCAACACAACCCCTACAAAACTAGGGCACACCACGATGCCAAAGGAAAGCTGAATACAGGTCTAACAAAGAATGTAGAGTAGAAATGCACAAAGAGATACATGGGCCATAGCCCTAAGAAAACATGAAGAAAACTCCAGCCTAGATAGCTAAGCAGCGGAATCACCATTCCCTTGTTGACCACGAGAACTTCGCCCATCTGCTCCCATCAATCGAATTGATGATCATCGCAAGAAGAACAACCACATACAATACGACCATACAAACAAACGGGTAAGCTAGAGCCAATACATATTCATCATACAGTCAAATGCATTATCATCATCCCATATCCATGTACAACCAAGCATGTTATGACTCCTCATTCAATACACTACGACTCGACTCGACTCATCTGGATTCGTATAACTTAGTCGGATTCAGCGGATGCTTGCACTTGTGGTGGATAACCCTGCTCGACCCTGAGCTGCTCATCTCCGAGCTATGTGTTACAAGTGTTACGATGAATCAAATCTCCCTCACCACAAGGTTAGCCCTTAATGAGTTTCAGGCCTCCTGCTACTCCCACCACAGGAGTCAGTCCGCTCTAAGTGAGACTAACTGGCCCCTTAGAGTGTCAGGATGCAGTCCTTACCTTGAATCCTTACCTAGTTATACAGATGGGGCACCACCATGGACACCCACTAACAGGGGCCATGGAATTACGTCCCGACCACTGAAGCGCGCCCCTGAAAGTCTCACCTAGAGACCCCAAGGAATTATGCACTGACACATACAAAACACAACCGCACAACCAAACTGATATTCACTACGCATGTATATGTTAATTGTACCAACCTTTAAGCCAACGCCTTTCATGTTCCAGGCCCAACACATTTCATCTCGTTATAACCCATTCATGTACCAAGGACTTCCAATTCATATCGTTATCATGCCTCTTTCATACCAACCCTTTCATTTCAATCTCATGCAAAACTCATGTCCACCCTTTATACACGATTCACAACTTGCATTACTCTATCATACTCACACATAATACTCAAAACCAAGCCAGCATTATCCATACAAAACCAAGAAAAACATCCCACATTGCACTGTCTCGCCCAACACCTCGCTCAGGCTGAGGGGTCTCGCTCAGGCGAGACAGTCTCGCTCAGGCGAGTTCCCCCTCCGCCTAGGCGAGGGCACAAGATCAGGGGCATGAGCAACGCGGGATCTCGCTTAGGCGAGACCCCTCTCGCCTGGGCGAGTTGTCTGCTCGCTCAAAACGTTGAGCGGGTCGCCTGGGCGACCTCTCGCGTAAAAGGAGTTTGGGCGAATCCCTGATTGTCTCGCCTGGGCAAGATTAACAGGTATTGCCACTGTTTCACCTGCAACAACCATGTTTTTCGAACCAACCAAGCATACAAGGCATCCTCACACATCAAATCGAAGCATTCATTCATAAAATCAGTAACTAATTCAAGAACGACCAAAGCAACATCCAAAAACTGGAACCCTAACTTCCCGTACCTGGTTTAGCTACAGCTTTGACACTCGAACAATGAAGATCAATAGCTCATGGGACAGTTTTGCGAGGTGGGACGGAAGAACGAGGCCGAGCTTGCAAATGTTGTGACGACTCCAAACCCTAGCAGAGCTCTCTCTCACGGAGTGGAAGGGTGACAACTGATTTCTGAAAGAGTTAAAGTGAGTGTGGAATTAGGGCAGACCTAAGGACATTATACGTTGGGCCGGCCTTAGGCCCACTTACAAGGGCAGCCCACTAACTTTAGGGCAGAAATAAAAATGGGGGCCTTACATGTTGAATGGTTTTTCAACAAGTTAAAATGTGTCTTTTAATATGTTGAATGGTTTTTCAACAGGTTAAAAGGTTGGCTGCAGTAGTCTTAAACTGCAACAAATTCAATCAGTTGATTTATTTTTTAATCGATGGATTTCAATTAAGTCAAGTGAAATCAACCGATTGATTTGGAAATCAACCCATTGAATTTCATAACAATTTGACTATAAAAGCTGTGATTTTCAAAAGAGAGGTCTGTTAATCATTTTTTAGCGCGAAATTGTTCTGAAAACTCGTGAAAACTCTCTTCTTCGTGATCATACAGTTTACAGCAGTTTAAGATTGATCTTGGATCAATTATTGGAGCTTTTGGCTTGGTTTAAGCTTGGAGAAAGTGGTTTGTGGTAGGCTGGATTGTGCTACCATTGAGGTTTGATCTTTCTCAAGCTTTGTGTGTGTGCCTGGTGGTTTTCCAGGTCTTCAAGAGGGTTCTTGCTGTGTTGGTATGGATCTTGTGTGATTCAAGAGTCTTTTGTGTGATTTTTGCATAGTTTGAAAGTGTAAATGTGGATACTTTGTAAATCTTTTGAAATAGTGCAAAGTCAAGCTCAGGTTGCCTTGACAAACTGGATGTGGCTCAGGTTTGAGTGAACCAATATAAAAATATCGTGGTCTCATCTCTTCTCTAACCTTTCTCTCTTGCATATTCATTTTAAAGTTTAAAGAACTTGTGTTTTAATCATCTTTTTCATGTTCTTGCATGTTTTCATGATATCTGCAACATTGAGCATGTTTGTATAATCATTTAGAACCTGTCTTGATTATTCTTGTGCACTATTTCTGGTTTAAAACTCAAATATGAATTTTTGCATTTTTCCCAATTTTTCAGTCAACTGTTTTTGTTTTTCTGTTTCAATCGGTTGATTATACTAGAACAGAATCTGTTTAGTAAAATCAATCGATTAACTTTGTTTTTGACTGATTGAAAGTATATAGTTCAGTAGTGTTTGCATCCTAACTTGGTGATCTAATTGATTTAATTAAAGGTGGTTTTTAGCTTTCAAAGATAGCCTAAATTTTTAACTAGCCAATTCAACCCCCTTCTTGGCATTTCAACCATTTCAAAACTAACAATTGGTATCTTGAGCTAGGTACTGGAAATTTTCTCAAGTAAGGTCCTAAATTTGTTTTGAACTACTTGAAATGGCTGAAAACAAGTTACCCTTTGCTAAAGGTGCCTCAATTCATAAACCCCCCTATGTTTAGTGGCATTAATTACCATTTTGGAAAATTAGGATGAAAATCTTTATTGAGTCAATAAATCAAGGGATATGGGATGCAATCATAAATGGACCATATACTCCTAAGCGTACGATTGAAAATGTGCAGGTTGATAAGCCATGGACTCAATGGACTGAGGAAGAAAGGATGAGAGTTAAATATGATTGCAATGCAAAGAATATCCTCACTTCATCTTTCAACAAGGATGAGTTTTTTCGTGTTTCACAATGCAAGAGTGCCAAGGAAATGTGGAAGGTCCTTGAAGTGATTCATGAAGGAACCAATGATGTTAAGAGAGCAAGGAAACATGCCTTGATTCATGGGTATCAGCTATTCAAGATGAAGCAAGGAGAACCTATAACGGATGTGCAAAAGAGATTCACTCATATAGTCAACCATCTCATGGGTTTGGGTAAAGAATGACAAAGAAGAGTTAAACATCAAGGTGCTGAAGTGTCTTGATAGATCTTGGCAACTAAAGGCCACGACTATCTCAGATCTAAGCCTTGCTAGTGTCTTAAACATCAAGTGATTGAATGGTTTTCCATTTCTTTCTTCCAAGCCTGCTTGATCCATGCCATTATCTCTCCTCAATTTTTCAACCTGCAAAAGACACCGTTAGAAGAAAAAAAATCAAAAAAGGGTTATATATATATATATATATATGTATATTCTTTTAAACTATTTAAGAAAATTGTGTTTTGAGTTAAACATAAATTATAAACTTATTTTTTTTTTCAAATTTTATGAGAATCAGGTAAAACATTTTTCTTAATAAACCGTATGTAAAACTTATGTTATATTTTATTAAGATACTTTTATTTTATTGTTGGGAAAATATTTTAGATGACTTTGTTGTTGTTGTTGTTGTTGTTGTTGCTTTTGTTGTTGTTCTTGTTCTTTTTCTTGTAGTTGTTCTTGTTATTGTTGTTCTTGTTGTTTTTGTTGTTCTTGTTCTTGTTGTTGTTGTTATTCTGGTTGTTTTTGTATTTTTATTTTTATATTATTTTTAATTTTACATACTTATTTAAATAAAATATATGCATTTGTACTTTGTGTAATTTATAATTTAAATTAAATAATATTTGAGATAAAAAAAGGATTTATTTGAAAGAAAGAAAAACTATATATACTTTGTAGAGTAAAAATGCATGTACACTTGTTTTTAGATGATAAGTATTTTATATTTATTATTGTTTTTTCTCTACTCTTGTATAAATAAGATAACTAGAAGGTTGAGCTTGTTATAATTTTAAAATATGACTAATGGTAAAATAAAAATAAAAATACATATAAATGTATATTGTTATTGATATAATTAAGAATCTAAGTTTCTTCTATGTATGCAAATATGGATATTGACCTAAAAATCAAATGAAATTCCACTAATCTAATCTATATTATACTACTATATATTAATGAATGCAAATTTATACCCTTCTTTAATCTGAAGTTTGACTTCTTAATTAAATTTTGTAACAATCTAGTTAATAGTATAATATTACTAATTATCTCATTCCACCAATGGTATAAGGAAACTAAAAAGAACAAATAAACCATCATTATAGACATGTAGACATATACATAACATATGTAAAGTCCTTGTTAATATAATAGTTTTTTTTTTCAAAATAAAAGAGAATTTATAATCAAAGAGGACCTATATACAAAACACATTCATATTCTAATATAAGATTTCTTCTTTAGAAACAAGTTGTCCTTCACTATTATCTATTGCTCATAGCTGAAGAAAAACACAATAAAAAAAGAGAGAGGGTAAGTTAGTGAAATTAAGAAATTTATAATCTCAAACAACACACTGAATCAACTAACAATATACAACATAATATATCATTCAAACTGATGATTTAGGCCCAGCGAGAGGCTCAATCACTAGGAGCATGATTATGACTAAAAAGAAACAAAAAAAGTTAGGAAGACACTAATGCAAATGGGCCTAATGGGCTTAAGCTATTGATGACATGGGCCAAAGAGGATGTCAAGATTTGATGGACTTGTACTTGGCTCAGTAAAATAACATTTATTTTTTGGCCATGTACTTGGGCTTTGTTTTAAAAATTCGGCTTCAACTTGGGCTTAAACTTGGGCTAGGATCATGTGAGATCACATAAGATTTTAATTGGGCTTCTAAAGCTCAATGACAACCTAGGTTGTCCACTCTTGGCCAAGAAGCTCTCACATTTAACATAATTTGCACATGTTGCAAAGCATGTAAAATGTGAGTGCAACATGGCACTTGATCCATGAAAGGCACCACACATTAAACACATTAAGCATATGGTACAAAGCATGAAAAGTGTGAGGTGCCACTTGTCCTTTGATCCATGATGTGCGGTTGTAGATAGGAGACATGTGATGGAATTCTTTTTTAATTTCCCTCCATCCTTGGTCAAAACTTGGAGACTCCATCCACTATATATAGGAGTTTCCACGCGATTGTAATTCACTCTTGAATGTTTAGTAAAACTCTACTAAGATTACTTCACAAATTACTTCTTTTGACAGTCAGCTAGCTAGAGCTTCCTCTAGCATCTTTGTAATTTTCTAAAAATAAAATTCGTCTAATGATCATTAATTTTTCTTGCCTAGTGACTCAGGTCCTTATAGATAGTTTAATTAAGCTTGTCCAACGAGCTCTGACTTGCTCAGCGAATGAAAGGACCTAGAACTCTCTATGATTCTATTTTCCACTCTCGCTCGATAGAAGTTGGGCTTATTCAATGAGAGTTTGGCATATCTAACCAATCTGCATAAAACTAGAAACATGATGAATCCTTCTCCTTTATGAAATATCAAATAACTTTATTATTAACTTTTGAAATAATGAATGTCAAACTTTAATTTTGAAATTAAGACTAAAATAATTCATTTAATTAAAATAAAATTCTTTAAATTGTCATACTACTCAAAAGGATTTGACGAAATTATAATTTAAACTTGGATATTTTAAAATTTTAGTTTTTACATTTAAGATAATTTCTTTTAAATAAGTTTTCTTGTTAAGATTCTACGTCTATGTGATACTAATTTTTTATGATAATTTATACAATATATATAATCTTTAATAAAGGTACTTTCAATTTGATGCTCAAACATTAAAAAAAGGATAAAATAAACTTTCAATGTAATTTATTTTATGTTTGTTTATAATGTTCTGCTATTATTATTTATTAAATTCATATAAGTCTATTCTGAATTATTTCTCCCAAAAGTTTGTGTAATAGTCCTCTCTTTGTTTCTTACAAAGAATAAAAATTAGAAAAAATAGTTAAAATTTAAGATAATTATTAAAATCATCTTATTGATTCAGAGTCCAATGTCCTCACCACTACACCATGGGACCTTTGGGTTTTAACCTCTATTATTGATTATTTTATAGATAATTATTAAAATCATGCTACTTTTACTAGTTGTTCTCTTTAATTTTTAATATGTGATTTATTTTATTTATACGTTTACACTTTTAGAAATTAAGTATTCTGGTATAATTTTGAATTTTACATACTTTTTAAATTTTAAACCAATTGAATATTAACCTTAACATAATTATTTTACAATAAAAATAATTTAATAGATTAAAATAAAAAAAATTTGTAAAATTAAAGTTTTCATAAAAGTTAGGAATATTTTTAAATATTTTAATTAAAAATGTGAAAAAAGAAAAATATTGTAGATAAAAATTAAAAAGTCAAAACAGCAATTTAATATAAAAGTATTATAATATCTTTAATAATCTTACACCTTAAGGTAAAATGTATATAATAAAGATGACAATATAGCTTGAACCGCTTCATTTTTCTTCTTGTACATTAATTCATGAGTATATAATTCCAAACATACTACGTCTTTCCAGTTCCTATAATAATTCATTTGAACTCGTTTAAGGAAATATAATAATAATAATAATAATAATAATAATAATAATAATTAAAAAAATTATGCAATCATCTAAAATTTTGTTTAAAAATATACATTTTACATAATAAAAAGAACAAGTAAAGCTGGTTAGGAGGAATATTTTATTCTTGTTCATGACAAAGATAAAACAAAAATAACTACAATCACATTCAACAAAAAAAATCACATTTTTTTCTCTCTCACACACACACACACATATATATATATATATATAAATCAATTTTGTTCAAAAAATAATTATATATTCAATATAAAATTTTTCTTATAAATATTGATTCACCATGTTATATAACATATTGCTAAACCAAATCTTGGAAAGAATTGGTATCTTACACGGGAAAATTGATACTTTTGATCAATTAGAGAGATTACTATTTAACTTGCTCCTCTCATAACACATTACATAAAAATAACAACATAATTTATGTTGACAACAAAACTAACAAGAAACAAAGTGCTTTCCTAAAATTTAGGATTTATTTAAAGAGAAATGACTCTTCAACAAACTATAATAAAACCTTTTTTATTCTCTCTCTTAAACCAGCTTGAAGACTTTAGTCTCGTACCGAATCAATTCAATTTCTCCATCCTTTACAAGATCTCTTAAAAAATGAAAACGCACTCTAATATGCTTCTTCTAACCATGCATTACTGGATTTTTTAAGAGTTTAATTGTTGAACTATTATCACACATGATAGCAGTGCTTTTGTCTTATGCATTGGGTAAATTTCTCACAACTCTCCCTATCCACATTGCTTGACAAGCACTAGCAACAAAAGCAACAAACTTTGCCTTAGTGCTTGAAAGAGTAATGATTGGTTACTTTTTAGACATTCATGACACTGTCCCTAAACTTAACAAGAAAAGGTAACCATAAGTACTTTTAGAATCGTCCTCATCTCCTGCATAATCAGAATTTGTTAATGCAAACAAACCTTCTTTTCCTCCCTTCCAGTAGAATATCCCATAACTAGCTATGCCTTTTAAACACCTTAATATTCTTTTAGCAACTTGCAAGTGTAACCGTGTTGGTTTTGACATATACCTGCTAATGAGACTTACATTGAACATTATATATGACCTTGTAGCTATCAAATACATTAAGCTTCCTACAATTTGTTTGAAGTAAGTGTCATCCACAATCACCCCATCAACATCCCTATTCATCTTAATACCTAGAACAATGAGACTCTTCACATGTTTACTCTCGGACATTGCAAATTTCTTCATAATATCATTTGGATATTTACTTTAGCACATAAAAATTCCTTTTGAAGCGGATATCAGAACAAGATATAAGATCGATTGAAGCGGAACCGATTTAATTTAAAACGGGGTGGCAGTTTTATAAATACTAGAAAGTATTTTAAATCGATTATAGGGGGAACCAATCTAATATATACACATTAGATCGGTTATAGAAATAACCGATCTAATATGTACATATTAGATCGATTAAAAAAACCAATTGATCTAATATGTTTTCTGCACTACAAACTGTGAAAACCCTTTTCACTTTTCAAACTTCATCTTCTCTATTGCGCCTCCATTGGTCTTCTCTCTCGTGCCTCCATTGCTTCTTATTCTCTTCCAAGCACCATTGACCATCGTCGTCGTGCCCTACCACCATCGCACTACGCTTCAACAAGCTTCTTCTTCTCTTCCATGCCATTCATCAACAACCAATGCAACAAGTTAGTGTTTTTTCCCTTCATTTTCTCATGCCTAGGTGTCAACACCCAATTTCGTCCGGTTAAAAAATAAATTTTAACCTAGATAATAATTAGGAAGGAAGTAAAAAAAAACCAAAAAATGAATATTTAATTGAGCATATATATATATATATATATATATATATATATATATATATATATATTTATTGTTCACTGAATCCTTTCAGATATAGACTCTCTTCAATGGAATGGTCATTGATCTCCTTATGTTCACATCAAGGCCCTTTCCAATGGAATGGTCATTGATTCTTTCTTTACATCAAGACCCTCTGCAAGGCAATGGTCATTGATTTTTGTGTCACATCAAGACCCTCTCCAATGGAATGGTCATTGATTTCTTTCTTTACATTGAGGCCCTCTACGAGGCAATGTTCATCCATTCCTTTACATCAAGGCCCTCTACAAGACAATGATTATTGATTTTTGTGTCACATCGAGACCCTCTCCAATGGAATGATCATTGATTTTCTTATGTTTACATCGAGGCCCTTTGCAAGACAATGGTCATTAATTTATTTGTAGCATCGATATCTTCCCCGTAGGACTGGTCACCGATTTCCTTACATATAGGCTCTCTCCTTGGGATTGGCTAAATCTTTCTTTTGGATCACGACCCTCTTCTCTGTCTAAATTGGTCATTGTATCTGTTTGATTTGTTTTTCTCTTTTTTCTTCAAAATCCGGACGAAATTAATGTCTCTATCTTTACCTATATTTTACTATGATATTATGAAAGTCAATTTTCATATTATCTAGTAAAATCTAAGTAAAGATGGACAGTTGTCAACACCCAATTTCGTCCGGGTAAAAAATAAATTTTAACCTAGATAATAATTAGGAAGAAAGTAAAACAAAAACCAAAAAATGAATATTTAATTGAGCATAATATATATTTATACTTTTACTTTTTATCTTATTTTAACTTTATTTTCATCTTGTTTTGTTTTAAATTCGTTTTACTTTATGGTTTTTATTTTACTTTATTATTATTATCTTATATTATTTTTATATCCATTTTGACTTATTTTCTTTATTTTTATTTTGAATTTTTGTCTTTTTCTTTCTTTCTCTTTTTATTTGGTTTCGTTTTTATTTTATTTTTTGGAAATGATATTCAAACATTTATTTTGAACTCAACTTTGACATGGCTGACATGGCACACTATTTTTTATTTTTACATTAATTTTCTTTTAATGAAAGGAAACGGTTGCACGTACGGGAGTTACAATTTTTTTTTTGCCAAAACCAAAGTATTGGTGTTAGAGAGAGAAGGCATAGATAGGGAGAGAGAAAAGGCAGATGGAGTAAAGTGTTGATGTTAGAGAAGCAAAGACGCAATGTTGAGAAAGAGAGAGAAAAGGCATAGAGAAGCAAAGAAGTGTTGTGCTTGCCGGAGAACACAACAGCCACTAGAAGTCATCTACGGTGACGGTTCCACCAGTTTTGGGTTTCATGTGAAAGCTGTGTTTGGAAGTGTTTGCACAGAGAATCAAAGAAGCATCGATATAGGGTTTTTAAAGACTAGGGCTTACATAAATCTTGAAGGGAAACATTATCACCTCACCTTGGTGTAAATCAAATTAAATTACACGTCTTAAATTCTCAACAAAATTCGTTTATCATCCTTACATGGAATCTATTCAAAATTAAAAATGAAATACTGAATCCAGAAGTGGGGAGTGTTGAGATAATATGTGGGGAGTGCCCTCAAAGATATTGGTGTACAGATTTTCAAATTAAAAATGGTACAAACAGCTTTACCCTAACAACATCATCACCTCACCTTGATGTAAATCAAATTAAATTACACTTCCCAAATGCTCAACAAAATTCCTTTATCATCCTTACATGGAATCTAATGTAATTTAAAAATTAAATTCTGAATCCAAAAGTGGGGAGTGTTGAGATAATATGTGGGGAGTGCCCTTAAAGATTTTGGTGTATAAATTTTCAGATTAAAAATGGTACAAACAGTTTTACCCGCACAACATCATCACTTCACCCTGGTGTAAATCAAATTAAATTACATGTCCTAAATGCTCAAAAAAATTCCTTTATCATCCTCACATGGAATCTATTCAAAATTAAAAATGAAATATTGAATCCAAAAGTGGGGAGTGTTGAGATAATATGTGGGGAGTGCCCTTAAAGATATTGGTGTACAAATTTTCAAATTAAAAATGGTACAAACAACTTTACCCTAACAACATCACCACCTCACCTTGATGTAAATCAAATTAAATTACACTTCCTAAATGTTCAACAAAATTCCTTTATCATCCTTACATGGAATCTAATGTAATTTAAAAATTAAATTTTGAATCCAGAAGTGGGGAGTGTTGAGATAATATGTGGGGAGTGCCCTCAAAGATTTTGGTGTACAGATTTTCAGATTAAAAATGGTACAAACAACTTTACCTGCACATCATCATCACCTCACCTTGGTGTAAATCAAATTAAATTACACGTCCTAAATGCTCAGCAAAATTACTTTATCATCCTTACATGGAATCTATTTAAAATTAAAAATGAAATACTGAATCCAGAAGTGGGGAGTGTTGAGATAATATATGGGGAGTGCCCTCAAAGATTTTGGTGTACAAATTTTCAAATTAAAAAATGTACAAACAGCTTTACCCGCACAACATCATCACCTCACCTTGTTGTAAATCAAATTAAACTACACTTCTTAAATGCTCAACAAAATTACTTTATCATCCTTACATGGAATCTATATTCAAAATTAAAAATGAAATACTGAATCCAGAAGTGGGGAGTGTTGAGATAATATGTGGGGAGTGTCCCCAAAGATTTTGGTGTACACATTTTCAAATTAAAAAAGGTACAAACAGCTTTACCCGCCCAACATCATCAGCCCACCTTGTTATAAATCAAATTAAACTACATTTCCTAAATGCTCAACTAAATTACTTTATTATCCTTACATGGAATCTATTCAAATTTACAATTTAAATTCTGAATTCAGAAGTGGGGAGTGGCATTAAAGAATTTGGTCTACAGATTTTCAAATTCAAAATGGTACATACATCTTTATCTGCACAACATCATCACCCGACCTTCATGTAAATCAAATTAAATAAAACTTCCTAAATGCTGAACATTCCTTTATCCTCCTTACTCATATTTATTTTATATTTAAGAATGAAATACTGAATCCATAAGTGGAGAGTCTTAACAAAATATCTAGGGACTGACACCCAACATTTTGGTATACAGACTTGCAAATAAAATATGGCACATACATCATTATCTGCATAACCATGAATAACTGACAACATAAGTGGAGACTATTGTCTAAGAAACTGAGGACTGATCATTAACATTTTGGACTATTTGATGGAATATGACATCTTTTAACAACCATATTTTCATGACAAGTAATATATAGACAATCTTACTTCCATATCCATAACAATTAAATGGCCACAACTATTCTTTATAAAAGCATAAACACAAGAAACACAATTAAATGGCCACAACTGTTCCATATCAATATTTGAGTCATTCCATAAACACAAAAGGCCTACTAGAGTCAACATATAATTTTGAGTAGCGCTACATTGCAGTTAATAAAACCAAAATACAGAGTTCCAAGTAACTTTTCATCAAAAATTCGACAGTAGCTCTGAGGTTGAAGTGGGGACCCATTTCAAAATTAGTGGGGATCTACCTTACGGTTTTGTACACTTATATACTTCACTATAACAAAAATATTTTAATTCAGTCATGTAATTCATTGTGCATTGTAATAAGTATTCAGATCACAGATCTTCACCACGACCTATTGTCTAATAAACAAATCGTAGTACTCCAACACTTCTTGCTTGTGAATGTTGTCAACATCTAGAACCCAAATCCAAATGTATTGTTGCTTGATCTGTTGTAGTTCTTCCAGCAAAAGAAATATGCACATTCTCACTCAATTCATCACATTCAAATAGAATATGTAAAAACTAACTTCTTCAACTTTCTTTATCTTACATTGGTGTATTTGGTCATGCTATTGCCATCAAATTTCTTTTCACCATCCCACAATTCCATCATTTGAAGAACAATAATGCCAATACCTTCTCATGACATCATAATTTACTAGCCATAATGTTTTCGTATGTTACAACTGCAAAGAATTAGGCTTCCATGTCATAGTAAAAAATAATAAGACAAATCAAACAACATTTTTAACACAACACACAATAACACCAACAAATTATAACCAATCAAACACTAACACCCATCTCGTGAAACACCAAAAATTGCTATTGTCCGTCTCCCACCAAATTCCACAACCATCAACTAAATGAACAAAAAATTTGAATAAAATCAGCAACACACAGCCACCAAAATTCCTAAATCCCCAAATGTGCTCGTTGAAAAATTTGGTGTTGCCCAAACACCCACCACTATAAAACACCACAATACGCGAATACACATATGGCCACTACAAAACCACATGACACTGCGTACAACACCACCAACTCAGTAAAACAAAGTTCCACCAAAAATGAAAAAAAAAGTTTTTCCAACAAAGCTCAAAACTTTTCCAATATAAGCAACATTAATGGTGAACGAAGACGGTGGGGGAAACAAATGGGACACAATAACAACAAACTTACAATAAAACGGGCTTGCAGAAGGGCTCGTAACGAACGATGCAAGTCGCTTCAGGTGGAATCGTTGTCGTTGACTCGCTTCTGGTGGAATCGTTGCCGTCGACTCGCTTCCGATGGAATCGTTGTCGTCTAGTATCGTCACCAGTGTCTCCTGTTAAGAAAACAACTTCCCTCTTTGCTTCTCTAACACCAACACTTTACTCTGTCTGTTTTTTTTCTCTCTCTCTTTGTCTTTGTCTCTGCCTTCTCTCTCTAACACCAACACTTTGGTTTTGGCAAATAAAAATTTGTAACTCCCGCACGTGCAATAGTTTCCTTTCATTAAAAGAAAGTTAATGTAAAAATAAAAAATAGTGTGCCACGTCAGCCATGTCAAAGTTAAGTTCAAAATAAATGTTCGAATATCATTTCCGTTTATTTTTATTTTGCTTTGTTTTATTTTGTGCTGTTTGAGTTTAGTTTATTTTAGTGTAACTTTATTTTATTTCATTTTTAGCTTATTTTTATGTTATTCCTTTTCTATTGTTATAAGTTTTAGTCATTTGTTTTAAAAAAGAAAAGTGATGATAAAAAAAAGGGTTAATGAATGGTGCAAGTGATTAAGGTGTCTGCACCCGCCACCAAGTCCTACAGGCATGCGCCATTTTATTTGGTGATGATTAGCTATGTGCAGTCTAGCAACCTCTAATCTCATAGGGTGGCTGAGATGCAGGAAGTAATAGCATGACAGGGGCAATCTTGCTTTTTTGCTTGAGGACTTATGTTCACATGGTTTGAGGATTCAAAAAAAGGGGAGTTACAATCGGATACAAAAGGATGATCCCAAATAGTAATGGGGGACTTTCATTCTAACTCAACAACAATCTAAAAAAAAGAAAAATAAATGAGAGGATGAGAGATCACTGACCGGAAAGGAAGCTTTTGTAAACAAAGAGAATAAAAGAGCTCAAACAAGAAGAAACCAATATTCACACGTTCTCTCAAAAAAGGATATCAGGCAACCGTGAATGAAGATTCGAGAGGTAAGTGTCATCATGCTTTTCGCAACAGAGGAAGAAGAAATGGCCTCGTGCATTAAAGAAAAAGGAAGAAAGAGATGTGTCACCGATGAGTGGTGGTCGGCATCGTCGCCAGTGTCCCTGGCCCGCCGGAATAGGTGCGACGTTGATGATGGTTGTTGTTGGTTTTGTTTTTGAAAATGATATTCAGACATTATTTTTAAACTCAACTTTGACACGGTCGACGTGGCACAACTTTTTTTATTTTTACATTAAATTTGTTTTAATGAAAGCAAACTGCTGCACGTGCGGAAGTTACACAAATTTATTTTTCCAAAATCAAAGATTTGGTGTTAGAGAGAAAATGCAGACCGACAGAGAGAGAGAAAAGGCATTGTTGTTAGAGAAGCAAAGAAGCAGAGAGAGAGAGAGATAAAAGGCAGAGAGAAGCAAAGAAGTGTTGTGGTTGCCGGAGAACACAGTGGGCACTAGTAGTCATCCACAACGACGCTTCCACCATTTTTTGGTTTGAAGTGAAAGCTCTGTTTGGAACTTTTTGCATAGCTAATCAAAGAAGCATCAATACAAGGTTTTTGAAGACTAGGGTACCCAAAGTATGGAAACATAAATATTTAAAATTGGGGTTATTTAATTTTGGATGTCTTTAGTACTATTGGAACATTTATAATTGTCCTAATGTGTGGTTGTTGTTGTTTTTATATGCTTAAGTATTGTACTGAACGTCATTTTGTATTAAAGTTACAAATTAATCAACAGATTTAGAAGTGGTGAGTTATGTACCAATATATGGGGAGTGGAAGTGAAGATTTAGGTACAATGTAATACACAATGTTTTTGCTTCTAAGTCCAGACAACATTATAACGTTACGGTTAATGAAATTCAATTACACTACATAAATACTGTAGCAGTGGGGAGTCTTCACAAAATTTGTGGGGACTAATACCCAACATTATGGTCTACAAATGTCCAAATTAAATATGGCACATACATTATGATGTGCATAATCGTCAATAACTGCACAACATCATCACCTTAAATAAAACTTCTCAAATGCTCAACATTCCTTTGTGATCCTTACTTGGAATTCTTTTAAAATTACAAAATGAAATACTAAACCCAGTGGTGGCGAGTGTTGTTAAAATATGTGGTGAGTACCAGCAAATATTTTGGTAAACAAATTTCCAAATGAAAAAGGGAACATACACCATTATCAACACAAGATCATTACCTCACATTCATGTAAATGAAATTAAATAAAACTTCTCAATTGCTCAACATTCCTTCGTGATCCTTACTTGCAAGCCTTTTAAAATTACAAAATGAAATATTGAACCCAGAGGTGGGGAGTGTTGTTAAAATATGTGGAGAGTACCAGCAAATATTTTGGTAAACAAATTTCCAAATGAAAAAGGGAACATACACCATTATCAGCACAAGATCATCACCTCACATTCATGTAAATGAAATTAAATAAATGTTTCCAATTGCTCCACATTCCTTCGTGATCCTTACTTGGAAGCCTTTTAAAATTACAAAATGAAATACTGAACCCAGATGTGGGGAGTGTTGTTAAAATATGTGGGGAGTACCAGCAAATATTTTGGTAAACAGATTTTGAAATGAAAATAGGAACCTACACTAGTATCTGCACAAGATCATTACCTCACATTCATGTAAATGAAATTAAATAAAACTTCTCAAATGCTCAACATTCTTTCGTGATCCTTACTTGGAATTCTTTTAAAATTACAAAATGAAATAGTGAACTCAGTGGTGGGGAGTGTTGTTAAAATATGTGGGGAGTACCAGCAAATATTTTGGTAAACACATTTCCAAATGAAAAAGGGAACATACACCATTATCTGCACAAGATCATCACCTCACATTCATGTAAATGAAATTAAATAAAACTTCTCAAATGCTCAACATTCCTTCGTGATCCTTACTTGGAATTCTTTTAAAATTATAAAATGAAATACTGAACCCAGATGTGGGGAGTGTTGTAAAAATATGTGGGGAGTACCAAGAAATATTTTGGTAAACAAATTTCCAAATGAAAAAGGGAATATACACCATTATCTGCACAAGATCATCACCTCACATTCATGTAAATGAAATTAAATAAATGTTCTCAATTGCTCAACATTCCTTCATCATCCTTACTTGGAATCCTTTCAAAATTACAAAATGAGATACTGAACCCATAGGTGGGAAGTGTTGTTAAAATATGTTGGGAGTACTAGCAAATATTTTGGTCTACACATTTTGAAATGAAAAATGGAACATACACCAGTATCTGCACAAGATTATCACCTCACATTCATGTAAATGAAATTAAATAAAACTTCTCAAATGCTCAACATTCCTTCATCATCCTTACTTGGAAGCCTTTTAAAATTATAAAAAGAAATATTGAACCCAAAGGTGGGGAGTGTTGACAAATATGTGGGGAGTAGCATCAAACATTTTGGTGTACATATATCCATAATCAAAATGGTAGATACATCTTTACCCGCACAACATCATCAACTCACCTTCTTATAAATGACCTTAAATAAAAGTTCCTAAATGCTCGACATTGATTCATCATCCTTACTTGGAATTCTTTTAAAATTAGAAAATGAAATATCGAACCCAGATGTGGGGAGTGTTGTTAATATATGTGGGGAGTACCAGCAAATATTTTGGTCTACAAATTTCCAAATGAAAAAGGGAACATACACCAGTATCTGCACAAGATCATCACCTCACATTCATGTTAATGAAATTAAATAAAACTTCTCAAATGCTCAACATTCCTTCACCATCCTTACTTCGAAGCCTTTTAAAATTACAAAAAGAAATACTGAACCCAGTGGTGGGGAGTATTGTCAAAATATGTGGGCAGTGCCAGCAAATATTTTGGTCAAAAGATTTCCAAATGAAAAATGGCATATACACCATTATCTGCACAACATCATCACCTCACCTTCATGTAAATGAACTTAAATAAAAGTTCCTAAATGCTCAACATTCTTTTATCCTTCTTACTTGGAATTTCGTTTATATTTAAAAAAGAAATACTGAATGCAAAAGTGGGGAGTCTCCACAAAAAATATGGGGATTGACACCCAACATTTTGGTCTACACATTTCCAAATTAAATATGGCACATACATTTATGTTTCCATACTTTGGGTACCCTAGTCTTCAAAAACCCTGTGTTGATGCTTCTTTGATTATCTGTGCAAAAAGTTCCAAACAGAGCTTTCACTTCAAACCCAAAAATGGTGGAAGCGTCGCCGTGGATGACTAGTAGTGCCCGCTGTGTTCTCCGGCAACCACAACACTTATTTGCTTCTCTCTGTCTCTTATCTCTCCCTCTCTCTCTTTCTCTGCTTCTTTGCTTCTCTAACAACATTGCCTTTTCTCTCTCTCTCTCTCTCTCTCTCTCTCTCTCTGTCGGTCTGCGTTTTCTCTCTAACACTAAATTTTTGATTTTGGAAAAATAAATTTGTGTAACTTCCGCACGTGCAGCAATTTGCTTTCATTAAAACAAATTTAATGTAAAAATAAAAAAAAGTTGTGCCACGTCCGCCATGTCAAAGTTGAGTTCAAAAAAAATGTCTGAATATCATTTTCGTTTTGTTTTCGTGTGTGAGAGGGAAATAGGAAACTCTCGTGGTCTCTCTTTCGAGAAGAAAGGGGTTAAAACTGCCTCCTTTTCTCTCTGTTGCCACACCCTTTTTTATTTTGTTGTATCTGTTTGTTTGTGTTTACTCATTACACCTTCACTGTTTACATTTACACCCTTCATGGCTTTGTTGATTGCACTTGTTTTTCTCGGTTCACACCCTCCATTTATTTTCACTTCATTTTCATATTTTTACTCATTGCACCCCATTGTTTACAAGCCTGCACCCTCCTTGCATTTTGTTTTCTTTTTCAAATAGTTTTTCATTTATTTATTTATTTAATCTCACATTCATTTTATACACTTTATTTTCCTAAAAACCCAAACATATTTGAAAATCATAAAAATTCAAAAAAATAGAAAAATAGGAAAAATAAAAAGTACTAAAAATATTTTTTTTCTCTTTATCGTGTTTGTCCGGTCACCCGCACCATGTGACACTCTTTTTTTAAAAAAAAATATCGAAAAAATATTTTCTTTTTTCTTTTGGTATATGTTCGGTCGTTCGCGTCGTATGATACCATTTTTCAAATAATCTCAAAAACACCAAAAAAATACAAAATTTCAAAATACAAAATATCAACATTTTCCAACAAATAAGAACTACGCGATCCTTGATTCTCCATTGTGAGATACGTAGGAGCAAGGTCAGGCCTTGTCAGGTTCACCTCCAAAAAAGATCAAATCATTTTCTCAAGTGTTTTCGAAATATCTTCTAAAGAACTACGTAACCTTGATTTCTCATTTCGAATGAGAATACGTAGGACCAAGGTCAATCCTTGTCGAGCCCAAAAAAAATTAAAAAAATATTTTTGTTTCTCTTTTGCATTTTTGTCTTATTATTTTTGGGGGAAATCAACATTTTGAAAACTACATCGACTTTGCATTTTTAATTAAAGGTATCGCCCTCAGGCGGGCGCTAACACCTTTCCTATGCGTAACCGACTCCCAAATCCAAAATCTAGTTTTTCGCAGACTTGTCTTATCTTTATGGTTTTTCATAGTTTTCTAGAATAATTATGGTGGTGACACTAGGGTTTTGTTTTTGGAGAAAGCTCTCTTTGTAGTTGTCTTTCTCGATGCTTGGTGCTTTCATCACTCCTTTGCAAATGAAGCAAATTTGTGACATCGCTGCTTTACCAAATGTGCGCCGCTGGTCCCCATGGTGTTTCGTGAAGTCTCTTAGTCAAGTTTGTGGTTGGGGTACGATGTTCTCCATGGTGGTTCGTTGGTGGTTCACTTGTTGGTTTGTTGGTGTTGGTCCGTGGAGGTTTGTTGATGGTCTTTGGTGGTTCGTTTTCTCCTTTGCCCCTTTGCTTGGTTACTATTGAAAATGCTTTTTTTTTTTCTTTTCAGTAAAAGATATTAGAGTAAAAGATATTAGATCGGTTGTTTTAGAACCGATCTAATATGTCTTTGACATATTACATCAGTGTATATTAGATCGGTTGCAGAACCGATCTAATATGTGCTCCAGAACTGATCTAATATACCTATTCTGCACTAGTCACCAAAATTTATTATAGGTTAAATTAATAAAAAAATATATGAAAAACATTTAAAATAATTTAGGAATAAACATGTAATTCATTAAGTTTTTTCTCACTCTCACAATTTATTTCTTTTCAACCTATCCGAGACTTAGATTCTGCTGCAACTGCAATTGGATGAAGTAAGTATCAAAACAAATAAGTAGCACTTTCTGGAAGATTCATAATGCTTGTTTTGTTTCAGAGGTAAAATAAAACAATGGTCAAAATACGAAAGTAGATAAAAGTGGGAACAAAAACAAAACCTCCTTAATTATTCTTGTTCAGCTAGTTACTTTATTCTCCTCACTTTGTTCTTAAAGAGACAATGTAGAATATATAGATTCTCTCCAATCATTCATCTCGCCTACTACTCAAATACCACTCTCCTCGTGGCACGTGTCAACACTTTTTTTTTTTTCATTTTTCATAATAAACTTCTTCGAGTTGAAGAAAATTATTATAAACAACCAAATTTTTATATGATTATTTAACTTAATTATATTTCTAATATTCAAATTCAGTTTCTATGATATATTTCTGCGTATTGGAGTTGTAACTTTAAATGTCCACGGAAGGTAACCCATTTTTTTCTCATAAAAAACACGTTAAAAATAAGTGATGATACATAAATACTACATTTTTTATTCTACACATTCAACATTAATAAAAGAGCTTTTTTATTTTAAAATATAAAATAAATTAGGATGAATCAAGTACAAAGAAATTAAAACATAGTATTTTATTAAATGTTACAAAGGTGTAGAAAGATTACAATGTGTATGTTTATAATTTTCCTAAAAAAATATGCCTAACATTGATCATTGTATATTTTGTCGTAACAACTATTTTCTTTTTTTTTTGTTTTTTCGTACTTAAAATTTGTTTTCTTTTTTTGTTCTTTGAAGTATCCATAAGATTTCAAGACAGTATAGAAAAAGAAGTGATATAGCTTCATGATAAAGAAATTTTTTGAAACTAAAATTTGTCTTCATGAAAAGCCTATATCCAATTGTAGTTAGAAGGTTTAAAAGCTATAAAAGTTAAATTATTGGGATAAAGAATTTATGCCTTCGTTCTTTCCTTCTTTCAAAACTTTAGGTTGCGTGCCTGTCATGCCTCGTAGGATCACACATCCACGCTTTCATTCTCCGGGTCATTACAATATTCACAAAATTTATTCTCCTAATCTTTCAAACATTAGGTTTAAGGTTAATTAAGAATATATATATATATATATATATATATATATATATATATATATATATATATATATATCATCCAAAGAAAAGAAAAGAAAAGAAAAACCTTGGGATATATTCTCTTGTGGGGCACAAGACCTAAATAATAATATGCCTTATGTCTGCCTCTTTCTCTCTTCAGGCATGGATTCCCTTCACCTCACCATATTTTTCTATCTTCACCATCACCTTCATCTCCTAATAAAGACCACAAATTAATTCATAAAATTCTTTGGTACCTTTCAAAATTTTAGACTTCTAATGTTTTATCTCTCACCAATGACTTGACATATATAAAAGAAAGTTAGGAAGTATTTTTTTTTTAAAAAAATATAATGAAATGGAATACACAAACAACACAACCTTGTGTGTATATATAGGTTTCCCACCATCACACTTCACTCCAAAAACTTTCCTAAACAAACATAATCAACTCATCACATTCAAATTAACCATGTACACTTCATTCAAGTCCAATTCCCAAAACCCTAAGCACCATCATGATCACCATGAAACAACGCCCAACAAGAAATTCAGCGAGATATCTCACTTCGGCCACAAACAACACAAGTTAACGTTCGACTACTCCGAATCCCCCTTCCAATGTGACGGCTGCAAGGAACTAGGCATAGGCTCACGCTATAGCTGCTCCCTCTGCGACTTCGACCTCCACACTCACTGTTCCATTCCTTCTCCTTCACTCTTCCACCCTTTCTACCCCAAATGCTCCTTCCACTTCCTCTCTCACCCTCCCGGCAACACTCCCCGCTATTGCAACGCCTGCCAGAAGCCCGTTAAGGGTTTCCTCTTCCACTGCTTTTCTTGTGGTTTCGACCTCCATCCTTGTTGTGCCAAACTGCCGACAGTTATTGGCAGTGACGACAATAAGGATGATAGCGACAAAAATGAGGTGAGACTACTTTTGTACCGGACGGTGAGGTCGGCATGTCACCGGTGCGGGCAGAAGGGGCGGGGGTGGAGCTACAGGTCGTCATGCAAGAGGTATAACTTGCATGTGGCGTGTGTGAGGGAGTTGGTGGTGGAGAGTTGGCATGAGGGTGGGGGATTGAAGACTTTGGTTGAGAGTGGTTGCCACAAGGGAAGAGGGGGGAAAGGTGGTAGGGTGAGGAGGTGCTGTGAGGTGGCCGGAGTAGCCGTGCAGGTGGCGGTGTCGGCGGTGCTTGGTGATCCCACCGCTCTTATCGCCGGCATCGTCGGATCGTTGGTCTCGCGAGCTTGACATTTGGAAGGAGAAATTGTTATACGGTCTGCTATACCATATCATCTTGTTTTACATGTGATATATTATATATTAAATCTTTGGATTTGTGTAAATTCAAAAAGAAATGTTATTTGTAAATATCGTTGAGATGGATTACGTTGTGCTCAACCATACAATAATTTCTTGATTCCCTGGAAATTGAGAAGTGAGGTGATGTTGTATATATCAGTTCAAGTGTGGTTCAAATTAATTGTTAGGGAAGAAATTAATTCAGTTATGAAGAAACTTAGTTCATTAGTCTTTTTGAGTAAAATACAAATTTTTATTATCTCTATCGATATATACAAATGTCAAAATTAAGTCTTGGTTTAGAATTGCTTTCTGAGGATTGTCCTGCTGGCATGTGATGCAAAAGACATTATATTATCATGTAATGTTTTGGGATTTTATTTTATTATTTTGATATTCGCATTTTTTTATATTGTTGTGGTCGTGCTCATAGTTACAGTGTTATTTCCAACATTTATTTTTCTGAAAAACCTGGAAGCAAACACACCGACGATGACTTTTTTGTATTTCACAGTCCCTATTTAAAAATTGTAAAATGGGATTCGTTAATTTTTTTTCTTTAAATGGATCAAGTCGTTATCTGGGAAGACGACTTTCAGGTGAAGTCGTTCTTAGAAAAGTGAAATCGTCGTGTAGCATGACAACTTCACTTTTCATTCTTTTTTTAACTTTTTAGTTTTTCAATTTTAATTATTTCTTATTCTTTTTCCTTATTTTATTTTTTAAATATTTCAAATTTCTTTTTCTTTTTTTTAATTTAACGGTTTTACTTATTTTTTTAATTTTTCAGTTTTGATTAATTTTTCTTTTAATTTTTTAGTTTTCGTTATTTTTTTTAAAGTGATTAGTTATCAATATTTTTTGAATTTTGAATTTTTTTTTTCAAATTTTGTTAAATATAAAAATTATATTGATTGTATCTGTAATTATTTTTAGTTTATTTTTATTATGTAATTTTTTATTATCTAATTTATTTTATTAAGTTCATTTTATTGTAAGAATAAAAATAATTACAAATGCAATCAATATAATTTTTATATCTAACAAAATTTTAAAAAAAAATTAAAAATTCAAAAAAATATTGATAACTAGTCAGTTTAAAGAAAAATAACAAAAACTGAAAAATTATAAAAAAATTAATCAAAACTGAAAAATAAAAAAATAAGCAAAACCGTTAAATTAAAAAAAAAGAAATAAAATCTGAAACATTTAAAAAATAAAATAAGAAAAAAGAAAAAGAAATAATTAAAACTGAAAAACTGAAAAATAAAAAAAAAAATGAAAAGTGAAGTCGTCATACTACAGGACGACTCCACTTTTCTAGACTTCACCTTGGAAGTCGTCCTCCCAGGTAACGACTTGACCCATTTAAAAAAGAAATCAACAAATCCCCATTTTACAATTTTCTAGTCAAAAAGATCCTGAAGTAAAAAATACCTACCAATGACATATATATATATATATATATATATATATATATATATATATATATATATATATATATATATATATATTAGGCCTTGGGATCGAAAATTATAATTATAATGACAACCTTTTTTTCTTCCTCCATCTCCATAATATTGAAAATGACTATTTTACTTTTTTGAACAAGGCTTTTTAAATCAAATTTAATGCGTTGTAAAATGAGATTTTCAATTCTAGAAAAAATTCTCCCTCTCTTCTTTTCTTCCTTTGCAATGTATGGGGTCTAGTTAGTAATAAGGGAGTGTAGGAAGCAAAGGTCAATTATGAATCTTACTATCTAATGAACTTAATTTAAATCATATTCCTCATCTATCCCATTTGGAGATGGGGAGGTGCGATGCTCATGGAAGATAAAAAAGAAAAATATTTAAAGTTTTTAATATTATTTAAGTAAGGGATATAAGGGAGATTAGAAATTTTATGGGGGGTAGGAAGAGAGAAATGGGGCTGCAGTAGCAGCCATCCCATTGACATTCGAAGGAGATTTCTTTTTTTAGAATAATGATACTTTAATTCATATTTTTTCTTCATTTTTAATCTATTATTTTAATTATCATTAGATCATCACATTACATCATTAAAAAAGATGAAAAAAGATGATCTAATAGTGATTAAAACAATAGGTTAAAAGTGGATAAAAAAAGTGGATTAAAATATCATATAGAAACTTGTCTTTTTTAAAAAAAATATTATATATTATATATTAAATCTTTGGATTTTTGTAAATTAAAAAAAAAAATCTGATTTGTAAATATTACGTTGTGCTGAACCATACAATAATTTCTTGATTCACTAGAAATTGAGAACTAAGGTGATGTTTATATATCAATTCAGGTGTGCTACAAATTAATTATTAGGGAAGGGATTAATTCACTTGTGAAGAAACTTTGTTCATTAGGTCTTTTTGAGTAAATACAAATTTTTGTACCTATCGACATATAGTTTGTTTAATAAAGTTTTGTATAGATTATTGTGTGAAATTTTTGATTCTGATTGAATAACAATGTCAAAATTAAGTATTGGTTTAGAATTGCTTTCGGAATATTAATCCGTTAGCATTTTTTTCTTTACAAATATTTTTTTCCCTTCTTTCCAAATTCTTCGAATTATATCTTCAAATGTTAGCATGTGATTATAATTAGAGATAACAAATAAACTCTTACATGTGAGTATCACTCGAATCCGTTCCCATTTTGATAGAGAATCTCTGCATTGACTGGGTATGAGTATGAGTATAGGTAATACCCGAAGTTTTCAACTGGGGATAGGGATGGGGATGCCGCCCAAATACCTGTCCCCGTTTAAATTACTAAAATATCTATAATTTATTAGTTAATCTAAAATATTACTAAAATTTTCTAAATTACTATAATATTTTTCTTAATATTTGACATCATGAAAAGATAAAAGAGTATGTTATTTTAATATTGAATATTTTGATAGTATCATGATTCCTTTGGTGTGATTTTTTAAATTTTTGATAAAAATTATTTAATTGATATTTGGAACAGTAAAAAAATGGGTATGAATATGGGTATAAGAATATATCCATTATCCGGTGAGAATGAGGATGAGTCAAAAATGGGAATGAGATTATGATACCCGTTTCTAGTGCTAGAAGGGCACGAGAAGACATCTTGGAAGTCATTATTAGAGTGCACATTTTTGAAAGTAATTATTAAATTTTATAATATAAGAAATTTTGGATCACGTAATTCATAGAATGTGCAAAATTAAGAAAAAGGAAAGCCTAAACATAAATATTCTTGCACCTTTCACACTAGTAGCAGCAACACATTTGGTGGTGGAGCAATAATGGGGTGGCAGGGGCAATGGGATGATAGTTACAAAGATGGTAACAACGACAACGTTCGATAGAGGAGAAAACGATGAAGGTGAAAAAAGGAATCCCTGACGTTCAATTGTATCCTTTAAAACTAAAGTCCTAGTCCTATTGATGGATAGATTTTGCTATTCTCACCTCTCTTTTTCTTATTCTCCTACAAGTTCTAAAGCAAGAAAACTCATTTTTTCCTTATTTATCAGGTCACCGGTCTAAATAAAAATAAAAATAAAAATATAAATATAAATATCAATCGAATAATGTCCACAAATATAATTACAATTATGCCCATAAATAAGTTAAGAATATATATCCTAATTAATCCTAAAGCATCCAATCACAATGATAATATCTCAACATCCTTTCAAGTTGGAACATAAAGATCTTGAATCTCTAACTTCCACAAAAGATACTCAAATTGTGTTTTTTTCAAAGTCAGTCTTTGTAAAAATGTCTACTAGTTATACCTTGGTACGAACATACGAAGGACAAATGGTGCCAACTATTTCTTCATTATGAACAAAATGACAATCATGAAAAACTATATTTTGAGTTATATATGACGTTGATCGACTATCACATCCCTTATAATTAGTAATCCCCAAATCACCAAGTAATTGTTTGAGCTAATTAAACTCACATCGTCATAGATCGATATTAAACCTCTGTAGAAGAGCGAGAGATTGTTGATTGTTTCTTAATTTAACAAGATATTGGAGAAGAACCAAGAACCCCCCACCCAACCAGTGTAAGAACATCTTGTATGTGAGCAACCCGTTCAATCTGAATCACACCATCTTGTAGTTCTAATTTGATATAAGACCGAAGTAGAAACCTTACCTTTGAGGTTTCTTCAAATATCTAATAACCCTTAAGACTGGCTCCTAATGTTCTTTGCGAGCAAGCGTAAGCAAGATAAATAAACTATGAGTATTTTAGTAATTAAAATGGGGACGGAGATGAGGGCGGGGATGTGTATTGGAGGGGGGGGGGTGGGTGGGTGGGTATGAGAACGGGGATAGGAGGGATATGTACATAACCATCCCCATCCCATGCAATACCCAATTGAATACATCGGGTATTATCTTTACCTAGTAAATGCGAGAATTTTCCATCAAAATAGGGATGGGTTTGGAGAACATCCATGGAAACCAGTTTATTTGTCATCCCTACTAATAATACATATTTTCATGTATAAGGATGGCAATTGGGGCCGATGGGGACGAGCTTTGCTATTCAATACTCTAGAAAAAAAATTCATCCCATACTCAAATCCAATGGGTATCAAACTTTTGTCTCATCTCCATCCCCACCGAGTAATTGTTGGTATCACACAGGGGAATGTTTGGGGTTTGGACAAAAAACCAAGAGGAGGGAGAATTGGATTCTTAATAAAAATTGTGCTTTTAAAATTTTCCCTTTTAATATCAAAGATCAATTAAATTTCTTTCACTTATTTTAATAAACACAATAAAATAAAGAGAGTAGAGAAGAGAAAATTGCACAAAGAATTTATACTGGTTCAGATAAAAAGACCCTACGTCCAGTTGTTAATCTCTCAAAAACGAGATTAACTCAATCACTAAAATAAACCAAACTTACAATCAATGAAAAGAAAGATTAGGTTTAGAAAACACGTCTCTTGAATCACACAAGAGATGAAGACACCTCCCTTGAAATCCACAAGGGATGAAAACACCTTCCTTGAATCACACAAGAAATGAACACCTCCTTTGAATCACATAAAGGATGACTGGCTTCTCCTAGCAACAACAACAACACTCAATCACTCAAGATCCCACTTGATGAAAGTTATTGCTCTACCCACACTAGGTTTTTCAAAGCCTTCCCACAGAGAGTTCTCAAGTACTCATACTTCTCTAACTTATGTATTTGATAATGAAAGTCTACCACTCTATTTATAGAAGCCTATTTAGGAATTAGATTAAGAATATGAAAAGTTAAGTCACAACTGACATAGATAATCGATTATCATAAGTGATAATCGATTATTCCATAGCAGTTTTTGAAAAATATTGTTTCGTTCTGATAATCGATTATCCTCTGAAATAATCGATTACTCCAAAACAATTTCTGAAAAAGTTAAAAGAAAACTTATGATAATCGATTATCATAAGTGATAATCGATTATCACAATGTGTTTTGTAAAAATAAGACTTTCTCTCAGTGCTCTGCTGTTTGGATTCTGCCTTTTGACTCTTGACCTACTAATTTAACTATATTAAATAATGTACACATATTACAAGACTTGAAACAACTAAACTCTTAAGTCTTCAATTAATCTCTTGAATCGAAACATCCTTTTAAGTCTTCAACATTTTTTCATGCATCATCATCAAGTCTCACATACTTCTTCGTAAGTCATTATCATCATCAAAACTCCTTATTGGAGGAAGATGTCCATCTTCTTCTTTTTGTTAACAATCTCCCCCTTTTTGATGATGATCAAAAATTGTTGAAGACTTGTGATATGTCATGTTCTTAATAAACAACTTCAGAGAAAAGAGTAGTTAATCCAAATATAAGATAAATAACTTTTCTCCCCCTTTTTTAAAACACAATATATTACAAGACATCAATAAACACATATCTTCTCAATTATCGCAAGATATCAACACAAATATATCTCCCCCTTTTTTATCATAATCAAAAATGATTTTTTTTTAGACAGCTCCCCCTAAATTAGATAACTTAAGTTTCCCTTTAAAAAAATTGTTTAAGATATAAAACTCCTCCTACATGTAATATTTCTCCTTTTTGATACAAACATTTCAAGAACAAATACTCCCCCTTAATCAAAGAGAGACTATAAAGATTAAAAAAATATGGGTTTAAAGAAGGAAATGTTATATTAACAAAATGAACTCCGACGTACTAATTTGCATTTATGAAGTACCTAGTTGTTGCATTTATGAATTTGAAAATATGTGTACTACTATGCAAGATAATATATTATCAGCTTAAGATAATTGATTATTGTTTCATAACCAAGCACAAAAATTTCCAGATTTGCTGATAATAGATTATCCTCTAAGATAATCAATTATCTCAGAGGAGTTTTCCGGAAAACATTGAAATTAATGATTTTTATGACTTTTTCACATATCTAAAATTCCCAAACCCATTACAAAATCATAGAACTCATCAGGATACCAAAAGTTTGATAAGTATATTAGCTCTTGAACATCCAAAGGGACTTTTTCTATTTTGAAATAACCTGCAAGACAATGAAAAATAACATTTTGGTCCCCAATAAACTTCTTTGGGTCCTTTGAGGTTAGAGACATGTTACTTTATAATAGGAATCCAAGCACATCTTCCATTAGGGACATCAAAATGTTTGATTCTACATTTATTTGAAGTGTGCCCCTTTTGCATACAATAAAAACATGTTACACAATTTATATTCCTATAATAAGGCTTACCTTTTTCTACCCATACCCTATGGGCTCTTTTATTCTTATTCTTAGGAGCTTGCTTGTTGTTACTTAAATCATTTTTCTTAAAATTAGGCCTTTTAACACTTTTATTTTCTAATGCATCTTCAAGTTGTTTTTCTAGAATATTTAAATCAAACATATAGCTTTTACAAGATGCACATTCAATAATTTCAGTCTCTTTATTTTCTAAAAATTGAAATTTTATTTTTCAAGACTTCTTCTTCTTCAAGAGACTTTTCAAACTTACTTTGTAACTCCTTAAAATCAAATTTAATTTCTTGTGAGCAACATCTAATTTACTAGATTTAAAGAGCAATTGTTGAAATGCATCATATAAAGCATCATAATCATTTTCACCACAAGAGCTTACCTCACTATCAGAAGAGTCATGGTCAGCAATCAAACACATATTTGCTTCCTCATCAGATTTACTAGAGTTGGATGAGCTTGAAGAAGAACTTGAGTCGTTATCCTCTCATTTCTTTTTCTTGAAAACCTTTTTGCCCTTCTTCTCTTTACCCTTTTTAGCATTTGGGCAGTCCGCTTTTACGTGACCTGTTTCACCATATCCATAGCAATTGAAATTTGAAAACAAAGTTTTGGTTTTGGTTTTTATACCTTTTGTGATGACCTTTGTCATTGCTCTTCATAAACTTTGTGAACTTTTTTATCATTAGACTCATATTCTCATCATTAGAGTCATCATCTTCTTTGGGACTTTTGCTTTTGATGATCTCATATTTGAAAGCTATGTTCCTTTTCCTTCATTGGTCCTCTTCTTCATTTAAACGCCCAAGTTCAAGTTCATGCTCTCTTGATTTACCAAAAAGAGCCGTCATGGACATTGTTGCAAGATTTTGAGATTTAGTGATCGTCGTAACCTTTGGCTGCCATGTCCTGTTCAAAGATTTCAAAATTTTAATATTTAATTCATCAGTATCAATTTTTACCTAACCCAGAAAGATGATTGACGATGTGCGTAAAACGCTTTTGCACATCATAGATGGTTTCGCCTTGTTGCATTCGGAAAATCTCATGTTCTTGAATTAAAGAGTTCTTCCTTGCACGTTTAACATCATCTGTTCCTTCATGGGTTACTCATAAAATCTCCCACATTTCCTGGGCACTTGTACAAACTGAAATCCTGTCAAACTCATCAAGGGTTAAAGCAGATGAAATTATATTTCTAGCCTTTATATCGTACTGAGCTCGTCTATTTTCGTCTGCAGTCCATTGCGAGAATGGCTTTGGTTCCTACACATCATTTACAACATTAACAGGCACAAATGGTCCATTTAACACTACATCCCAAATACCTCTATAAACAGATTCCAGAAAAATTTGCATCCTAACTTTCCAGAAAGATAATTTTCACCAGTAAACAAAGGAGGTCTGTTGATAGACGCACCCTCAGCAAAAGTTTGATTTTGTCCAACCATTTTTGAAAATTTTGAAGAACTATCAAAGCAAGCTCTGATACCAATTGTTGGTATCGTGCATCGGAATGTTTGGGGTTTGGACAAAAAACCAAGCGGAGGGAAAATTGGGTTCTTAATAAAAATTTTGCTTTTAAAATTTTCCCTTTTAATATCAAAGATCAATTAAAATTCTTTCCTTTATTTTAATAAACACAATAAAATAAAGAGAGTAGAGAAGAGAAAATTGCACAAAGAATTTATACTGGTTCGGATCAAAAGACCTTACTTCCAATTGTTAATATCTCAAAAACGAGATTAACTCAATCACTAAAATAAACCAAACATACAATCAATGAAAATAAAGATTAGGTTTAGAAAACACGTCTCTTGAATCACACAAGAGATGAAGACACCTCCCTTGAAATCCACAAGGGATGAAAACACCTTCCTTGAATCACACAAGAAATGAACACCTCCTTTGAATCACATAAAGGATGACTGGCTTCTCCTAGCAACAACAACAACACTCAATCACTCAAGATCCCACTTGATGAAAGTTATTGCTCTACCCACACTAGGTTTTTCAAAGCCTTCCCACAGAGAGTTCTCAAGTACTCATACTTCTCTAACTTATGTATTTGATAATGAAAGTCTACCACTCTATTTATAGAAGCCTATTTAGGAATTAGATTAAGAATATGAAAAGTTAAGTCACAACTGACATAGATAATCGATTATCATAAGTGATAATCGATTATTCCATAGCAGTTTTTGAAAAATATTGTTTCGTTCTGATAATCGATTATCCTCTGAAATAATCGATTACTCCAAAACAATTTCTGAAAAAGTTAAAAGAAAACTTATGATAATCGATTATCATAAGTGATAATCGATTATCACAATGTGTTTTGTAAAAATAAGACTTTCTCTCAGTGCTCTGCTGTTTGGATTCTGCCTTTTGACTATTGACATACTAATTTAACTATATTAAATAATGTACACATATTACAAGACTTGAAACAACTAAACTCTTAAGTCTTCAATTAATCTCTTGAATCGAAGCATTCTTTTAGGTCTTCAACATTTTTCCATGCATCATCATCAAGTCTTTCATACTTCTTCTTAAGTCATTATCATCATCACAACTCCTTATTGGAGAAAGATGCCCATCTTCTTCTTTTTATTAACAGTAACAAGTTTATACTCGTACTCATACCCACTTTTTTACTTCTTTAATATCAATTAATTAATTTTTATAAAATAATAAAAAATGCAGTAAAGGTAACACAATATTATTAAATATTCGATAAAAGGAGAGTTGTTTTTTCAATATCAAATATTTAGAAAGAAATTATAATTTTATATTTCAAATTGGAATACCGAATAAAATTTCATGAGAACAAAAATGTTTTTTAAATTTACAAACGTTAACGAAACATAATTGATAAAATTTAAAAAATATTTAAAAAAATATAAAAAAGAAAAACAAATATTCCAATTAAAAAATATTTTAAAAGTATGTTTACTTTAATTCTTTAAATTCTAATAAAATTTCTTTCTCTATACACTAATAAAAGTTATAATACATCACTTGATCAAAATCACGCAAAAAACAAAGATTAAACTAATAATAATATAATTTCAAAATTTTAACATAGATCTTATATCTGTTGAACTTCAATATATGTTAGATGGTGATAAAATAGATTCATGGAAATTACATTAAATTATTATATTATAATAAATAACTTTTATTTATACAATCATAGTGATAAAATTACACGTATGATAATGAGTGAGAAAAAAAAATTATACAAAAAAAAATCAAAATAGTATTCTACATGATAAAAATAAACAACAAATAAAAATATTAAAAAAAATTATCAAATGTGTGTCTTAGAAACAATTTGAGAGATCATTGAATGAAATGCGACAAATGAAAACAAATGTATAATTAAGGCTACGATTAGATGAAAAATATCTTAGAGACCTAAAAAAACTTTTCAAATATTAATACAGTCGATGGTTGAGAGATAACGAAAATTATTTTAGTGAAACAAAAGCGTTATTCAAATAAACACAAATTAATAATAATAGAATAAAGAAAATAATTTTTTATATTACCTAGTAAATGAAAGATCGATGCTATTGAACACTTAAATTGATAGTGTTAACCATTCTTATGTGAAAATAAAATATAAATATTAAAAAAATATAAATATTCAAATGTCAGACATACAAAATAATTAATTGACATATGTCATCTGAATATAAATGCATAAAAGTTGTAATAAAACAAAAAATATCCTGGAGATGCGAATAAATTTTATGACAAACTAAACAATTAAAAGAAATAAAAAATAGAAAGTGTGTAGCGTGTATAATACTCATAAAAACATGTTTATTTGTCATCTTATTTATATTTGTATCTGTCAACACCCAATTTTGTCTGGGTAACAATGATAAAAATAATAATAGAAAAAATTAATTAAAGTTCAATTGAGAAAAATAAATAAATAATTAATAAAATAAAAAGGTAAAAAAATATTTTTTAGTTTGAGAAAGAATAAATATCTATGTTTATTTTATTTATTATTATTATTATCTTTTTTTATTATTTTATTTTATTTTATTTTTAATTTAATTTAATTTTGTTTTCTTGTTTTATTTTATTTATTTATTTATTTATGTTTTTTATTTTATTTTATTTTCATTATTATTATTATTATTATATTATTATATTATTTTGCTTTCTTTTATTATAGTTCCATTTTTATTATTATTATTTTATTATTATATTATTTTGCTTTCTTTTATTATAGTTCCATTTTGTTTTACGTCTTTCATTTTAGTTTAGTAAAAAAAAAGAAAAAAAAAACAAAACAAAAGGATAAAAAACAACAACAAAAAAAGAGAAGGAAAAAAAAAAGAGAAATAGGAGAATTAGAGGTTAACGTAAGGTCTCTATTATCAGCTGACCTATCTCTTTTTAGAGCATACCTCCTATATCTTTTTACTATTGGTTAGTTGAAAGATGTTCAAAGGTGCATCAGTTATGCTATTATTGTTTTTGTATTGGGAATTATGTGTAGTAGCTAGCTGGCCATGGTCATGATGGCTGAAGGGGCAGGAAGCAACATCTGCTCTCAGTCTTATCCCACATCTCGAGATTGGAAGGGCAGAGGAAAAGTGAATAGAACAAAAAGAGAGAATTACATAGTAAAAAGGGGAAGATTCATGAAAAGAGGGAGATTTTTCATTACAAAGGAAAAGAGAGGGTGAGACAGAACAGAAGGGGAGATTTCGTAAACAAAAGAGGAGAAGGAAGCATGTCGCACCTGGAAATGAAAGGAGCTGTTAGTGCATTAAGTTTTATCTCCAAGGTAAGCGCCCTTAACTTTTTAATTCATTGCTTATTAATATATGAGTGGACAGAATGTATGTGGTTGGTCTTGAGTTAAGCACCATTCATCTTACTGTTCATATATTGTTTATACCATCTGCACTCATGATCGTGCTTATCACCTTATCACTCGCATCTTCTACTCGGACAATAAAAAACAAAGCACTAAAACAATTCCTATCACCATCGTATCACCATCGTAAGGTACTCACATTTCCGTAGGGAAACAATCACACAAAAATCACACACTGCATCAAAACTGCCATTAACGGACCTCCATCACCGAACAACAAATTCAATTTTAGAGCTATAATTTCTTTCCTCAACACCCTGCACAACCATCAGGCCCAACCATCAGGCCCAACCACAAGAACAAAAACACAACAATCCAAACTCCCAAAATCAAAACAGTGAGGAAGGAAAGATCACAGATGGGGGCGCGACAATAAGGCTCGGTGGTGTAGCTTCCAAACTCAGTGTGGCTCACGCGAGAAGAGGTTCGAGAATCTTGGAGCACCGTGGAAGCTGGCGACACTTCTGGTGGGGTTTAGTGTCGTCGCCGACGGCTCTAACGAACCGGGAAGCTGGTGTGATCGTGACTTTGGGGCTGTAGTGGTGGCTTGTGTATTGTGAAGTTGAGAGAGGTGCCATGTTATTTCGTTCTTCGTTGACTACTGCGCCATCGGCGACCAAAGATGGTGGCTATTTCGTTGGAGGTGCATCAGAGGATGGTTCTCTGTGGGAAGAGGTTCTAGACGTGAAGGTTGAATAAGAACCTTTCTGATTTGAAGAAAGCGAATGGGATAACCTAGTATTTTCTATTTTTGTTAGAAGAAGATGGGCTAACCATATTTTGCACCTTTCACCCAATCCATAGTTGTACCTTGCACCTTCCATTATTTCACTTTGGGTTAGAATACATTTTACTATGCGCACCCCATTTTTTCTTTATCTCGCACCCTTGTTTTAATTTTATGCTGTGAGCACCCCTGACACACTTGTTTCATGTTTTACTCTATGCACCCCTTTTTTCTTTATCTCGCACCCTTGTTTTAATTTTATGTTGTGAGTACCCCTTAGTGTTTACTAATCTTGCACCCCTACCACACTTATTTCATGTTTTACTTCGTGCACCACCATAATTGTTAATCTCGCACCCCGTGTTTTTTGTTGGTCTTGTTTTGGGTCTAACTTTGTTTGCTGGCTGCACCCCAATTTTCACAATTTATATCCTTCTTGTATTTTTACTCATTGCACCCTACTGTGTTTTATGCCTATACCCTTCATGCATTTTTTTTACCTTCATTTTATTTGTCCCATCTTTTGTACGCATGTTTTTTTTTTTGAAAAACTATATTTGAAAATTATAAAAAATTACAAAAAATAGAAAAAAATCTAAAAAATAAAAAAAAATGTTCTTTTTCATTTTATTGTGTCTGTCTGGTCGCCCACACTGTGTGACACTCATTTTCAAAAATACCAAAAATAATCTTTTTTTTTCTTTTTCTCTTTTAGTGTTTGTCCGACCGCTAGTGTCGTGTGACACACTTATTTTCAAATAGTTCAAAAACTCAAAAAATATATAAATATTTTTAAAATATAGAAATATCAACAATTCCAGCCAAAAGTCTTTTTAAGAACTACGTGATCCTTGATTCTCTAGTGTGAGATACGTAGGAGCAAGGTCAGCCATTGTCAGGTTCACCTCTACAAAATCCAAAATCATTCTCAAAATAGCTTTCCAAATATCTTTTAAAGAACTACGTAACCCTGATTTCTCATTTTGAATGAGAATACGTAGGACCAACTTCAATCCTTGTCGGACCCAAAAAACAAAAAATATTTTGGTTTCTTTTTAGTATTATTTGTCTCATTATTTTTGGCGAAAATTAATGTTTTGAAAACCACATCAACTTTGCATGTTTAATTAAGGGTACCGCCTTTGGCGGGCACTATAGGTTGTTAACACCTTCCCTACGTGTAACTGACTTTTGGACCCAAAAATCTAGTTTTTTGCAGACTTTCTTTATTTTATGGTTTTCCATAGTTTTCCAAAAATAACTATGATGCTGACTCCAAATCTCTTTTCCAACACGTTTTCTTTTTTGGTTCGTTGTCTCGTCGCGATTCCGGTTGCGACAGTATCATACGTGAATTGGACAATGAGAAATTTAAATGATGTGTCAAAGACCCATTCAAGTAGGTTATTCCACGTATTAAGACACATAATACAACACCAAAATATGTCACTCATCATATCTATTACATATTAAGAAAAGAAGATACTACCAAAATTCCTACATTACCCATTGTCTTTTATTGACAAGTGTCCTAAAAATTACTTTTTTTTTGTCATTTTAAAACTCTGGTATAAAAGGACTCGAGTTCAAATCCTACAAAAGTCAATTTATTTTTATTTTTTCATTTATTTATGGTTTCAGCTACAATATTAATTATAAATAATATTATTATTTATAATATTTTTATAAGTTTTATTAATTGTAATTATTATTAATATTATTATTATACATATTATTTATAGTGATAGTAATAAAATTATAACCAATAATAATAATAATATTATAATGTTATTATTATTATTATTACATGTTACTATTATATATTATTACTATTAGTATTATTAACATTTTTAGTAATAAAGTTATTACTGTTATTAATAATATTAATATGTAATATACTAATTTTATTATTATATATTATTGATACGAGAAAAGAAGTACTAGAAAAATTATTATTATTATTATTATTATTAGTATTATTGTAAGGCCCATTTATTTTCTGCCTTTTATTTTAAGGGTTGCCCCAATCGATTGGGCCTAAGGACTGGCCCAAGAAGAGGATACAGACCTAATCTGCCCTAGTCTCACCTGTTCCCTTCACTCTACAGAAAACGCAGCCATCACGCTCCCTATTCTCTCTAAGAGCTCTGCTAGGGTTTAACCCTAATCTTGATCCTGTGAGCCTAGCTTCGTCTTCTGGATTCGTGTAAGTATTCTACGACTTCCTCATTCCTTTTCCGTTCGTATGCTCGTTTTCCTAGCTAGGGTTTCGTGGTAAACCATTTTAAAAACTCGCTCCGCTTTTCTGTTCCAACTTGTTTGTCTGTTCCTGGAACTGTTGCATCCCCGCTGTTGGAGTTGAACCCTTCCTCTAGCTATTTCCAGGTAAGGGAAGCTAGGATCTGTGTGTCTAGTTCGTTTTCTGCTTGCTCTAATGCTATTGTATGATGTTTATGGTCTATATGCTACCATGGGTTGATGAGAATGCCGTTTTAGCTTTTGGGGTTGTGTTTGGGTGATTGCTGCATGAAGGAACCGTGGCGGGCACTAGTTTTCTCGCTCAAGCGAGCATGCCTCGCCCAGGCGAGACTAATAGAGGCTCGCCCAAGCTTTTTTTGCGAATGGTCGCTCAGGCGACTCGTCTGCATTTCTGAGCGAGGGTAATCTTGCTTAGAAAAGTTTGAGGGATGATGCCTTGATTAATATATGAGGTTGAGATGTAAATGATATGTTGCTTCATTGTGTATGAGTTGGAAAGCATGAGTTGTATGATTGGTTGTTATACATGATATTAGTATTATGGAAATTGTCTGATTGGTTGGTGAAACATGTACAAAGTGTGAGTATGGCGTAATTCCATGACCCTTGTAGTGAGAGATCTTGGTGGCGCCTCATCTGTCGAACGTAATCCCATGGACTCTCCTAATAGGAGTCCTTGGTGGTGCCTCACCTATTGGACTTAATTCCCTAAACGTCGTGGTGAGAGTTCATGGTGGTGTCTCAACATAAGGACGTAATTCCATGCGAGTATCGTGGTGGTGCCTCAAGGCTAGGACATAATTCCACGAAGGCTACGTGGTGGTGCCTCTTGTAAGGGTGTAATTCCGCGAAGGCCTCATGGTGACGCCTCATTGCTAGGACGTAATTCCACTACCTTGTGGTGGTGCCTCATTTTACGTATCCGGATAGTCAAGTCTTGGGGTCTCAAATGAGTTGGTAATTTATGTGTGAATGTCTGTTATTGTGTCTGACTTTGAAACTGCATGTTGACTGTTGTGATATAAGATTTCTTTACACTAGCTTACCCTTTCGCTTGCTTGTATGTTATGTGTGGTTTTCTCTATTGCGATGATCATCAATTTTATTGATGTGAGCAGATGTGAGAACCCCTGGCAGTGGTAATGATGATAGGAATGCTACAGCTTGATGGACTGGACGAGTATTGGGTCCACTATGGGGCCCATCATTGAAGGGTTTTATTAGTTATGATTCTCTTGTTTGTACAAGACCTAGTATAATTATTTCTCCTGTATATTTTGTTTAGGCCGTGTGGGGCCTCTTTAATGTAATAAGGATATGTTTGGGGTATTGTGTACTTCATATCCCAAATCTTCGCACTCTGTAGATATTTATGTATGTGGCGTTTTATTTAAATGGGATTTATCTATTTAATTGGGACGTTACAATTATTAGTATTATTATTAGTATTATTGTTATCACTATTATTAATAATTATTATCATTATTAAGAATTATAATTATTATATTATTATTATAATTACTATCATGTTTAATTTAAAAAATTGGCATTATGAAAATATTATATTATTCACCACCATAATTATTATTACTATTAATATTATTTTTATTAATAATAATAATAATAATAATAATAATTATTATTATTATTATTGGTTATTATTATTATTATTATTATTATTATAAACTATAATTATTTTATTTTTATAGTATTATTATTATCAATTATAACTATAACTATTATTATTATCAACTCTAACTATAATAATAATAATATTATTATTATTATTATTATTACAACTATTATTAATTATAATTATTATTATCATTATTTTATCATCTATAATAATTATTATCATTATTACTATCAATTATAAGTATTATTATCATTACTATTAACTATAATTATTTTTATTATTATATTATTACTAGTATTGTTACCATTATTATTATTATTAAATAAAAATTATAATTATTATAATAGTTATTAATATTATTATTGTTTTTATTATGATTTGATATACATTTTACTTTTACTTACTATGTAGGGAATATGTTTCAATTATTTGTCCTTTGTATTTATTTTGTTGTTCATTTATCTTTACATTTGAACAATTATTTTTATTAAAAAAATTACTAAATTTAGTAAAATAATAAAACTGAAAAAATATTTTTTATTATAAATAATTATTTAAATTTAAAATATAATAAGTAAGAGGATAAAACTAAAAAAACAAAAAAAAGACACCAAAGATGTTTATCTCTTTATACCCGTAGTTGTATTATTATTATTATTTTTATCACTACGTGATATTATTATAGTGTTATTATGATTATTATGATTATTTTATTATTATTATTATTATTATTATTATTATTATTATTATACTTAGACACACATTTTACTTTTATTTACTATGAGATCATATCTCAATTACTTGCACTTTTTATTTGTTTTGTTGTTCATGTTATCTTTATATTTGTGTAATTATTTGATTTAAAAAAATAGTTACTAAAATTAGTAAAATGATAAAACTGACAAATAATTTTTTATTATGAATGATTATTTAAATTTAACAAATAATAACTAAGATGATAAAATTGTAAAATCAAAAGAGGACACAAAAATGTGTATCTTTATATATGTAGTTGTTGTTGTATTATTAATATTATTATTATTATTATTATCACTACGACATATATTATTATTATTATCATTATAGTTAGGCACACATCTTAATTTTATTTACTACGAAATCATATTTCAATTATTTGTCTTTTTAATTTGTTTTGTTGTTGATGTATATTTTTATGTATAATTATAGATTATTATCGTTAACATTGACCTTAGTATTAACATTGATGTTAATATTTATAGCATAACATTATTATTATCATTAGTTTGTTATTATTGGTATCATTATTATTTTTATTATTATTATTACTAGCGAAAACATAGGCGCTGCCGCGCCTGTGTTAGCTTTTTTTTTGTGTCTATATGTATAATATTAAGAATAATCAATGATAATTTATGATGGGTATACGTAGATTGGTTGAAAAAGAAAGTAGTAAATTACTAATACGTAAGATTGTGTATGAACTAATATTTAATACATTTGATCAAGATTTGGGGTTAATGAGCTATATGTGATGGAGTCAATGGTAGTTGCCTATAAATATACAAACTATTTTAGTTGGTGTCTATAAATATACATTCGTTAAACAACTGAAATATATATTTATTATATACATGATGTAGAAAAAAATTAGTAAATGAAAGTATCATAGATTTACATCCTTAAACATTTCTTTAATTGGGAGGCCAAATAAAGATTGATGTTTAGGATGTGTTTCAACTTTTCTGCATTTTAAATAAATTAAATATTATTGTTAATATATATGTAGCAATTGAAATATGTATAAATAATAATAAAATAATATTTATTTACCTTTGAAGCAGTCTTCTTAATTCTTTGTAGAAGACATGGTCCATAAATTGTTGAGTTTTAAAGAACTAAAAAATATCATTGGATATTGTTATTTACTTATGAGACATTAAATGTATATGTAATGGTATACAAATATTGAAGAAATAGTAATAACCTCATTGATGCATATATTTTGATAAACACAAAGATTGTTGTTGTAGCGAGTATGGATTGGTAATGATTTTTGTTGTTTCCTGGTAATGGAAAGAAGTAAAAAAAAAGAATAAAGATTTTGTGTGGTATAATAGAAGAATAATGGAAGAAAGTAAATAATTTTAAATGTGCATAATAACTGCATGTCTTTTGAGAAAGTAATTCTCGTTTGATTAAATTTGAAAGTTGTGTTTTATCAGTTATCACAGTGGATCCTCAACTAATAGAATAAATTTCCAAATGATGATACTACAATTTAAAAATGTATCACACCTAGCCGGCCTCGCTGGCATATCCGCACATATCATCCTTTACCGACATAACTATATCGGCAAAGGCTGGGGGACTGGTGTACCACACCTAGCCAATTCGACCAAGTAATAATAATAAACGTCCACCATATCTACACGCAAAGTTACTCAGGTAACCGGCCTAGGCTGACCTAATCCTAATCGGCCTAAACCGGTAATCTAAGACACTAAATACCAGCTTAAGACCACATATTAGTGATAGCGGCACGAGCCGCCAAAGAGGTAATCGGCCTATGCCGACCACCCTGGTATACTTAATGAAATCAAAGCACTCCTAAAATTCAGTAAGCCCATAATAATCAGACTAAGGGCCTGGGCCAAGGCCCAGGCCCACCTATGGCTCAAGCCAGGGCCCGACCCATGGAATGGTCATACATAATTAATAATCTATAAATATACATGGACCCCATGAATTAAAGGTACGCATTTATTACTCCATTAATCACCTGATTTGACTTTTTGAGAGCTTTGGCTAACTTAAGCTTCGGAAGTAACCTTTCCCGGGTCCAAGCTGATATATGCTAAGGGGGAAGAAGCCAACCGAGGAGATAGCGGATATGGGTAAGGTGATACTTGGGCCTAACTGATCTTATTTCTTCTCTGCAGGAACAATTGGCGCCCACCGTGGGGCACGAGATAACAATTTACTACCTGTTTTTCTCCGAAGATGGTTTCAACCCGTAGCAGAGTTGGAGCTAACAAGCAAGCTGACGCTGGCCCTTCAGGACCCACTAACATCACTCCGGATCTGGCCGCCATCCTAGACGATCAAGCCAAGATGCAACAGGAGTTGGCTGATCTGAAGAAGCGAAGTGCTGATGAGATGGAAGCACTGCGACAGGAAAACTCTCGCCTCAGGTGAAAGATCGAGGTCGATCCCACTCAAAAGGGAAAGGCCAAAGAGGCATATGAAGCTGTAAGGTCCCCGACCTTCCAGCCCACAGAAGAAGAAAGCGAGTACAATCCTACCTCACACACCTTCACCACCACTCAACAAACACCCATCCCCTCAACCCATCCCACTCACTTCCCCTCCACCCTACCAGGGCACACCGCGACCCCCACCCCTGCCGCCACCCTCCCCATCACTCAGGTCACCTACAATATACCCACCACCCTACAACCCCCACTACCTCCCTACAACCCTTATCCCCCCTCACAACTTCACCTCCACCTTTCCCACCCTTGTCCACCATCCCATTCCCCCCATCCACTCCCCCCCCCCA
>Ga0214543_1001014_pt1 | contig 52304 bp, 24 predicted proteins | sample CNSS2metaG_FD_160094 | JGI IMG/M metagenome (GOLD analysis project Ga0214543, IMG submission 160094) | Root nodule microbial communities from cowpea collected in UCLA plant growth center, Los Angeles, California, USA - CNSS2 | ecosystem: Host-associated > Plants > Roots > Nodule | place: USA... | reverse complement strand
GATATAAAATTTGTTGTGCATGAGCGATATATATATATATATATATATATATATATATTTGAATCTACAACATGCATGATATTTATACGTGAATCTGCAGTGTGCGTTTCATGCAGCACTATGTACCATCCCGACCGGATATTACGAATCTATCTATAATACAATTGAAAGTATCACAAAAAGCAAAATTTTACACGTGTCATCTTCTTAGGAATTCTTCAATTTCAGATTTCTAAATTTGTTTACCTCTTAAAGAAATTTTTACACGTGTCTTCTCAACCAATCTTCTCAACCCCTTTTTCTCACTTTCCACCTCTCACTTTCCAATCTTCTCAACTCTCTTAACTTTCCATCTCTCGAACCCTACCATGTCTTTCACACTCTCCACCTCTCAGCCTCCTCAAACCCTAGCTACCTCTCTGTCACCGCCTCAAATGCTCTTCATCGCTCTGCCTCCACAAATGTTCTCCACCTCTCTTCCTTCTGAGACGTATTCAACATCTTTGCCTCCTCAAACCCTCTCGATGTCTCTTGCGACTCAAACCTTCTCCAGTCATGTGCCACCTGAAACCCTACCATTTCAATCTCATATCTTTTTCGAATCGCACTCTCCACCTCTCTGCCTCCTCAAACCCTAGCCACCTCTATACCGTTGCCTCAAACGCTCTCCATCGCTCTGCCTCCGCAAATGCTCTCCAGCTCTCTTCCACCTCAAATGCTCTCCACCTCTCTTCCTTCTCAAACGCATTCGACATCTTTGCCACCTTAAACCCTCTCGACATCTTTGCCGAATCAAACCCTCTCCACTTCTTTGTTGCCTCAAACCCTACCATTTCAATCTCATATCTACTTCGAATCATACTTTCTATTTTGATCTCTTCACTTCTCATTTTGAAACCCTAATTTTTTTTCTTCTTAATCTCAGTGATTCCAACTTCGTTTACATTTATTTTTTGTTTCTTCTAACTCAGGTTTTGTTTTTTTTTTTGTTTGTGTAGATTGTTTTTGGGGTTATTCCTTCACTAACTCTAAGAAGATACCTTTATCATGGCGAGGATTCCGGATTCTAGTTTTTGATGACACCTTTATCATGACGAGGATTGAGGATTCTAGTTTCTAATGACAATTAAGCGATCACTTCTTTCTTTTTTTGTATAAAATTATCATGTTTGATAAAATCACTTTTCTCCATCCATGATGTAATTTTAGTGGGCATGACCTTGATCTGATTGCACCTTAAATTTCAAGAAACGCCAAGATTTCAGGTTTTTTTTTTTGTTTAAATGCATTCTTAATTTCATTGTCCAAGACTTGCATTTTCATAATTTCTTGCAGAAATTGTGGCCATCTTAAGTCATAAGCAAATCATGTGAATTAGTTCTGAATATGGCATTGAGGTAAGTAGAGTCCGAGGAGTAGTCGATAATACTAACCAAATTTTAAAGGTAATAAAACTAAAAAGCAGATTCCACAGTTTAATTAAATTGATAATGGAATGCCTTTAATATGTTGTATTGTTTTTTTTTTGTATTGTTGATTCAAAGATATAATTATAAGTATGTTTTCAAAAGACTGGTTGGTGTTTGCTGATTTATTGGCACCATAATAGTGTTTGAAAATTATTTTTTGTGGCCTGTGTAATCTTTTATTGGTTTCTATTACTTGAGAAAGGTGCTTATTAATTGTAGCAGGAAATGCTTCACTGTCAATGGATTTATTTTCATTTGTATATGCACTCAAGACAATAAATTAAAACTACCAAACATGAAGTTGGATTGGTTGTTTAGCCTATAAATCTTACATTTACTCTTTCTTGTTTCTTTTTATAGTATCAAGCTTGTGTTTTACTCTAAAGCATATTTCAGTCCAACATTCTGTTATTTACATGTTTTGATTAAACATGTCTTCCATTGTTATTGAGTTTATGATGTTTGATCAAATCACTTTTCTCCATCCCGGATGTAATTTGAGCTTTTATTCTTCATGTCTATTAAAGTTTCATCTGATTGTACCTCAACTTTCAAGAAACCCTAACATTTCAGGTTTACTTAATTCTTATGTAGTTTTTATAGTTGCTATTACTTTCCATTCATTACAAAATTTACTTCTGATGAAGATATGTTATCAAAGGTTATCACTCAAAGCTTATGGTGGTTTACTCAATTTTGTTTTTTTTTTACCTATATTACTCAGATAGCTTGATTCCAAACCAAGCTGCCACTAATGTCTTAGGCAGTGTTGGAATTCCAGAAAAAAGCAAGCAATTTTATTCAAAAAAGATGGCCACTTACTATTCAATTTAAAATTTTTAAATTGACGTACCTTTCCATGATGTTTAACGTTATGTTTATTTGATTTTATGTAGGTTTTTTTATATCTTATGCTTACCTTTTGATATGCAGACATCAGGTCAGTTCTTTCCTTTTTCATCTATGTTACAACATTTATGTTACTGTTTGCATTAGGTGAATTCTTTCCTTTTTCTTCTTTGTGTTGTCATTTTTCAAATGTTCAAATGACATCTTTATTTGAAATCAGATCTTTATTTCCTATTTTCGTTTATTTTTCAACCTTTTGCAACATTTAAAGTTGTTGTAGGTTTTCTTTTTCTACTGCTCTCTGCCATATTTCCTTTTCTTGCACAACATTGAGCCATGTGAAAAACAACTTTTAGTTTCTTCTATGGTCTTCATATGTTTGTCAGTCACATTTCCCAATTTTTACTCCATTTGGTTAACCAAAACCACAATATGCGTATTGTTTTAGTAAATATCTTTACTCATGTCAAAAAATTGCTTTTGCTTTTCCTGATTGTTTCTAAATTTGTGAAATCAAAACCAGAGCATGTGTGTGGTGTTATTTTTTATTTATGATCTTCCAATATTTTTTTATTATGTGTTTTTGTTTTGTACAAATACATGTCTCTTGACCTTCCTTCATTCCTTACTATTGTCTAATTTCCCTCATTCCTTACACCTTGTCTGTTATCCAAAACACACCCACTCCTTACAAGAATTGAACCCAGAGAAGGAAAGTTGGAACATCGTTGCAAGAGTGGTAAGGTTATGGTTTGTTGAAGATTACACAAAAGGAAAATCTTCATTTTCCATGGAAATTGTTCTTCAAGACAAAGAGGTACCTCCTAATACTATAAACGCCTTTTATTTTCTTACTTTTCCTAATTTTTGTAATTTTACACATAAGTTTCAATATGCTTTTATTATTTCATTTATGAAACTATTTTTGTAGGGTGTCATAATCCATGCCTTTGTTAGACACACATTGATATACAAATTCCAGTCTGAAATCAAAGAGGATAAGGTTTACACCATTCAATCTTTTAGTGTTTCATGTAATGGTGGTTCTTATAGAACTACAAATCACGCCTATAAGATCAACTTCCAATTTGGAACCAAGGTCAATATGGTTGAAAGTACCTTAGTTCCGTAAACTAGAACTTCATACATCCCTTTTTCAACCATCATAGTTGTTGGTGTTGACACAGATTACTTAGTTAGTAAGTATATTTTTCTTTTTTTTTCTTTTTCTTTGCGTTTAACTTTTGGTTAATGTTTTTTTTTCTTACTTTTTCCTTTTTCTGTAGATGTCACTGGAATGTTTACTGGTGTTGGAACAGAGAGAGAGCTAGAGAAAGGTGGAAAGAAGACCAAAATGAATGTCATCCTCATTGAAGCTGATGGGTAAGCGGATTTCATTTGTTTATCTTCTTTACTGTTTTTACTTTTTTTTATGGATTTCATCTGTTTCTCTTTTTATCTGATTTTTAACATGCAATAGTTTGCAACTGGAGTGTACTTTATTTGGTCAATATGTTGATATGTTAAATGCATTTATGACCTCTAGAGAGGATCAACATGTTGTCATTGCTTTACATTATTGCAAAGTGAAGACCTTCCAAGGTAACTAACTTTGATTGATTATTATAGTTGTATTAATTTTTTAAATTTTTTTTGACATGTTGTATTTAGTAGATAAAGTTTCTATTCAAAACTGTATGAATTGTACCAAGATAATTTTTAACTGTGATGGTGAAGATGCAACGAAGTTGAAAAAAAATGTAAGCATATATACATAAGATATATCTTTGTTTATAGATAGATATACATATATATATATATATATATCTTTGTTTATATATATATATATATATATATATATATATATATATATATATATATGTATATATTTGTAATATAACATATTTTTTGAACGTAGGATGTGGGATAGTACTGAATCTCCTTCTCAACCTCTTACCCAACATTGTTCGTCTTCTAAAGTTAGCTTAGAAGATGAATTCATTAAGCTGCATCCTAGGAGTTCAATCGAAGGTCTCAGATTTTAAATAGATTCAAATATTTGTCTCTATGTTGCACATAAATATTTTTTGTTAATTACCGTTCATATTTTTATTCATATTGTTTCATTATTTATTTTTCAGGAAAGTATTTTTGTAGTAAAGGCTACTATCAAACATAGATCATGATCATTGGTGGTATACAACATGTATTTGCAACAAAGTAGTTTATCCTGATTCCAAAATGTTTTTTTTGTGAAAAGTGTAACAAACATGTCATTAAGGTTACACCTAGGTAATATTAGTAATCTTCAGAATTAAGATTTTATGAATATAATATTATAAAAACTTAATAATGTTCATTAAGTCTTTAATGTTTTTTTTAGGTATAAACTTAAACTTCGTGTAATTGATGCTACGAATTCTACAACTTTTGTTGTATTTCATTGTGATGCAAGTGAAATGTTGAAGAAATCATGCTCTGATATTCTTGACTTATAAGACAAGGTTAAGTTTCATATGTAATAATTTCTTCTTATATTGTTGACATTTAACTTAAATGTTTTGTTTTATTTTCAAATTAATTCACAATCAATATTTTCCTATTATATATTGGGTACTTCTTTTCCAATTATTTAAATCATTATTGTTATCTCCAGTAATTCTTTTTCATTAAGTTACATCATTTATATTTATACTTTTTTTAATAGAACACTATTGTTGGAGACTTGCCGAAAGAGTTTGAAGTCCTAATTAATAAGACCTATCTGTTCAAAGTTGAGTGCAAGAATGATTATAATAGCAAATTTGAACAATCATTCAGAGTTAAAAAAGTTTGCATGGATGAAAAAGTAATTGAAAGCTTTACTGATGTTGAAGTTAAGTCTTTCGTAAGATCTTATTTATTTCTTTTTACGTCTTATCCTATATTTTTCTTTAATTGTAATATTATTTTTATTGGATAAAATTTTTAGGATCTATGCTCTGCAAATGAAGAAGAAAGCAAAGTAAATGAGCGAACAAATCAAATCTCATCTGATTCCATTGTAGAGGTAGTTGAAGATTACAATTTAACTTATTTTGTAAAGCTTTGTATATGCTAATTTTTTGAAGTTTATTTTTAGGATTTACTGATCAAATTCACAAAAGAATCAAATGATGTTGAGACTCTAAGTGATCATTTGAACACTATAGTATCAAGCCATGTTTCTGCAAAGGAATCGTTGAATAATAAAAATGTAATTGATGTTGAAATTGATGAGTTAACCTGCAAAGAATCATCTCATTTGGACAATCTTCACTTGGCTACTCAACCACCTGTCCCAGCATATGAAAGACAGAATCGATCTATGGTTCAAGAAAACAAGAAGATTCCAGTGGAGATGTTGAAGAAGAATATTATAACGTCCCAAAACTGAATAATCCTCAATTAATAAAACATCACATACATGAATATTCAGAGAGTGCAGGGTTGAGGGTAGGAAGGTATACAATACGCCAGATTACAAGAAAAGGGCCCCACATGGCCCAATCAGAAATATACTGAAAAGAAAACAAATAAATAATTAGGCCTTGTTCGGACAAGGAAAGCATAAATAATATAAAATCCTTTAGTAATGGGCCCCATAGTGGGCCCAACACCTGTCCCATCCATCAAGCTGCAGCATCCCTATTACCATCACCACTGTCAGGGGTTTTCACATCTGCTCACATCAACCAGGTTGATGATCATTGCAAAGGAAGAGGCCACGCATAACACCCAAGCAAGCAAAAGGGTAAGCTAGCGAAGAGGTCATCATATCATGCACTCAACATACCGTTTCACATTCAAACATACATAGTAGACACCCACATGTGAAATACTCATCAATATCAAAATTTAAGACCTGACTATCCAGATACGTATCTAAGGCACCACCACGTGGTAGTGGAATTATGTCCTAATGATAAGGCGTCACCGCGAGGCCTTCACGGAATTATACCCTTATAGGAGGCACCACCACGTGGCCTTTGTGGAATTACGCCCTGGCCTTGAGGCACCACCACGACCCCCCGTGGTATTACGTCCTTTTTGTCGAGACAGACCAGGGACTCCCCTTTTGGAGGGTCCATGGAATTACGTCCAACTGATGAGGCGCCACCAAGATCTCTCACTACAAGAGTCATGGAATTATGCCCTACCCATACTTTAAACTTGTTCCACCCACCAATCAAGAATCTCCCATAATACAAATATCATGTACAATTAACAATTCATACAATTCAGGATTTCCCATTTCATACCCAATCAAATAACATGCCATTTCCATTTCAAATGTACATATCAATCATGCCATCATCACACAACCCTTACAGTAAGGCATTTAGGTCACATAAACAAGCCACATATCGGTGAACCACTCAATAACAACATCAAAACTCGCCCGCTGTCTCGCTCAAGCCAACAGGGCTCGCTCAGTCGAGAGGACCCTCTCGCTCAGGCGAGTCCCATCTCGCCTAGGTGAGGGCACGATGAGGGGACAAAGAACCCTGCGAGGTCTCGCTCAGGCGAGTCCCTTCATGCCTAGGCGAGAGCACTCCTCGCTCAAAAATAACGTGCGTCGCCTACGAAACAAATCGCGCAACAAAGACCTGGGCGAGTCTCTGATAATCTCGCCTAGGCGAGACTGGCTCGCTTGGGCGAGAAAACCAGTACTCGCCACTATTTTCTCATACAACAGCCAAGACCACAAACCAAATCATGCTTTGAATCAATCCAAAACGGACACAACACCAACCAATCCATACAAACATGAAAAGACGTCCAAAACAGCGGGAAAACACAAATAACAGAAGGTCCTAGCTTCCCTTACCTGGAAAACAAGCTAGCGGAACACTTCGACACGAACACAGTGAACACGGCGATCCTAAGGATGGCCAAGGAGCTGAAATGAATGGTAAAAAAGTAGAAATATGGACGGATTATTATCAAACCATAACGGTAAACGGTAGTCCTAGGCCCATAAAAAGGGAAACACGAGCTGAGAAATACTTACGTGGAGCAGGAGCTGGGTTTGAGTTAGCTCGAAGAAGGTTCTGAGTAAACCCTAGCGGAGAGTTCTGTTCAAGAGGTGCAAGGGTGACGGCTGATTCTTCTGCAAGAGTGAAAAGTGCAAATTAGGGCAACTAGGGATGGTTTTTAACCTTTGGGCCAACCCTCAGGCCCAATAGACGCATGACAGCCGTTAAAATGCTAGGGCAGGAAAAATTGGGCCTTATAAATATCAAGATTGAAAGTGATTTCTGTCATTTCAAACTATAAATTGTAATAGACTTTATTTGGTGTTTTATGTTGGTTATGTTATTTTTATGGAAAACATTTACTGCTTTTAAGTATTTGTACTCATGACCACTATTTTTTGTTGTTCTTAGGTTGTTTTTTTGAAAACATTGACTTCAAGTATCTTTTAATTTAATTATGAATTACATCAAATATTGCTCAATTCTGAATAATTTCATGCTTATTATTCTTAATTCTGTACTCTATGTTTACAGTCACAATTTGCTAGCTGAATCAAAGTTTGTTGATATAATTTGACATTTTCAACACCATAATCATACTAGCTACATGAAAGTAATTAAGTTGACCAGAGTTATTTCCTTGTGTTTTTTATTTGTGCGTTGTGTTATAAAAAATTGTGTACCTTTTTTTGTTGTCTATGGTTATTTTTAAACTTCAGTATATTGTGCTAGCTTAATGTCGAAGTGTTGATATTATTTTTATGTCAACTATATTATCATGCTAGCTACATCAAAGTGATTAAGTTTTTATGTATGTGAAGATTTTTCAACTACATTATTGGTTTCGCAACATATAAAACTTATTTAATGTCTTCAAAACCATTCTACCTTCATCAAATATTTTACACAATTCTCCTTTCACAGATTGATTAACACTATTACAATTTTAATATTTATTTTTTACCCAATATATTGTGTAAGACCCAGTTTTCTGCCCTAATGTTTTAAGGGCTGCCTTTAACCTAATGGCCCTAAGGGCTAGCCCAAGGAGGAAAACCAGACCCTAATCTGCCCTAACGTTTCCACCTCCCTCACTTTCAGAAACAGTCTCTCCTTGCCTCCTTGAGCAGCTACAACGCTCTGCTAGGGTTTTGCCGTCAACCTCCTTCAAGCTAGCTCAAGCCAGGTTCCACTCCACGTAAGTCAACCTCGAACTCTTGTGTCATCTCTCTAGCATACTTTTACCGTTAGGGTTTGGTAGTAACTTGTGCCTATTTCTGTTTTACCGTTTGTTTTCAGCTCTTTGGCCATCCTTAGGACAATCGTGCTCACTGTGTGCGTATCGGGGTATTCCGTTAGCTTATTTTCCAGTTAAGGGAAGCTAGGGTTCTCAATTTCTTGAGATTTTCTGCCCCTTTACTTTTGTTTCGTGTTTGTATGGATTGGTTGCCATTGTGTTTGATTTGGAATATGTTAAAGCATGATTTGATTTGAATGTTTGGCTGTTGCACGAGAGAATAATGGTGAGCACTGGTTTTCTCGCCCAAGCGAGCTTGTGTCGCTTAGGCGAGAATAATAGAGGCTCGCCTAGGATCTACTGCTCGAACTATTGCTTAGGTGACGAGTATTCTTTTTGAGCAAGGAGTGTTCGCGCCTAGTCGAGAAGGGCTCGCCTGAGCGAGACCTCACAAAGTCCACTGCTCCCCTGTTTGAGCCCTCACCTAGGCGAGAAGGGGCTCGCCTGAGCGAGAGGACCTCCCTCGCCTGAGCGAGACTGGGGGTAGGTTTTGGTACTATTGTTGAATGGTTCACTGATGTGTTGCTTGCTTGTCTGATCTAAATGCTTTACTAGGAGGGTTTGAGGGATGATGCCATGATTGATATATGAGGTTGAGATGGAAATGGTATGTTGCTTTATGGCGTATGAATTGGAAAGCATGAGTTGTATGATTAGTTGTTTATACATGACTTTAGTATTATGGGAACTTTCTGATTGGTTGGTGAAACATGTACAAAGCGTGAGTAGGGCGTAATTCCATGACTCTTGTAGTGAGAGCTCATGGTGGTGCCTCATCTGTAGGGCGTAATCCCATGGACTTTCCTAGTGAGAGTCATTGGTGGTGCTTCATCTATTGGACTTAATTCCATGAACCTCGTGGTGAGAGTTCATGGTGGTGCCTCATCTATTAAATTAGATTTATCTATTTAATTCAGACGTTAGATTTATGGTTTTAGAGCGGTCGTTTCTTAGGATCTATGGTCTAGTGTGCCTGCCTAGCTACCGTTGTAGCTTGTGTGTTGCTAGCTAAGCTCTCATCCAACCAAGTCTAACTCCTATTTTTCCTGTGTGCCAATGACATGGCACCTCAGCGTAGGAACTCTCAACCTTCTCAAGGCGACGCACCAGATATCGCCAGGGCGATAGAAGCGATGGTGGCTGCTATGACACAGTAGAGTACAACGATTTATGGACTCCTTAACTCCTGCCCTACGGGGGCAATTCCTTCCCCACTAACAAAGATTCGAGAATACTGAAAATGCTTCGCACAAATGAGACCCAACACTACGGCAATGCGTGGGCAACGCTTTTTCTTTAGAAAAAACAACCAAACACAAGCTTTCACAACATTCAACCATTAGCTAAGAAAATTCTGAATTTCCAGAACAATATCAGCATAAAGAACCTTTCAACAACATCACTTTAGAGTAAGCAAACACATGGCAGGCAAGCGTTAATGCAGATAACGTGAATCAGAAACAAAACAGCATGAGGCTTTGCTTTAAACTTTGCTTTCCACTCTCCGCTCTCTATGTTTTCTCTCCTCCCTCCTAAGCACGTACAAAAAACCTAAACCTAAAGTTTCTAGTGGTTACAACACTAAGTGACAAAGGAGGAGATAGAAAATAAACAAAACCAAAGATAAGCCTTCGTAGCCTAATAGGGATTCAAATCCTTTCAACCACATGCAAAAAATACCTATTAAACCATGGGCTTCTCGTGATATAATTATTAAGCCATGTGCTTTCTCATGATATAATGTTCATTATAAATTTATAAACACGTGTATTCCACATGTCATAATTGAATAAAATAATAAAAAAAACCACAACTTAAACCACTACATTAAATATTTTGTGTCTCGAAATATTGGACGTCGTAACCAATACACCAACAAAAGTCTTTATAAAACATCAACCACTTTATTACTTCACCTGAATACTTTATGTTTTTTCCCAGATCTTACAATGCATATGCTTTATGGTCAACACATTTAGAAAAGATGCAAATAAATGATGCAATAACTGTTAAAAGAAGGTTGTACCTGACCATATGACCATTTCTTTGACCTAGTCAACTTTTGAATATATTTTATTCCAATATTTGTCTTTTAAGTGAAACCAACACATAAATTTAAAAAATCAACAAACTTAATGTTCATTAGATATCAATCCTCTGCACACAAAGTCTGGTTAACTGAAATCAGCATAGTTTCAAAAAATGAACAGATTAAAATTTATAAAATTTAACTTCCTATATATCCAGATACTATTTAAGTAAAATCAATGCATAAATTTGTAAAATCAAGAGACTAAAAATTTGGAATATTGAATTTCATGTGTCCAGATGTTGTTTAAGTAAAATCAACGCACAAATTTGTAAAATTAACATAGTAAAAGATGTGCCCAATTATGTTTCCTGCATATAGCGACTATTTAAGTGAAATCAATGCATAGAATTATAAAATCAACAGACTAATTGTGACAGTTGACATTTTATGCACACATTAGCTTATTTAAATGAAATCAATGCATGGATTTATAAGATTAACATGCTAAAAACACATTAGATTACATTTTTCATACCCAATATGACTAGTTTGTGAGGCCATGGTCATCTTTTTCTTTACATCTAGGCACTCTCCTTAGGATTGCCCAAGTCTTTCTATTAGATCATGACCCTCTACTTGGTAACAGTCACCGAATCCTTTTGGATAGAGACCCTTGCCTTGGGAATGGTCAAATCCACATAAAAATTTACAAAAAATATATATCAAAACATGAAAGCACATAAAAAAAATCTCAAAAAGAAGAAAAATTTTAAAAAATCAAAAATTCATAAAAAAAACCTAAAACAAAAATTCAAAAATTGAAAACAAAAAGATAAAATTTCAAAGTTTGTCTAGCATCACGACCCTCTCTAGTAGAATGGTCAGTGATTGCTTTCTTTCCTTCTGGTTAAGACTTTTTTCTTATGAATGGTTGATTCCATTTTTACTTTCAGGATCTTGACCCTCTTCATAGAATTGGTCATCACATCAATTTAAATAAGTTTTTAGTCACCTTCTTCCTCGTTCAAAACCCCAACAAAATTAGTGTCTTTATCTTCGCTTATATTTTACTGTGATACTATGAAAAGTCAATTTTCATATTATCAGTAAAATCTAAGTAAAGAGGGACACCTGTCAACACCCAATTTCATTCGGGTAAGAAATAATTTTGTTTTCAGAAAATGATTAGGAAGAGTAGGGAATAAAACAAACAAAAGAGCAATGAACATTGATTTGAGTATGGATATATTCCTACTTTTATTTTTATCTCATTTTAAATTTAATTTAATTTTATCTTGTTTTATTTTATTTAATCTTGGTTCCTTATCTTCTTTATTTTATTTTATCTTTTCTATTTTATTTTATTTTAATTTTTTAAAATTTTTTCAAAATTTTATTTTAATTTTAATTTTAATTATATTTTGTTTATTTTTTATTTTATTTTATTTTATTACTTTTTCAAACAAAAAAATATTGTTCCTACGGAGAACAAATAAGAGATGTCAGACATGAATGGTACCTTAGCTCAATCCGTAATCTCCTCAATAGGCTCCTCGTCGGTTGATGTATGTTGTGTGTTGGCGTCTCGGTTAGCACCAGTCTGGACCTAAGAGGGGTTACTTGCGGAGAAGACTCTAACGCTCAAGTCAGTAAGGAATTCCTTAAAAAGTCAAATCTCGTGATTAAGGACTTTATGAATGCGTACCTTTAATTACTGGGATCCATGCCTATTTATAGTTTATTAATTATGTTTGGCCATGTCATGGGTTGGGCCCTTGTTTGGGCCGCAGGTGCGCCCTAGGTGGGCTTGGGCCTAGCCTAGGCCTTTAGTTAATGCTTGTTGGTCAACAAATGTTGTCCTAATTTCTGAAGTAAGCAGCCTAGGCCGCTATATGCTTTCGATTGTTTGTTTACTGACATAGTTATGTCTGTTGGGTCTTGTGTAGGCAGAATTGGCCGTGCAGTTTTACTAGTTCGCCTAGGTGTAGTACACGAGTTCCCCAGTCTTTGTCGGTGGAGGTGTGACGACAAAGGTTTTGAAATGTGCAGGTAGTTTCCTTGATCTGCCTAGGTGTAGTACACCAGTCCTAGTCTTTAAGTGTGATGAACAATGTTAAGGCTAAAATGTATAAAAGGTGATGGTAGGTGAAAGGGTAACAATTGTCAGAGGTCTAATCAGAAGGGGTTTGTGCCACCGTTCCGAGCATCATGACTTTTCGTGTGCATTGGGACGCTTCATATGCTTTATAACTTTTGGCGGGAAGGAGTTGTAGCATTTCGAATTGATTTTTATAAATGAGGATGGTATTGAAAGCGTGCTCACGTTGGCTCATTTGTAAGAAATCTGGGATTAGTTCTGTGTTCCTGCCGACATCTTTCTTAAAAAGGTATGTCTAGTACTAGTGATAGTATGTCGTTAACTACATCAAGTAATGGTAGTGGGCGGTCTAGGGAAGGTATAGGTAGACAGTCTGATGAGGAGAGTGGTAATCATGTGGTTGGGGTGGGAAGGATCTCGATGGAGACGGTGACCAAGGTGAGGGAAGACCCGCCAGAGGAGAGTAGTTGGCCGGCCAAGGTTGGCTAGGTGGTCAAGGTTGCTCAACTCGTGGCTTAACTGTACTCTTATCGTTGTGAGTGATGTAAGCCGTGATATAGTGTCCTTGGAGAAAGTAAGTGCTGTTGAACGAGCATGTCATGGCCAGGAGGAGGCGGCTGATAAGTTTTTTATAGCATGTTGCTCCTAAGGCTACCGTTTGATGACTTTACCATGGGGGTACTTCGTTTACTAAACATTGCTCCTACCCAACTACATCCAAATGTTGGGCATACTTGCAAGCCTTTCATGTTCTCTGCCGCTCATTATACATGCAACCTTCTCCGCAGGCATTTTCGTATTTTTATGACACAAGGCCGCAACAGCCGACCACATGGTTGCCTTTGGTGAGTAGGCCGAATATAAGCAGACTAGATGCATTCATGCAGTCGTTCAAACATTTCAAGGATGGATTCTTCAAGGTAGTGGTGAAAGGGGTTTGGGAGATCGTATTTCTATAATGATGATGGGAGTACTAAATTCCCTTTTAGCTGGACTGATAACCCTTGGAGGTATAAGGACATTAAGCTGAAGGAGTTTTCGGTGGCGGATAAGGAGGTGGTGGGGACACTGATGAAGTTTACTAATAGGCTGCCCACTAAGGGTTTAGTTTGGGTTTATAATTCGGTTCATCCGATTATTGATATTGAAGGTATCTTTTTGTAATTTTAAGTGCTATAATGTGTGTAAGTTAACTAACCGGCATTTGGTATGAACAATGCAGGACATATGGCGCAACTTGGGAAGAAGAACTTGACACTTTTTCAGACACTAAGGAAGGAGAAGGTGGCAAGAGCAAGGGCTGTTTGAAGTACCGAGGTTCCCAACTTACAGGAGTCCTCGGTGGAAGTACATGTGCATAGGGGTACGAAAAGGAAAGTTGAGTTGCCGGCCAAGCCCGGTAGAGGAAAGGATATGAAGAAGGTCAGGGCCACTTTATCTGCTGGTGGAAAAGGTCCTGAAGCTTGTCTAATTTAGTTGCGAGAAACAGTTTTTCGGCGGGATATTGAGATTAACGTGTCAGATACTTTGATTAATTCAATTGACAATATGGACCCCAATGCTTTGGTGAGGGTTATGGTGGAGTTCAATAATAAGGCGGTAATACTAGGGTGTTGTGTGGGGTCGTTGTATCAAAGGGAATTGAAAGAGGGGAATCGGGCAAAACTGGAGGAGTTGCAAGGTCAAGTCGAAAAGCATGCAGAAGAGAAGGAAGCATGGGAGAAAGAAATAGAGGAATGGAAAGAAGAAAAGAAAAGATTGGGAACATGGAAGGTGCGATGTCTGGATTCTGAGGAAAAGTATAAGGCCATGATTGCTAACCTCGAGAGTGATTATGATGAGTTGAAAGAGAAGCACGAGGATCTAGAGGTGGAACTAGATGATTTGGAGGGCTCTATTATCCAGAAGCATATCAATGGATTCTAGAAGGGGTTACGACAGGTGGCCTTCTTTTATAAAGATGTTGATGTGTCTGATGTCCAATTTGATGTCAACAAGGATGTGGTTGACGGCCTGCTCATGGATGAGGCAGAGTCTAGTCCCGAGGAGGATGCAGGAAGATGGTGGATACGGAGCAAGCGGATGCGAATCCTGATGATGTCGTCGCTGTGAAAGATGTGGAATAAGAGTCGACTTAGGATTGTTGTTTTAAATGTTTTATATTTGATTTTGATCCTAAGTTTGTATTAATTTGTACATTGTTTACTTTGTTGTTAATGTGATGAATGTTGTTGGTATATTTGTTGTTGTGTGACACCGCTAGGATGTGTTATAGGGGCGCGTGTTATGGTATGATTATCACTGTGAATGCGATTTGGAGTGGGTCGTATGTGGCTATAATCCGTTTAATGTGGTAAGTAGTAGAGTTTTGGTGTGCGATTGTTGTGATAGTTTTAATGTATGGGTATTCGACCTAGGCCGCTTACTTGTGGTAAGGATGGGGAACTTAAACGATTTAACTTAAACAACAAGTGTTCAACCCAGGCCGCTTACTTGTGGTAAAGGTGGGGAACTTAAACGATTTAACTTAAACAACAAGTGTTTGACTCAGGCCACTTACTTGTGGTAAGGGTGGGGAACTTAAACGATTTGACATAAACAACAAGTGTTTAACCCAGGCCATTTACTATTAGTAAGGGTGGGGAACTTAAATGATTTAACTTACACAACAAGTGTTTGACCCAAGCCGCTTACTTGTGGTAAGGGTGAAGAACTTAAACGATTTAACTGAAAAAATAAGTGTTCGACCTAGGCCGCTTACTTGTGGTAAGGGTAGAGAACTTAAACGATTTAACTTAAATAACAAGTGTTCGACCCAGACCGCTTACTTGTGGTAAGGGTGGGGAACTTAAACGATTTAACATAAACAACAAGTGTTCGACCTAGGCCGTTTACTATTGGTAAGAATGGGAAACTTAAACGATTTAACTTAAACAACATGTGTTCAACCCAGGCCGCTTACTTGTGGTAAGGGTGGGGAACTTATACTATTTAACTTAAACAACAAGTGTTCGACCTAGGCCGCTTACTTATGGTAAGGGTGGGGAACTTAAACGAGTAAAGGCGTGTGGAAAGGTAGACGTGAGACCAAGAACCCTTTGTTTTATTCATGAAATTTGGGGTGCCTCATTAAAAACTCCTTGACCAAAACCCTCCTTAGGGAAAAAATGTCAAGTGAGGAAAAAGTGTACACCTAGGGTTACAAGTATTCGGTAGATTAAGTATCTTAAATAAAGTAAAATTTGAGATGGAACATGTTCCATGTATTTGGTATTTCTTCACCTGATAACTGTTCAAGCTTTAAGCATCATCCCTAGCATCCTCGCATATTTGGTACGAGCCGTCCCAATTGGCATAGAATTTGCCATCCTTCTTTCTCACACTTCTGGCCATCCTCCAAACTAGGTCTCCTTTAGCGAATGATCGCGAGCATAAGTTCGCGTTATATTTTCTTGCTGCTCTTTGTTTAGCTGCTAAGTTGCGTATTTGGGCTTTGTCCCTTAATTCAGATAGGAGGTCGAGGTGGGTGAACATGTTTTGGTGGTTTTGAACTAGGTCGTAAAGTACATAATTAAATAAACTATACCCTTTAACTTTCAGTTAATATATTATATTAATAAAAAAATATTTTGATACCTATATCTAAACGAAACTTGGTGTACGAAAACTCTATTTTATTCTACACAATCTGTATTCAAACACTAACAGCACACAACCCACGAACCTACTACGTCTGCTCTAATCAAATAATACAATTAACACATTAAAGGCATACACAAGACTCAAACCCAAGTCCTCTCAAAAACACCTAACATGCTCAACCACTTGAGCCACCATTGCTCCATGCTATAACTCTCTACATTAAGACACTAATGGCATACACAAGAATCGAACCCAAGTCCTCTCAACAAAACAAAACACGCTCAACCACTTTAGCCACCATTATTCCTAGTCATAACTCGCTGCATTAATTACTATAAAGATCCCCTTCAGTTGCATTTATTTTATATAAATATTTATTTATTTATTTAATTTTTTCGGGTCTTACAATAACCACTTTTAAGATTCCATATAAACTTCCTAGATTTTGAAGATTACTACAAAATAAAGAAAACGAAGCTCTTTAGGTCCCTAACAACTTGTTCAGATCCTTGGGGTTAGTGATAAACAAAGATCATTTAATTATAGGTTCCCATGCATATTTTTCAGTTGGAACACCGCAATGTTTAATGTTACACCTATTTGAGGTATGACCTTTTTCATGCATTAGAAACATGTAACAACATTTAACCTACTACGATGAGTTGTTCCTTTCTCTACCCATACCCTACAGGCTCTTTTATTTTTAATCTTTTTGTTAGGAACATGTTTATTTTTATAAAAAACCTTTTTATTAAATATTAGCTTTTCAATATTTCTTTTAGTTGCATTTCAAGTAATTTTTCAAGAATTTTGATTTCAAACACATGACTTTTTCAGGATGTATTTTCAATCTCTTTACTTTCTAGAATTGAAATTTTATTTTTTGAAATTTCTTCTTTAAGAGAGACTTTTCAAATTTATTTTGTGAGTTTTTCAAATAATATTTTAATTGTCTATGAGCAACATCTAATTTTTTGGATCATACAATTCAACATAATCATTGTTATTGCTAGACACACTTACTAGGCTTCCAAATAATTCATTGTTAGCCACCAAGAAAAAAATGTGCTAGTTCAATTGTGTGACTTGACTTTGAGGAGGTTGAGCAATTGTCTTCCTAGCAATATAGGCCTTTTTTTCTTGAAAACTTTTCTTCACTTTTCTTAGCATTTGGACAGTCCGTTTTGACGTGTCCTAGTTCTCCACATCAATAGCACTTAAAATTATAGGAGGATCCTTGATTATTCTTTTAACTACCTTCGAAGTTTCCTTTACCCTTGGCCTACATGAACTTGGTGAACTTATTTTTTTTAGACTCATGTTCTCATCGTCAAATTCATCGTCTTATTTAAGGATTTTTTCTTTTGGTAATCTTGGACATCAAGGTAATATTTTTCTTTCTTCCTTAGTTGTCTTCCTCATTCAATCTTCCAAGTTCAAGATCATGTTCTCTTAACTTACTAAAATGAATTGTCATAGACATGGTTGAAAGATTTTCAATTTTGTAATGGTTGTCAAATGCTTCAAAATTTTAATATCAATTCATCAATATCAAAGGTTATACCTGAACTTGAGAGATCATTGACGATGTGCGTGAAACGCTTCTGAACATTGTAGATGGTTTCACCTTGCTGCATCCGGGACATCTCGTACTCTTGTATTAATGAGTTCTTCCTAGCACACTTCACATCATATGTTCCTTCACGGGTTACTTTAAAATATAACAACATTTTGAAAGTTAATTTGAAAAAATATGAAAGCTAGCTTTGATACCTATTGTTAGAATCGTACAACGAAATATTTACATTGGACAAAAATAGATACTTTAAAATTTTCCCAAAAATTTTGCTCATTTCAAAAAAATCTTCTTCATTATTCGTTGTCTCAACCATAACAAATTTTTCTCTAACCTTGCAAGTTGCCCACAAATCACTAGTATTTCTACATCCACTTTGAGGGTATGTTGTATAATAGACTTGTTAAGCTTGTTTAGTTAATACAAATGGTTAATTTATTTAAAGCTTTGATTTACGATTGATATCAACCAACCCATATACATTATCATCTTTAACACCGTTGAAAATGTAGAATAATCTCTTTGTTTTCAAATCCAACATATGATAATTCTAGTTTCTTTTTAACAGTACCATAATATCCAAATTATGCTAACTGCATATGTTTCCTCAAACACGTATCCCACTATTTATGGTGGAATTATTATATCCATAATCCTTTGTATGGAATCTATATCCATTAATAATCAAACAATTATACGAAGCCAATACCTTTAATGGGTCATAACTTATTTATTTCAGCATGTATGGTTGAGATGAAATTATTCACAACACTAAGAAGAGGAAGAAGAAGAAGAAGAAACGACGATGGACGCAACGATGACAACAATGGTGGAAAAGGAGGAATAGAAGGAGGAGGAGGAAGAAAAAAAAGAATAAAGAAAGGAAGAAGAAGAAAGAAGAAGAAAAATAAAAAAGGATGAAGAATTAGAAGAATAAATCATGATATTTAACAATGAATAATTATCAACAAATTTTAACAACATTATTCAAATATAGATCATTATGTGTTTACATACTTCAAATCATCTATAAACAAGATTATTCAAATATAATAATCTAAACACATTAGCTAATACAAAAACAAATCTAATCTATCTATCTAATATCCAAAAATATAAAAGTCATGATTATATAAGATTTGTACATCATTTTTATGATCACAATAGAAACTTATAGAATAAGTTTACAAGTTTATGGGATTTAGAAAAAATCATTGTATTTGTCCTTATTACATTGTGTGGCAGCCATATCAAAATTATGTCAAATAAAAAAGTGTCTTTTAAATTAGACACTTCATTGAGTATCACACATGTATTAATGTTTGATAAGTGTCTGGCATGCGAACACACCATTTATAAAATTTTCAACTTTCTTTTCATCTAATTGTTTATCTTCCATCACAATAAATTTTGAGTGTATATCACACTTTCTCAATAACTTAATCTTTTAATTTAATATTATTGTAACTTTTAAAATATTACACTATTCTTCAGGAGGGATGGATGAATGTTACAGGTTTAAAAAGACAATTATCAAGTTAAGCTCTATATGAAATAGTAAATACTTATTACATTATATAGTTTAACAATTGAATTTGATTAACATTAAATAAGTCAATATAAAAGTAGAATATATTATTACTGTAACAAACACTTTCCCAAGAACTTGTAAGTAGTAACTTAAAAATTATAAAAAAAGATTTCAACATCATAAGAGTAATGTTTTATTACAAATTGATAATATTAATATATAAGATAGTAGAAAAAAAATCAAAACTTATTACATAAAATGGTTTGGGTGTACACTTAACAGGCAATAACTGAGGAAATTGGACTGAATGCAAATTGAGTGTCCCAAGCATAATTGAATACAATGGCACCATTAAACAGAGGTTGACCATCACTAACAAGACAAACATCACCTAAAACTTTCAAATATGAAGCTTCAACTGCTTCAATAGTTTGAAATCCTTTACAGTTCAACTTCACATTCTTCTGAACACATGCACACTGATTTTTGATAGTCACAGTCCATTCTATCTTTCCATGCACTTTTCTTCCGGATGGAGATTGGGTTACAATGATATCGCTCAAAGAGCATTGACTATAACCTGAAATCATCATGCATAATACATATATCATCAACAATATTTTGTAAACAAAACTTACATTTCTCTCATGAGAGAAAATCGCACCTTGAGAAACAAGGACAAGTAAGAGAGTTGCAACAAGAATCTTCTCCATTTCTTATAACACAAATACAAGTTTCAATTCTTCAAATTGTTATGCAAAGAATAACATTGTATGTAATATTATTTATAAACCTATTGGAATGTATCTTTCAATTTGTTTTTTCATTTGAGAACATAATTAAATCATAATTTAATTGTTATAAATTAGAAAAATAGTATAAATTAGCAAAAGAAAAATATAGTTGTAATTACATACATAATTATGTAAATAGATATATTAAGAATAAAAGAAATAACAACAAATCGTAATGGTTTACTATTCGTGCTTATCTTTATTATATCATTATGATAATACATCAATAAATCTTATAAAGGTAATACATCAATAAATTCTATATTATTTCCCATACACGTAAATACTTAAATCAAATCAAATTCTTGCTTAATAATAATTATGTTTTTCCTAATACTGCAATATTTAACTATTTCACATGAATTTAAACTGTTAATTAATATAATTATTATTTTAAATCTTAATAACTATAAATAATTCAGTATGAAAATATAAAATATTCTTCCAATAAGAAATCCTTCTTTAAGGACAAGTAAATAATAGGATAAAATGTGAAGAACTTTAATGACCTTTAGTGAAGTAGAAAGCAGTAGGCCAAAATAATTTCATCCTTTGGTCATAGGAGTTATAATTTTATTTATAAGAAAATCAATTATAAATCGTTAGTATTCGCCAAATCAAGAGAATATAAAATACTACAAAGACAGAAACCAAAAGATTACAAAGATCATAACTAAAAGATTATAAAAATAATAACAAAAAATTTCTGAGATAATAACAAAAAGACTACAACATGGACCTCGGCACAAACTCTTGGCCCATTCTTGGAGGTCAACATTTGAAGCTAAGCTCAGTCCATTATGGATCTCTAATAAAGCTCGTCATTTTGAATGTTCAGCTTCATCTTTATGTTTTTTCCTATCTATTAAGACTTTGGCAAGTGTACCAAGTCACGCAAGTAGTAACTGGTAAGACTAGGATATCGTTTCGAAGAGACTCGTGTAATACTAATTAATTGTGCAATTAATAACTAATTTAAACTAAAGAATAAATTCATAATTTTGTTTTTGTACAAGTAAATTTGTGGATAAAAAAAAGTAAAAGGTGAACTTTTTGGCAGTTAAAATACTTAGATGATGGAAAAGACAAGAATTGATATGGAATGGTATTGTTGGGGTTAGATTTCACCGACCCTATTCCCATGCATATAAAAGAAAGCACACCCTTTCCATTAATATACTAATGTCAACCCACAAGTCTACTCAAACTATAATCCCTTTGTAGAATGAGCCTAGATTTCCTTATTAATAGTAAATCCCTTGAACTCTTAACAAACAAACCTGCTTTATGAAATAGGGTTTAAGACAACCAATCAGTCATATCTTATCATAGCCTTAGGCTATACACAACTCTTTGACCTTGAGTACTTAGTTTCTTTAGATAAAATGGTAGCTATATTCATCCTTTGCATCTATTTTTACTATGCTCATCATTACTTTGTTGCACCTACATTGACACGTTCCTACATCGGACAAGTGCTTACATCCTTACATCTGACGAATAACATCAAACCTCATGGGTAATCGTTCCCTTTCTTCATTTTAAACATTACAATATCTTTCCTTTTTTACACTTCTCACTTCCTTGTGTTTTTTCATCTCCTTGTTCTCTTCCATTTCCTCGTGTTTTCGTTGCAATCTTTTTCCTCCCTCAAGTATGTTATCTATTACTTATGTCGCTTGATTTAGTTCTTCTTGCATTCATCTTTCTTCTTGCTTCTATCAACATTTTAACTTTCGTATGAAGCCATCTTCTCAAATTTTTGTTGAACTTTTATTGTTCATATTTTCTTCGTGTTCATCTTGTTTATATTATTATTTTCCTTTCGATTACACATATTTCGCGTTCTGGCTTTAATACCTGTAACAATTGGTATACCTATGATAAGATTGTGAGTTTATGTAGAAGAGCTTTTAACTCTCATGCAGTTTTCATTTTTAGAGTTTTATGAAAGTTTTTGATGCTTTTGAGGGCATGTGTACCATTCTAAATGTTTCTTCCTATTTTTGGGATTATAATGCATAGTAGATTCTAAAAAAATCTTCACTTTGTTTTTAATTTTTATTTTCCTAGGTTTTTTCACATTTTTGGGTTTCAACCTACGTCTCTTACACATTTACCAACCTCTTGTTCGAATGATAGCATTATGACTTAACGCAGAGGGGCTTTTAACTCTAACACAATTTTCCTTTGTAGGGTTTTTCATGAATTTTCGATGCTTTTGAGTGCTTATGTACAATTTGGAATGTTTCTTGGCATTTCTAGGTGTATGATGCAAAATAGATTCTGAAAAATCCTTACTTTATTTTTTATTTATATCTTTCTACATTTTTTCAGCTTTCTAGGTTTAAACGTGCATCTCGATCCACAAACAAGATATATTACATATTTACTGACCTCTTAGCCTAAGTATGTTGACCTTATACAACCCCTACTTTTCATGGGCTAGCTTAAATCCTAAGAGAGAGCTTACTAGCATGACCACAGATAAAAAAATCAAAGCCTTTAGATGCAACCAAACATTATGCAAACATGACGAGAAAAGTGCCATAGTTGGCACTTACAAACTTGATCTTTTGTGCCAAGATGAATCTATTGCATCACCATATAAATTTACCTTTATTTATGCCACATTTTTCGACAAAGGTCGGTCTTCGTTTACCCCTTAGTTCATTTGAAAAGGAGCTTCTTACCAACTTGATCCGAACAATTGTGCTTTTGTCTAGGGCTTTCACATCTTTTTTGTAAGACCCGTTTCGAGATGTTATGTGTAATTTTTTTTTTCAAACTTCAAACATAACACTAATACCATCCTATTAAATATGAAGATTCCACATAATTTTAACTCAAAATAACACTGGTCAGAAAATTAATATGAAATAACTTTATTCCTCAAAATAAAAATATGGTTTAACCAACCAACTCGATTAAATCATAAAAAAAAAGACTTAATACAAATCCTTCAAGTTTAAACCTCACAACAATTAACTATTACATTCTTATTCAAAGGAATGTTTTCAAATGAAAGAAATAAAAGCTCCCAAAAGCATCCCCATGAGCTCCTCACAATTAAGCTTCTTCAACTATCTGCACCCTCATCTACTACCGTATAACACAAGTAATATGATCATCACAGGTGGAAAACACAACCATAAACATGCAAGGGTGAGCTAACCATATAACATATCACATAACAATGAACATCAATATACCACTCACCTAGCATTACCACAACATAGCATCAGTTATCTACGCTACCAAATATCACATGTTCTCAAATCGAAAACATAGCTTTATCACTAAGAAATATTAAATGGAAAGGAATTATCACCTAACCGACCACTCAACCAAATCTCATATGTAATTTATTGAAGATTACACTTCCCATTACTCTCGTAGTGAGCCCCGACAAAGTTTACTACTTTCCATTACTCATGCAAGAGCCTTGACGAAGTATACAACTTCCCATTACACTAATCAAGAACCGACGAAGTTTTCAAATTTACATTACTTAGTGGAGCCCCGACCAAGTGCACCCTCAATACAATCACACAGAGTTACCGTCCATTACAATCAAATCCTCCCATCATGATCATACATCAAACATATCACATTATACCATGTCGTACTTATATACATATAGTTCTTATAATCATACAAGTACCCACGCCATGTCATCATCTCATGACTCACATGCAACACAAAGTATCACACCAACCATAATGTATACGTACAAAACCATAGAGATTGTAATATCATTCAACCCAGAAAAGCACTACAAATTGGCAACCCAACACTCAATGTTATTGCTCAATGCCATTTGCCTCGTAAAAGCCATGGTCCAACACCAAAAGGCCATTGCTCAACGCTCAATGCCTTGTAACCCCGTCACTTAGCGCCAAAACTAGCGCTCAACACCAAAGCCAGCGCTCAGCGCCTAACGCTTCAGAAACTCAATGCTCAGCACCAAAGCCAAACCTCTTGTAAAACAGTCTGCTCAACAGCTAGAAATAACGCTCAGCTGACAACACACAAATGCACCCAAAAACACGAAAAACAACACAATTACACATGATTTAGTCATTTTAAAGGCACACAAAAGTAACATCACAATTCATTCACCATACACAAAACTTCATAGTATTCCATTCTTAGCTTCCTAACCTTTCACTTCATGCATATAATTCAACTTAGCAACACACCAATTCAACCAAGTACTAATTCAACCACTTATTGACACATCATCATGAATTCCTACTACTTTTACTGCACCAATAAAATCCAAGATAAAATTTGCAAACAGTAAGTTATATTTTTCATAAACCTATCACACAATTTGACCAATGTTAACTCCAAAACAAATATAAGCCCCAATGCAATTTCCATAAAAAAAAAACTAATTTTGTTTTTACTTGCATCGTTCCCCAAATTTTCATGATCAAAAATTAAGAAAGTTGTTCCTAATGCCCAAGTGCCAATGTTCATAGCAAACCAAAATTTGTTGTGCATAAAATTTTCCACCATGCTTCATGAAATTTCTCATGTCTTGAGGACCACAAATATCAACACACCAAAAATTATACAATTTCAACCAAATTAGCTCCCAATGGCCTCCTTCTTCATCGTTTAAAAAAATCACAATTTCAAGAAGAGAAGAAATAAACCAGCTATAATCATTTCCTATACCACAATCTCTCAAAACTTCAAGATGATAGAAAAGAAAATAACCCAGTTTGCATTATGAATTTATCTACAAAATCATGCCAATATTTCTTCTTAAAATGTATCCCTCAACCCATCAAATTTAACCATTCACAATAGAAGGAATACCACGTAATGCCATACCCCATCATAATTCAAATAGAAAATGAATAAAGCTTCCATTACACTTCCATGGAAAAAGTTTATTGCCCAACACAGGTCCATAAAACAAATTCTTACACCAAAACACAAAATCTTATTGTTTTCTCCAAGTAGCACATGCCCTTAAAACAAGTTCTTACACCAAAATACAAATTCCTATTTTTTCTCCAAGTAGAACACGTTCTTCTCATATCTAAGACCACACAATCACATAACCAGAAAAAGCATAGATGCATGGTGTAGTCCCACTTATTTGGAATCCCTACAATAAGACCATCTTAGTTTTTCTCTACTCCTCCCATGCTCTCATTCCCACATTGATTTCTCTTCCATTTTTTCCTCCCAAAACCCCAATTTAACTTACTTTTGTCTGCCGATTTTGCCTAATTACTCATGTAAGACCCGGGAACGTTAAATAAATAAATAAGTATTTATTTCATAAATGCGAAAGCAGGAATCCCTAAGTTATGTCATGTGGAGAGAGAAGACAAGGAATAATGGTAGCTCAAGTAGTAGAGCATGTTAACGATGTGGGGAGGACTTGGGTTCGAGTCTTGTGAAAGCCATTTATGGGTTATTTTCATTATTTAATTATTTTACATACAAGCATGGTTATAGGATAAGAGGTTATAAGGCATGGTGTGCATGAAATGTCAAGAAACATTAATTGGCTTAATGGTGGTGCACTGACTTGGCTTTGACATGGTTGTGGGTTAGAAACATGAATTAAGTTTTCTTTTTGCTAAAATTATTTTTGGCATGGATGAGAAGGGTTAGAAACCCTAACCGTCTGTAGAATGGAGAGTTGATGTACATTAAACTCCTTCTTAATGGATTTTTCGTTTTGGACAATTAATGGAGAAACAATGAGGTTAATGATGGAGGAGAGGGGTGAGAGTAGGATCCTGGTCAAGGCATTTTTGTGTGGCTACGAAAAGGGAGTTGGAGAGCCCTAAAACAACACTGAGGAGAGTGTTAGAAGGTTGAAATGAGTGCTCAAGGACGAAGATCAAAGGGTTGATCATTTGTGAACCAGGTGCTAGGTTCCTAATTTCTGGGCGCTAGGCACCACCGTTTTTCTAGTCTATGCAGTTTTCGTAAAACTACATTTCTTGGTTCGTTAATCGTGCGATTTAGGTGAAATTTTTACAGGTAGTCCATAACATGTTGTTCTTTACTTTGAACGGTGGAGATTCAATTTGGAGGTCAGTAGCTAGAGATATACGTTACTCAGGATTGCTAGCTTAGAAGCCTTTAAAATACATGAATAAACTCTTGATAATTTGAAGTAACTACTAATGTGACATGAGTTGGAAGCATGATTGGGTTGTGTTGTAAGTCTCTATGAATTTGAATGTTCCTTTGGGTTAGTCACATGTTGAGAATTGGTTTATTGGTAAATACATGTGTATCAATATAAATTAAATTACTGAATAGGAGTTGTGAAGTGCTATATTGATTTGCATTGGTGCATAGAATCATGTACTTAAGTTGTTAGAGGGTTGCTGCTTTATATTTGATTTGAGCATGCGTTATTCATAGGTTGAAAATGTCTTCCAGTAATGTCTTCGCTATAATTCTATGAATCTTTTATGATTAGGAAATTAAGGTTCATTTTGGGATTGGGAGATGAATGAACATGATCAGAGATTTGATAATTTATGTGTTGTTTTCATGATATTAATGGTACTGGAACCAACATGAACTCTCCTAATGGAATGTAATTATATAAATGTGTTAATAATATGTAAAAATGGGAGGACCATGATGAGTGCATATTTTTACCCTCATTTAATGTTTAATTTTGCGTATTTAATTGAATTTTTGTGCTTAAAGATTGATTTAATTGGGATTTCCTATAATTGGGTTTGTTGAGCATGAGATACAAAAACATGTTAAAAATAGCTTTTTAGTTGCATAAATGTTCTTTGGATATTTTGAGGTGTATTAGTGCAGCTGCAACTAATTTGAGCTCATGGAAGTGTGGAAATAAATTGCTTAAAGCTTCATGACACCTTAAAGATAAATCCAAGAATAAGAAATTATCAAAAGCACAAAAATCCTAGCCAAGCATCGCATGAAGACAACAAGAAAAGCTTGAAAAAGTGAAGTAGTTTGGCTAAACCAAGAAGAGAGCAACAAGTGAAGGACCTTGCGATTTTCTTTATCTTTATGATAGAAGATAATTTGGAAAAAATATATCTTTAGATATTTTATTTGATATTTTTAAATAATTATCTTATTTAATTATATCATAAAATATTAAAAGATAGTAACTACCAAATCTTTTTAAATATGACAAGATCTTCTTTTTAGATCCACAACAAACAAATATATCTTGAAGATTTTGGATTATTTAGAAGATAATTTGAGATTGCAAAGGGCTGATTTGGAAAATTAATACAAATATTAATTGGTGATATCTTATCATATATCTTTAAGTAATTAATTTATTTATATTAGATATTGATATTATCAACCAACTATATTTGTCAAATAGTCTATATCTCTCCAAATATTTTTAAATATTTAGCTTTATCTTTATTTTAAAAGATATTTGAGAGATTTTAGCAACAAAAAAAGCCCAGTCCAAGTCCTATATAAAGAGACCAAGGGGGGAGCAGAAAATACAAGCTCGGGACTTCGGAGTTTAAAAACCCTTAGGGGGGCCCTAATTTCGTTTCCTTTCTCTCTCTATTCTTCTTCTATTTTGTATTTCATGGAGTGCTAAACTTCTTGGGTTGATTCCAATGTAATTTCATTATGGATTCTGAGGTTAGAATAAAATAATTTCTTTGTTCTTTTTATTATATTTGAGGTTTTAATTCATCAATGTCTTTTATCTTTGAATCACGTAAAAAGTAATGATTTTAAATCTATATGCATATTGATCATATGAGTCCAAGGGTTTTTAAATTTAATTGAGACTTTACTTTGATTTTATTTAGAAACTTTCATGTGATTAAATGACTTTTTACCAATAATTGAGACTTTACTTTGGTTAAAGGTATTTACTCTAACAAAAATTAATCGAGACTTTACTTTGATTAATTAAGCTTTTTATTTGGTGAGGAGATAAAATAATATACATGATTAGGCATAGTAAAATTTGATTGAGACTGTACTTTGGTTAAATTTACTGTGGATAATCTAAAAGTTCTCACTTTTAATTGAGATTGTACTTTGGTTTAAAGTGAGAACGCCAACAAATTAATTGAGACTTTACATTGATTAATTTGCAAATCTACAACAATAATTAATTGACCAATAATCTTTAGATAACCGATGATGAATCTATTTTGAAAAAGCAATGGAATCAATCTATTTTCTTTATTATTGTTTTTATCTCTTTTTATCTTTTCTATTTCTTTCTTCTTTATCTTAATCCTCCAATATTTTTATTATTTTATTTAACTAACTATTTTGTATAGTTTTATAAGAACTAATTTGTTAGAAATCAATTCCGTGTGCGTTAGGAGACGACTTTGGGTTAATTAACCCTTTCTATTTTGTTGACTATTTTCTTAACAATACTGGAGTTATTATAGATAAGTAGTATTAATTTGATCGTGTCAACGATAGCGTTATCAAACCGCATGGCGACGCATGAACTACCATTAGGCGACACATCATAACAGTGGGTGTTCTGAGTTGATTCAGTGAATTGGCGTGATTTAGGGTCATCAGGTGACGATATGCATAAACTAGGAAAATGACAAATGCGATATTGATGAGTCATTATTTTCTTCCACTCCACTAGCCTTTGTGTACCCATTAGACAATTGCTCAGTGCTTAATTGTTCATATTTATAGTGTTTTTCATCTGTTGGGCTTTATTGGGCCACTATTTCAAATTTGGACTAATTTCACATTATTTGGCCTAATTTGTGTTTTTAATTATTTTTAGGTATTTGGGTGAAGCAACTTTGGAGCTTGGACGTCAATATTTAGTTGAAGAGAGTCACCACATCATTTCCACATCATTTCCATGTCATTTCCACGTAGCAAAGTCAATGGGTCAACATTTGAGGCCCAGAGTGGCATTTTTGTAATTTTGCAGCTCATAATGGCAGTTTCATAATTCTGAGTGGCAGGAGTGATATGACCACGAAATTAGGTCTGCATGGGGGAGACCAGCCGCTCCTTCTTCTTCCACACTCTCTCAAACCGCCATTTTTGTTATTTTTAAGCTTTGGAAGGTGACCCATGGTGGCACAAGAGATTTTTTCACGTTTTCCATTGGTTTTTCACATGTTATGAATCTTGAACATCACATTGAAGTTGTATTAACATTTTCTACCGTTTGGGTAACATTTATATTGAAGCATTTTCGTTTTTTGGTGGCTGTTTTCGTTGTTCTTCTATTATCGCTTGCCAATTTCGTTTGCTGCACGATTTTAAGCTTTCAGTATCAATTTGAAGTCATTTGAACGGTTGAATTGCAATTTCTGTTTCAGATTCGAAGTGGTTGATTGTTCATTTTCCATGTCTAGCTAAGTTTTTCGTATTGGTTCCTTGAAGAAACTGATTTGAAACCATGAGGTTGATGTTTTGCAGTGCACTCCAATTCCTATTTTCTCTTCATCGTATTCAATTTCGCAGCTTTGAATGAAATGGAATTTGTGGTGCTTAATCGTGGGTTCATGTTTTGCACAATTTTAGAATCCTTGTAATGCTCAGTGAGTTCAGGTTTTGGCCATAGTTGTTTAATCTGTGTGTGTGTGTGTGTGTGTGTGTGAAATTGAAAGAAGGATGTGTGTTATGCTTAATGGCATAATGAAGCTGTGTTAATTTTCGTATAGTTGATTAATTCGGATTTCATAAGAGTAAATTGGATAAGAGAATTGATTTAGCAACCTGTGATTGGTGGATTTTCAGTGAAATCAAGGAACCAGTACATTTTGAATTCTGTGTTTAATTCATGTTCGGTGTTTTGATTAGAATTTAGCAAACTTGTGTGAATCTGCCAAACCCCGCCCCCCTTGTGTTATTGTTGTGTTCATCTGGAAATTTGGCTTTGGATGAAAATATTGGTCGTTGGGAGACGACTTGGTTCACTTTCACATACTGCATTTAATATGTTTGAATTTGGTGGGGTACAGCCTCTATCAAATTTGGTTCAGATATGAAGGGAGTGTGTATAAGTAAGACCTCTAATTATATATTCGTAGGTGTGATGAGTGGTATCAATTGCATGAAAAAGTAAAGGTTTATTTGATTGGGATGTGATGAGGTGACTGTTTTAGTTACTATGGTCATGTGTATTAGTGATGCATGTACAAATATAGTGGTAGTAACTTGCATGTTGGAAAAGATTAAGTGTATGGTAAAGATGCATATGTTAAGTATGAAATGTTGGTAAATAGATGTGTGCATTGTTATTCATTTATAAGGACTATGATTGGATGAGTGATATGATTGTTGAATAAGTGAAGTGTTATGTTGGCTAAAATTACAGTCGTGCAAGTATATGTAATTTGAATACAATTAAGTTTATAACATGTATGTGTGCTTGAACTGTTGGGGGTGCTGAAACCCCGTGGTAGAGTGCTAAACCAGTAGTTGGCATGTTATTGTGCCACCAGGCGATAAGAGAACTAGGGAAGTCCCTGGAACGCGTGGCGCCTGGCAGTGAAGAGTGACCTGCCAGGCGATAGCCCTTTGTCAAAGGCTTTGCTTGTGTTTGGCGCCTAGCGGCGAGAAGGCTCCGCCAGACAGTTTGTGCTGGAACGTCACCTAGGGACGCTTAAGCAATGCCAGACGAGAGCGTAGAGTGTAATGTGTTCGTGTGGCTTGTGTTTTGTATGCTGTATTGTGGGACTTGGACTAGGAGATGCTTATGTCATGAGCGGACAGGTTCATGGTTGGTGGTTAACATGTGATGATATGAGCGAGGAGATTCATATACTAATACTCTCGTGTGGGGATACAAGCGGGGAGGTTCGTATGTTCCATGCTCACACTTGAGAGATGTTGCAAGTGGGGAGGTTCATAGCTGGTGGATCACGTGTGTTGGACTACGGGCGGGGAGGTCCGTAGAGTTGGACTACTAGCGTGGAGGTTCATAGAGGCAGGACAACGACCGGGCAGGTTCGTGGGAGCATCGTATATCCTGGGTTCATGGTCAAAGTAATTGTTTCCATGGTGTGGATGCAGGTGGTCTACAATGCTTGAATGATACCTTAAATGTTGGTGTTCCTTGAGTTGTTGCTGAGAACGTATCCCTGGAGTTGTGGCTTGGGATAGGTGTTAAGCATGTGGCATCCCTCAAGTTGTGGCTCAGGATGGCAGATGAACACGAGTAACTCTTGAGTTGTGGCTCGGGTTGGCGAGTGTTGCCAGTGTGAGTGTACGAGTTGTGGCTCGTACGGCGGGTCCAAATAGATTACCCTCCTTGGTATGAGACCAACGACTTTGGTAGTCTTAGGACGTTACAAATGATATTCTTATTGGGAACTCCACCTTATGTTACGAAGTGTGGTCCATAGCATGGTTTCCCACACATGCTCTGCCAGTTGTGGCTGGTAGGTGTGGTAGATGGACATCTTGAGGTATTCATTAGAAGACGTAGAACACGGGTAAAATGGTAGTGGCCATGTGTTATGGAATCAAAGGACGGAAATTCATGTGGTGTGTCTGTAACATCCCTAAGGAATATTACTTTTAAGTAATTACAAATGAATAAATACATTAAATTAAAACACGATAATATTAATAAAATCTCATTTATAATCGCATATTCCCAAAACGTGGGAAAATTAAAACAAAACTTTAACTGTAACAGTTCAAATATTCGCAATTTCTTTAAACAAAATCTACCAAAGTTCCACATAATCAAAAATTACATCAAAATTCTTTAAAAGAAAATCCTTTCAAAACCCCTGGTCGCCCCTGCACTACGCTTCTAAGCATCTCCTGACTCACCTGTCAAATCATCTGCTCCCGGATAACAAGTTAATCGATCATCGCAACACACAAACAGATAGGGTGAGCTATGCACATAAACATAAATAAATATGAAATTAAATTCCAATCCCAAATGTAAGTATTCAATTATTTATTTTCTAAAATACCCTTTTTCCCCCACTCATAACCAATATGAGTTCATGCATGTACTCTAAACTGGGATTTCATGTGCTTTCATGACCCTCCTCGCTCGTGGTCCAACCTACAAGACTATCCCGCTTGTAGTCCTGCTTCACGGACTCCCTCGCCCGTCATCCGAACTCCTCGCTATGAACTCCCTCGCTCATAGCATTCCCAAGTTGAACATGAAATGAACTCCCTCGCTCATTCATCCCAACAAGAGTACCTCCGGTGAACTAACTATTCACGTTCCGCATGCGGTCCACACATCGCAAACTCCTCGTTCGCGACTCATTCCAAACACATAACAGAATCCTATGGACTTAGTCCTTCAAGCCCAATCACCATAACACATGCATACACAGTGCATAAAAACATGACTCGTCGCCATTCTCGCTTAAGCCATACCTGTTCGCCCAAGCGAGAACACCGGTCTCGCTTAGGCTAAACTGCCTCGCCTGAGCGAGTATGAACCAGTGGCTGCTCCACAACATCTCGCTTAGGCGAGTTGAGCGAGACTGCGTTCGCTCAACACACAAAACTCCTTGCCTGGACGAGGATTCAATGTAACACCCCCAGATCCTCTTGGGCTTACCAGGCATCCCACCTGCCACCCTCAAACCAGTTGTGTTAGGTCTGCAGCCCAATACACCCCAACCCATCACCCTTCTCCGTCCATTCATACTAGGTGGGTTGTTGCCAGTGGGAATCGAACTCCCAACCTGACCTTTAACACCTCTGGCTCACCAGCAGATGCTACCAGGTGAGCATCTCTCGCCCAAGCGAGAATATTGGTCGCTTAACCCTGACACAAGTTGCCTAGGCGAGAAACGCGATCCCAAACCCAAAACGAGACTCTACAACTCTCGCTTAGGCGAGATGGACTCGCTTGGGCGAAAATTGCAAGGGTTCTCCTCTAGTCGCACACGAAAACAACCACATTTCATGCCAATATCCAATTCAACCAATACCATTCAATATACATCATCAATAACACCTTATAAACGAGTTTTCATCACATTTTGATTACCATAACCTAAAACTTAACCCAATATAACAATCATGTACCAAAACCCTCACCCCGAAATCATATACGTCATGAAAAAGGCTTTGCACCACATTAAACCAAACACATTTTCAATCATATCATGCATATTACGGGATTCACATCCTCTTAATGGTCCCCTTGACTTGCGCATGCAAGTCTTGGATCATCTAGCTTTGGTTTCCCCATCTTGGTAAGTCCATGCCTAATGATTGGGGAGGGGAAAAATATCTAAGGGAGTTAAGTGAAGTAGTGGAGTGCACCTCCCAATTGTATTCAAATTCAATGTGAGGAAGAATTTCTTCCCACTCCCTAATATTTTGGATTATCATGAACCTTAAAATTTGTCCCACATTTCTATTCATCACCTCGGTTTAGCCATCACTTTGGAGGTGGCAAGTGGTAGAAAAGAAAAGTTTGGTTCTAAGCTTCCCCCACAATGTCCTCCAAAACTGGATTAAGAACTTGGTGTCCCTATCAGTCACAATGGTTCTAGGTATGCCATGTAGCCTCACAACTTCCTTAAAGAAGAGATTTGCAATATATGTTGTATCATCAACCTTGTGGCATGGTATGAAGTGGGCAACTTTTGAAAATCTATCCATAAGCACAAAGATGGAATCCCTAGGCTTCTTAGTCTTTGGGAGCCCTAAAACAAAAACCATTGAGATGTCAACCCAAGGCACGGAAGGGATGGGTAAATGCGGTGTAAAGGCTATGAGAATGGATTCCTAACTTTACTTTCAAGCATGCTATGCAATTTTTGCATTGCTTAGCTACATGATTCCTCATGTGGGGCCAATAGAAATGTTCTTTCAACACTTCCAAAGTCTTATTAAGCTCAAAATGTTGCATTAAACCTCCCTCACGTGCCTCCTTATGAGTGATGCTTTTAAGGAATCTTGAGGTATACAAAGTCTCTTACCTTTGAAAAGGTATTGATCGAGGAGATAAAAGTCTTTGCTAGGCCTTAGGTAGCACTCACTAAAAATGGATGAGAAATCATCATCCTTGGCATACAAATCCTTAATGTGATCAAAGCTAATAAATTTTGTTTCAAGAAAGGAATGCTTCCTTGAAAACGCATCTGCCACTATATTTTCCTTCCCTTGTTTGTGCTTGATCACACAGGGAAATTGTTCAAGAAACTCTACACACCTTGCATGTCTTTTGTTCAACTTGCGTTTGTTTTTCAAAAATTTGAGGGATTCATAATCACTATGGACAACAAACTCCTTACAAAGAAGGTAGTGTTGCCAAGTTCGCAAAGTTCTCACAAGAGCATAAAACACTTTATCATAGGTGGAATTGTTTGTGTGACTACCTTTGAGATTCTCACTAAAATAGGTTATGGGGTGTCCCTCTTGCAGAAGCACGACTCCAATACCTACATCAGATGCATCACACTCAATTTCAAATGTTTTGGAAAAGTTTGGGAGGGCTAGGAGTGGTGCATTGATAAACTTTTCCTTCAAAGTTTCAAAAGCATTTGTTTGATCAACTCCCCACTTGAAGTCCACACCTTTCTTACTCATGGCTATTGTGCTAAAATTTTGCACAAACCTTCTATAACAACTAGCTAACCCATGAAAAGGTCTAAGCTCACTCACATTCTTTGGTGTAGGCCACTCTATTATGGCCACCACTTGTTCTTGGTCCACATGGACCTCATATTTACATGATCCATCCCAAAAATGCATTTCTCCATGTTAACATACGTCTCATTCCTTACACTACACCATTTTTCACTTTAGGCAACAACTAAAAAGTGTGGCTTGAAGTTAAAAAAGTGTGGATACTATTGTAGAGGAGACTTCCCTGCTTGACCCCACTTTTGTTTCACCATGATTCAGGGAGTTTTCTTTCTCCTTCCTTACTTTTATTGCACTTGTCTAGGTCTGTCTGTTGTTGTTTCCTTTTGTTTGTTTCCTTTTTGATAATTTGTGTTAATTTGTGTTATGATTTTGTTTTCTATTTAGGACACTCACTTCACTTTTGGAGGATGAGTTGTTGGTTAGTTTGTGGACTGATATCTTTGTGGACTGATATCTTTGCTTTCTCCTTGCATGTCAAGTTGCTTTTGAATTGTTTTACCTTGTGTGACGATTTGAGCCACTATTTGTTGTTTGATTGTGTGATATATGCCTCTTGAATGCTTGCACATCGGCCTTGGCTTGACTATTGCTAATGCTTTTCTAATTCACATGCATGTTGGGATATGATTTAGGCAATTTTGTTCTATAAGCCTATAGCCAGATGAGCCTACCTTGAACTGTTTCCTTTGATAACCCCTTTTTGAGCCTGCGTACCCTTTTTCATTGATTTATAGCTCATTACAAGCCCTTAGCCTGAAAAACCATGACTCTTCCTACCTTATGAAATTTTGGAGCTTTGGAATTGTTTTGGGAATGGGTGCTCAATTAAGTGTGGTCGCACACAACAACTGTGGTTTTGCGCACACATGTTATTGGTTCTTCGAATTGCTCATTTGTATACCCAAGTGGGATTTCAAAATTGTTGTTTCTCTCCATGTTTTTTGTATAGAAAAAAAAAGAATAAGAGAGAAAAGAAAAAGAAAAGAAAAGAAAAGAAAAGAAATAAAAGAAATAAAAGAAGTTTGGATTTGAGCAATGTGTGAGAATCGAATTTGGAAGTGTTGGTGTTTGGGATTACTTTCATGCTTGATTGAGACTTATTCCCCATTGCTCCTCTATTTCCTTTGTTGCTTAGCTACTTATCCATATGTTCCACACCTTGTCCTTAACCCCATTACAACCTTGGGAAATCCTTCTGATCTTGACCTACATGTGTTTTGGTTTGGTTGTTGGTTCTAGAGGCTTGCCAAGTCTTTTTGATGTTTGTTTTTCAAAGGTGCTCTGAGAGTAAACAATAGCCTAGAGATTTGAGTGATACAATGCATATTTTGTGAGGTTATGTTGCTTTCAATTCTCTCTTTGAGCTGAACTGAGTACTTGACATGTTTTGAACTGCTTGGATGATGTCCATTTGTCTGTGTCAAGTTTGTTTGTCTTGTGTCTCTTTTTGTCTCTCTTGTTATGTCTGTGATGTCCTTGCTTTGCTTTGCTTTACTTTTTAATTGTGTACCCATTTGATAGTTGTTCAGTGCTTAATTGTTTATCTTTAGTGTGTTTTCATCTGTTGGGCTTTATTGGGCCACTGTTCCGAATTTGGGTTAATTTCACATTATTTGGCCTAATTTTCGTTTTTAATTATTTTTAGGTATTTGGGTGAAGCAATTTTGGAGCTTGGACATTAATATTCAGTTGAAGAGAGTTGCCACATCATTTCCACGTCATCTAAGTGAATGGGCCAACATTTGAGGCCCAGTAGTGGCATTTTTGTAATTCTAAATGGCAAAATAGCCTTTTTGTAAATAGTAGTGGCAAAGTTGATTTGACCATGAGAATTAGGTCTCTTGGCAAGTAGCAGCCGCATATCATCTTCTCCAACCTCCATTTTCACGCTCTCAAGCTTTGGTGGGTATCCATGGAGGTGTTCTTCTCATTTTTTATGTTTTTGCACTAGTTTTTGCCATTTCTATGCACATTTGACAGCACTCAATGTGGGATTTACGTTTTGAATACATTTGGTAGATTAGGCATCTCATTTTATGGATTTTATTGACTTGGAACAACACCTATTGATGGGGTTTTTGGATTTATATATTACAATAGCGTTTTTTTTTTCATTCCATTGAAGCTTTAAAATCTCTCTTTTGCTCTTGATTTGCATTTTAACAATTTGTAGGTTAGGGTTTGATGCCTTGTTTTTGTGAATTCCGTTTTCAAGGGCTTGTGTGCTCCATTTCCATGTCTAGCTAAGCTTTTTGCATTGATTCCTTGACGATATTGAAATGAAAGCATGAGATTGTTGGTCGTTCTTGGATTATATTCAGAATTGCATCTATTTCAGGTTGCATTTTGATGATAAACGCGTTTTTGATGCATGTTTAATCTCAAATTCGTGTGTGCACATTAATGGCTCATATTCATGCTTAATGTTTATGGTTCAGTCACAACTTGCTTTAATCTGTGGGTGTTAACTACTTGAAATTTGTTGTGCTTAATGACAATGAATCCATGGTAATTTTCGCTTAGTTGATTACTTAGGGTTCATGAGAGCAAATTCGAATAAAACAATCAATTTGGTAATCTGTGAATGGTGGACATTCAATTGAATCAACGAATCATTGTGTGTTCATATAACTGTTAAATTTCTCTACATTGCGAATTTAATTTTGTGTGAAACTAAATTTGCCAAACACCCCTGTGTTATATTGTTGTATTCATCTGGAAATTGAAGCTTTGGACGAAAATATTGGTCGTTGGGAGAGGACTTGGTTCAACTTTTGCATACTGCATTTAACTGTTTTAATTTGGTGGGATACGACCTTTATCACTAGTGGTCACGCCCGTATCAGTAGTGCGAACTTACTTATGGCACACAACATGTTTTTATTCTAAAGCAAATCACTCTCGGTCAATAATTCTTATATCCCATTTAGAGACTAATTCCTTATGTATTTCCGAATTACATAAGATTCAAACCTTTATATTTACTTCTACACACACATACTTAATTACAACTCCATCCAATCTGAAATCTCCATCCACACACCCGTGGTCCACACACCAATTATGACAATATTGATTTCCATCTCAGATCCTAATGCATGTATATTTTATAACCATATCAGAGACTCATACAACATATCGCTCATAAATACTGTAACTACCCGCATTTATTAAATAATTATTTATTTAATTATTTAAATTTCTTGTGTCTTACAAAAATTGTTAAATTGATGTAGTATTCTCAATTATCTTTACAATTGTGTTTACATAGAGTAACTCAACTAGCTCCCTGAACATGAGGACAAATTAAAAAAGAATTTTAACTCAAAAGCCTTAAATAGGCTTTATGAGATGTTAATGAATGCACGCAAGCATGGGAAGAAGTAACATTGGATGTTTTATAGAATGCACTACTATCTAAGAGGAATTGTCCTTTTTATCTTCAAAGTGTTCCTAAGCTAAACAAAATCAAGCATTAGAAAGAGGGTCAAGTTACATACATGTGGCTCTATTACTATACATGAGCACGCAATTCGCATGGTAAGTATGCCAAAATATAAAAACTATATTAGTTGAAATTTTTTCTATTTTTATGTTCAAAAAGAAATTGTAAGAATAATATTCATAAGTATTGAAATGATGTTTTACAACTATTTTTCGACAATACAAAAGGAAATATTTCGAAAGAAATGCCTTCAAACTTTACATGACAATTCTATTTTTGTATATAAATATTAGTAATTTTCTACATAACATTACTTCTGGATAATCTATATGTAAAATTACATATGGAAATTTTCCCTATGTAAACTATGTATGCTATTTTTTTTGTTGTGTTAATAGAATTATATATATATATATATATATATATATATATATATATTATCAACTTTTTTTTCTCACGAAATAAATTTCAAGTGTAACCATTAAGAGATTACACATTTATTCGCGAAAAAATGTTACGGGTTTAAAATATTTTAAACATGACAACCGTAATGTTAAGTTTTATAGAAAATACTAAATATTTATGACACTAGAGAGTTTAACCATTGAGATTCATTAGCTTTAAATAATTCAATATAAGAATAGAAATTCATTATCACTATAGTAAACACTTTCTTTTGAGAGACTAGTAAATAGTAAATTAAAATTATATAAAATAATTCAACATAAAATTAATGTTTTATTGTAAAACGATAATATTGATGTATAAGATAGGAGGAAAAAGATAAATTTATTAAAGAACATGGTTTGGTTTTACACTTTAACAAGAAATATTTGAGGAAATGGGATTGAGGGGGAATTGAGTGTCCCAAGCATAATTGAACACGATAGCGTCGTTAAAGATAGGTTGACCTAAACTAACAAGACAAGCATCACCTGAAAATTTCAAAAGTGATGGGTTAACTACTTCAACCGTTTGAAATCCTTTGCAATTCAATTGCACATTGGTTTGAACACATACACACCTATTTGTGATAGTCACAGTCCATTCTGGTTTTCCGTTTACCTTATGTCCTGTTCCAGATTGGGTTACATGGATGTCACTCAAAGAACATTGACAATAACCTGAAAGCATTCATAACACAAGTTATTAACACTATTTCATAGACAAAAATTATGTTTCTTTCATGATAGAAGATTTCACATTGAGAGACTAAGGTAAGTAAGAGAATTGCGATTAAAATCTTCACCATTTTTGATAACTCAAATACTAGTTTAAATTCTTCAATTTGTTTAGATAAAGAATAACGTTGTATGTGATATTATTTATAGTCCTATTTGAGTTGAATCCCATTAATTCTTTTTCATTTTAAAACATATACAATAAAAAATGAAATTAAAACTTAATAATCATAAACTAGGAAAATAATACTAATTAGCAAAAGAGAAAATAGACCTTTAATTACATGCTTCATTATGCTAACATATATAAAAAAATCAATAAATGTAGTAGGAATGGAAGAATGCAATTCATGGATGACTCGTTCTGTATATCTTCATTATGTTTTCCCGTTAAGATTACTATTCATTTCAAAATAATTCTTATAAAAGTAATGCATCAATAAATTCTTTATTCTTTTCCAAATACATATTTATTAAATAATTTCAAATCAAATTCCTCTTTAAAAACTAATTTTGTGTCCATATATAATATTAAACTTTTTAATTCAGAAAAATTTTAAAATTAATTACTTTAGTTTATTTTTTCAATTTGTTAATATTTATATTATTTATCTAAAATTATCTATAGAAATCATTGGGACACCAATCATAATGTGATCATAAAACCATACATTCATACACTAAATAATTGATTTTAATCATTAAATTTTTTAAATAATTGAATTAAAATTTTCATTTTGAATTTACTTTTTTACACTCATTCCTCGAATGTTTCATAAAATATATTTAAGTACACATTTCTTTCTTTAAACAGTAATATGGTATATCCTCACACTAATAATGCGACATGATCAAATATCAATGTCTACCTAACACGTCAACTCCATATAGTTCATCTATAATAAATGTTAGATGTTTTAAAATTTATCTTTTAATTCTTAAAATTAATAATACATTACATATTTGTTATATTTGAACCAATTGTACATCCTACATTTTTTAAGTTATTAAATTTCTATTTTAGTAGAGTAATATTATAAAGGTTCATAAATTACTATATACCAACTACATTTGTATACATTGTATACGTAACCCATTTAAAATTAAAAGTACTAAACAAAATTAATATACATCAAAACAAATCCAAGATATAGTACAAACAACATTAATTGGAAACTCGAGTTCCTTTCTTACTTGCAACAAAGTCCACGGTTAGAAGATGTTGACCTGAACTAACAAGATAAGTATCACTTGACACTTTCAAAAGTGATGGGTTAACTGCTTCAACCATTTGAAATCCTTTACAATTCAATTGCACGTTGGTTTGGACACATGCACACCTATTTGTGATAGTCACAGTCCCTTATGGTTTTCTGTTTACCTTATGTCCTGTACCAGATTGGGTTACATGGATGTCGCTTAAAGAACATTGACTATAACATGAAAGCATCATTCATAACACAAATTATCAACACTATTTCATAAACAAAAATTATGTTTCTTTCATGACAGAAATCTTCACCATTTTTTATAACTCAATACAAATTTAAATTCTCCAATTTATTTAGATAAAGAATAACGTTGTATGTGATATTATTTATAGTCCTACTTGAGTTAATTTTTTTTCGTTTCAAAACATATGCAATAAAACAATAAATTAGAACTTAATAATCATAAACTAGGAAAATAATACTAATTAGAAAAAGAGAAAATATACCTTTAATTACATACCTGATTATGCTAATATATCAAAAAAATCAATAACTACAATAGAAATAAAAGAAAGTAATTCATAGCTGACTAGTCATATATATCTTCATTATGTTTTCCTGTTAAATTGTATAGCAAGAGTGATTTATGATGTAATTAGCATATTTTTTGGGCTTGTATTTAGGCCCAATCTGTTGTTATTTGTTGTCTTTCTTTGAAATTTGATTGGGCCACACAACTTCAACCATAAGCCCAATAGACGTGCACCGTTCATTGATTTGGGAAAAAATTAGCGTTTTGAATCAACACTCCATCAATTGGGCCATAAATTGGGCCAACAACTAGCTACCACCCAATAACTGGCTTTAACGTACTATGTGCGCCTCCCATCACGTGTTTGGGCTTCAAGGTGATTCTGCAAGCCAACCTAATTTCATCTTTCCGCATGGAGGCTACTCTACTCATGATTAGTTGTTCGTCTAACAGCTTCTTCTTTCATAGATAGATGCTAGGGTTCTTTCTCTCTAACGCATGTCCATAGTCATTCTTTGTTAGTGTTGCCGCTTTGATTCCCAACCCTTAGCCTCTAGGGCTTCACCTTGTCGTTAGGATCTTGTTAGATGACTTCTCCTTTTTTTCTGTTTTTCGGGCAAGCCAATCTCTTATATCTTTAGCTTTGATTAATGAGAGTAATTGTTATCCTCATTTTTTTTAGGTTACCTTCATCTTTTAGTTAAGGTTTCGCACCTCCTAGGGTTTCTTAAATGGTGAGAGTCCGAGAGGATCCACTAGTGGAACGAGAACATGTTCCGCCGTGTCAATCCTTCTTTCAGTGTGAGTTTGTCGATCTCCACTGAATGATCGAGGTTTGACGGTCGTACGAGGATTTTCCACCAAAAAAAAACTCAGATTTAGAGATTCTTCACGAAGTGTCGCTCATCAAGTGGAATTCAAAGCCATTCAAGCTTGGACCACCGAGAGATAAGAGTCACTCTCTTATCTTAATTCCTTCTTTCATCTGTTTGATTCCAGTCTTGTTCTTGTTTATTTGAGTTTCTCTTTGTTCATTTCTGCATTTGAATTTATCCTACTATTTTTTTCTCTAAATTTGATTCATTAAAATTGATCCTATTACCTTGGTTCAATACTATGTTTCGGTGCAATTGTCTAAGCTTCTGTTTTATCATTCAAATGCATGTCACAATTAGGTTTATTCTTGTTTTTCTTACTTAGCTTTGAATTTTATGATCTATGTTTTGTCTTAGGTTATGTGTAGCTGTTTCACATGTTCTTAATTTCCATAGAAGTTGTCCTTAATTTTTTTAATTTTGTGTGCTTTTTCCTTTTGATTAGCCAAGTTGTTATGTGTTCTTGTGTGGTTTCTGGATTAATACATTTGCTTTTAGATCAATAGCATTTGTTTCACAGTTCATATTTGTTGTTGTTCATGTTTCAAAATCGTGCTAGTTGTATCCATTAGTTGTTTCGATTCCGAAGTTGTTTCTTAGGCCTTTGAGTTTCTATTTGAATCTTGTGCTGCTTTTGAATCAATTTTTTGGCAAATGATTATTGTTGACCAAACCATATGTGAGTTGTTGAAATTTGGATGTCTGTAGATCACTCATGCAACTCCGGTTTAGCTGAATGCACAAGCATTATCAGTACCTTGTTTAGTGTAGTTTTGTTTTGCTTCACAAAGAACTAAATTTTGATTTTGTGGTAACTTGTTTACTACTGGCCTAATCTATTTGATTGAGTGTGATGCTCTAGTTAAAAGTGATCTGGTTGTATTGATATTTTGATTACTTTTATATGAATGAATCATATCTAGCTTTTGAAAATCTTGTTTGGTCTTTGTAACTATTTGAATCTGAATTGAAAACTCCATTTGTGTCTATTTTGTGAAAGTTGAATCACACTTTGTTGCAGTATTATGCATATGGTATTTGAAACATGATTCATATCTTGAGTGCAATATTCTGCCCGGTCTACCATTTCTTTGCAGCTTCTATTTTCTTTAATTCTTGTCTTTGAAATTGATTCATGCCTGTTGTTTTCACTCTTGGCCAAGTCTAGCTGTGAGACTATATTCATATCAGTTTGTAGTTTATTGATGTCGTACCCTACCAAATAGAACAATTAAATGTAATACTCCGGAGTTACCACAAGGTCGTCTCCCAATGACCAAACCTTTCATTCAAAGTTCGTTTTCCAGATGCAATTCAACACAAAGGTGGATGGGGGTGGCAGATTCACAATTTCAACACAAAATTCATATGTAATTTCATATTTGACAAAAACACATTGATTCTTTGATTGAAACGCAAAACCACCTATCACGGATCACCAAAATTACATACACTATCCAGAAATTCTTGTGAACTTGTAATTAAACCACTAAATGAGGATTAACATGATTTCATCACATCATCTAATCATACCCACTGATTAAGCATTTGTGAGAGCATCCAAAAACAAAAACTAAAATCATTAAGCACGAATTCAAGTTTGTTTCAATCCAAGAATGAAAACCCACGCATTAAGCATGCCCATAATTCGTATATAATATCAAACCACCGATTAAAATGATGAAGAGCAATGTAAACAACAAAAATATGCACAAAATCTCAAGATTTCATCACATTATCATCAAAGAATCAATACACCAAATTAGTTCTCCATGGAACTTGAGTTATTGCATAAACTAAAATCAAAAGACATCATACCAAACCCTAACGTGGGTTTGTCCAAATGCACCAAAAAGCGAAATAATGTGGTTGCCATCAAAGGTTCTTCCAAGCTCTCCAAAAATGCAGAAAAGAGATGAAAAACGAAAATGGATGTACAGGTTACAAAACTGTAAACCCCTTACGTGGTCACATCACCACACATGCACCAATTTAGAAAAATGTCATTATATTCAACAGAATTACAAAAATGTCACTATGGGCTTAAAATGTTGGTCTAATGACTTGGACATGCTCATTGACATGGCGCAGACATGGCAATGATGTGGAAATCAGGTGGCAACTCTCTTTTAACCTTATAATTAGCATCCAAGCTCTAAAATTTGCTTCACAAAGTACCTACAAATAATTAGAGACAAAAATTAGACCAATTAATGCCAAATTACTCATAGTTTGGAATAATGTCCAATGAAGCCTAATTGAGGATAATGCAATAAAAAAAGACAATTAAGCATTAAACAACCATCAAGATGGGCACAAAAAGACAACAGAATAAGGAAAAATAATGACTCATCAATAGTGCATCCACTGATTTTTTATGATGCAGAACTGTTATTTTGGCCATGTGTGTATATGCTTGCTGGAAGCAATCCATCTTTGTTGAAATTGGATTCATGTTTGTGTTGCCTTGAATCATAGATGTGCACACTACAAGAAAAAATGATATCACTGACGGTCAAAATCTGTCAGTAATGGTCAAAATTCTTCGCTAAATCAACATTACCAATAGATTATCGACGGTAAAAAATTTGTCAATAAAACTTTTGTCGGTAAAATTTTACTGACTAAAATCATGTTTCGTCGGTAATTACCGAGGGCAAAATTCATTGGTAAATTTGTCGATAATTACCTACGGAGAAATCCATCGGTAATTACCAAAAAATTTGTCGGTAAATAACATGCATTGTTCATCTTCTTCCTCCTCCCTCTTTCATTTTTTTTCGTTTTCTTATTCTTCGTTGTCGCCGTTTCCACCGCCATTGCAACCGCCGTTGTCGTCGTGTTCTTCTTCTTTCTTCTTTCTTCTTCTTCTTATTCTTCTTCCCCTTCTCCTCCTTCTTCTTCTTCTTCTCCTTCTACTTCTTCTTCTTCTTCTTCTTCTCCTTCTTCTTCTTCTTCTTGTGTTCTTACAAGGTGAGCTTTGGGAGGGAAAATTCTCGCTTATCCGTCTGTAAATTTGTCGATAAAAAAAATTTAAATTATTGACAGATTTTAAGTTATGTAAGTACCGACGGATTTTACCGTCTGCCAAGTCCGTCGGCAATACAAATTTGGGCGGGAAAATTCCTACTTCTTTTATTGATGGATAAATTCGTCTGTAAATTTGTCGGTAAAAAAATTTTGAATTACCAATGCATTTTTTCTGTCGATAAATGAAATTTGTGTTACCGACAAATTTTTTTGTCAGTAATTAAAATTTGAAAATCCGTCAGTAATTCAAATTTATCGACTAAAATATATTCGTCGATAAAATTTATTTGATAATTTTGGTTTTTTTGTGTGTGGCAGTTTATCAAATATGATGCATAATTCTACTATTCCATTGCACTAACTATGAGTTTTCTTTGTTGAGTCTTGACTGAAATCTTATTTACATTGGTGCATTATTTTAGGCCATTCATCTAATGTTGAAATCGTTTCATATTGACTAGTGATAGTTGATATCTGATTCATAGTTGATACTCGTTGTTGTGTCATAGATTCAGTTCTGCCATATATTTTTGTGTTGTAGTTTTTGCTTTGGCAAATTATATTCTCTAATTATTTTATCCTCTGGAAGCTCACTAATTTGGACACCTTTGCATGTAAATACCTCTCTTGAAGGTGGAGTTGAAGTGAATGGGGGCTACTGTGAGGAAAAACAACTAGGATAGTTACCCGAGAGGAATTTTGAGGAGTGAGCTAGGACTTAAAGTGCAAGAAACACATGAGGGAATGTCATTTTGGGGTGATGTGGGATACAAAGAGGTTAGTGCAACCATTCTTTTATAAATATAGTAAGACTGGCATTCTTAGGCATGTTATTTTTAAATTTGTAGGACGTGCATATAAGTGGTGGAATAAGAGGCAATCTAGAGTGGAGAAGGGCAGATAATCATCCATTAGAGATTTTTATGAGTTGAAAACATGCATGTGGAAAAATATTGTTCCTTCTTCATTTAGGATAACTTGAAAGCAATAGTCTAACATAGAAAACTTCGTTGACATAGGAGATGCTTTCATCCAAAATCACAACAAGTTCTCTCGTTAGGAAAAAGAGTTTAAAAACAAACTTGATTGGCTCTTGAGTAAGAAAAGAGAAAGAGAACTTCAAAGATGTGCTGATAGTATAAATGCAAGTATCGAGAAATACAATAGAGCACAACATAGGAAAGAAAAAGAAAAGCTTGAAAAGCTTAGAGCTTTTGAAAATAAAAGAGAGTAAGAGGAAAAAGAGATGAAGAAGAAAAGGCAAAAGAGAAGTTAAGAAAAGTCAAAGAAGAAAAGGAGAGAAAAAAATATGAAGAAAAAGAGAAAATAGGACAAGAGAAAGAGTTTTAAGAGAAAATTAACAGAAAAGAAGGAAATCATGGTTAGGGAAGTAGTGTTTTATCCTTCAATAATTCCTTCCATGAGGATCATGAAGATCAAGTTTCCAAAGGGAGTACTCCCATCTTTAAAATCTCCCCCATTTTCCATTAATTCTTTTGTCTTGTTTCCCTCTCCAACATTTTTTACTCCATCTCATTCAATTATTTTACACTCCTCAACATATTTTGCTACAACCCACTTTCACTTAAATTCCTTTTCAAATATCACTTAAGTTAAAGTGTAAGACACTCCTTTTGTGAAGTGGGTCGAATATCACATTTTTCCAAAATTAAAAGCCCGTCTTCATACATTTCTCGTCAATATCTAATTCTTGGTCTTTATGATTTTACTAAAATAATGTTCGATGACTATTGCAGATATATTTTTGATCCGGGTGGAACCCAACTTCAGTTGCTGTAAGCCTTACAGAACCCTTCTGATATGAGGACAGATCCTCTTCAAGAGGGAGGGGATGATGAATCCATCCAAAGCCTTATAGCTTTGGCCAACACCTACGCCCATTTTCTTATTTATTAGTTTTTAAATTCTTAAATAAATTGTATAGTGTTCCTGCAGAGAACAAATAAGAGGTTAGACACAAGCGTCACCTTACCATGTAGTCCGCTATCTCTTCAGTTGGCCTCTTCTCGGTCGATACATGTCAACTTGAACCCAGGAGGGGTTACCTGCAGAAGAATCTTCGAAGCTCAAGTAAGTCAAAGCTCTTAGAGAGTCAAATCAGTGATTAATGAATGCGTACCTTTAAATGATGGGGTCCACGTGTATTTATAGGGCATTAATGACGTTTGACCATTTCATGGGCTGGGTTTTGTCATGGGCTGTAGTTTGGGCCATGAATGGGCCTGGGCCCCAAACCAGGCCCTTGAGACCTATTGAACGCGGGGCATTGATGTTAGTTTAAGTTCATTGGAGTAGTCGGTTTCGACCGGCTACTTGCCTAGATGGCTTATGTTGGTGATGTCCGGGTACTAGATGGTTTCGATATGCACACTGTTTACTTGGTTGAGTTTGGCTAGGTATGGTACAATAATAATAATAAAATATCCAAAATATGTATATATTAAATGTGAGAGAGTGGTAAGTGTTTTAAATTTATTTTTTATTTAATTAGTTAAGATGATGTGTGAGATACGTATATCTAGGTAAGATTTACTCCCCTTTCCATTTTTCTACATTTTTTTCTTAGTTTATAAATATAATTTTTTAAGATTAAGTTAAAATTAATGTAACAAAGTTTATAATTATCATACTATAACGATTATAAATTACATTAAAATCAGTAATACTTTAAAAAAAACTCGATTAATTATATTCATAATGAGATCAAATTAAATACACCAAATAATAAAAATAAAGTAATTAAACCTAAATAAAACATCATTACAAGAAATAGGACCATATTTAAATTTATGAATTAATAAATTAATAATATTTTAATTTTATATAACATGTATATTTTTTTATTTGATCCTTCTTCGTTTTATAGTATATGATAAGTACATATTAGTTATATTTATGTCTATGTACTGATGAATATGTAACTTAATTAAAAGTTACGAGGAAAATAGAGTACAATTAAGAGAAACTCATTTGTATAATTTCAAATTACAACTAATACATCAACCACCTATTTTTAAGTGATTTTACATTGGGACAACTTGCAACCAAACATTCTATAAAATGAAGACGTGCGTTCATAAGTAGTTAGTGATAACTCATAAAAGAAACTCTAGCCATAATATTCTATTTTAAATGAACTTTGTCGATTTAAACGCTTAATAAAATAAAAGTACGATAACATTAACATTTTTTATTAACTATGGAATCGGTATGAATTATTCCTCGTTTTAAACAGTGTTAGAATACAATGACTATCAATGCTGAATATACAATATAAATAATTGAAAGATATGATTTTGGTATCTGAAGTAAGACTTAAATTTGGAAATGATTTTTGTCGAAATTTGATCACTATTTAGTTATGTATTTTCAAAATTATTATTTTTGTCCCTATTTCTATATGGTGTTAAAAATAACAAATGAAGTGTTACATGTTATTTAATACTTTTTATAAAATAAAAAACTAGCACCAGCCTAGCCGACGCTTGTCCGAACATTGAAACAAATATGTTTTTGGTCCCTAAAGTTTGAATTTAATGTGAAAATGGTCCATAATCAAAATTTAATCGTTGTTTCATCCCTGTATATTGAATAATAATATTATTATTATTATATAAAAATAATATAGTATTATTATTAAATATTAATAATAATAATAATTATTATTATTATGTATAATTATTAGTAATATTAAAATAAATAATAATATTATAACTATTATTAATATTAATAATAATGATAATATATCAGTAATAATATAAATAATAATTAATAATATTAATATATCAGTAATGATATTAATAACAATTAATAATATTATTATTATTTATTATTATTATTATTAATATATAATAATAATAATAATTTATTATTATTATTAGTAATATTAGTAATTAATAAGAATATATAATAATAATAATAATAATATTAATATTAAGGGTAAAATAATTATATTACTGAAATATAATTATTAATAATATTATTGATATATTAATATTATTATTAACATTAATATAATAATAATATTATTATTATTATATAATGTTATCATTATTAATAGTAGTATTATTGTTAAATATTAACAATGATTTTGAATGTGCATGGATCAAATAGTGATCAAATTTTTACTGTGAACTATTTTTAGATTAAGTTTAAATTTCAGGAATCAAAAATATATTTTATCTAATTTTTGTGAAAAGCGTAAACTATGATGATGATAGTTTTTTTTTGTAAAAAAAAATTAAATAATACATGTTATGTCGGTTATTATTTTTAACGATAAAAAAAGAATGATTTTAAAACTAAACAGTAACTAAATTTCGACTCATGACTATTTCTAAATTTATATCAAACTTAAACCATAATCATATTTTAGTCAGAAAATATAGAACGTTGCTCGTTAAAGAATTATTCTAACATGAGTAGTTTTCTTTTATAATCATTCATTATATTTATTAGTAGGATATTATTTAATATCATTGAAAATAATTTAAATGTTTTAATGTTGATATCATAATTTTTGCTGTACATTATATTACCACATGAATAGAGTATAAATAGGGTAGAGATAGGTAGGGTGATAGGATCGAACCTTAATCATAACATTACAGTCCCCAACCTTGGGATTTGAACCGAGAAGTTCGACATAATTTTTTTTTTTTTTTTATATAGATCGTGAATAATTTTAATTTGGACAATTGAGATCGTCAATGATTTGATTTAAAGGATTAAGATCGTAAAAAATTTGATAATCTTGTGATCAATCAATTATAGGATCACCAAAAATTTTATCATTAATTTGTGTTCTGATGGAACGATTAAGATCACTAACAATTTTGTCTACATCTTTACATTGTGATTGTGATTGAGTGATTAAAATTATTATTCATTCAATCTATAACTATAAGTTGTGATTGAGATTTGATTTATAACTTTATGTTGTGATGGGTAATTAAGATCACTAGTCATTTGATCAACAACTTTATATTGTAATAGGATGATAAGGTGATTAATATCACTGATAATCCAATTTACAAGTTTATATTATGATCGATGATTAATTAAGATCATCGTCATACAATCTACAAATTGTGATGATTGATCTTTACTAAATCATTTTGATCATTATGCTGACAAATTGTATAATATCATTCATTTTTTATTTCTGTCTCGTTTAAAATTTTATAGAAAAAAAATTTGTCCATTTTGATAATAACTTCTTGAATCATCAAATTTATTTCATCTCATTTATTTTGAGACATTACCTCTATAATTATTCTCGTTTCCTACAAAAATAAAAAAAATATTATCCTATATATAAATATAAAAGTAAATAAATAAATAAGTAAAATAAACAAGTATGGTGCAAAACTTATTTTACTTACTTTTATGACGAATGCCAAAATGTTCTAGAAACCTGAATTAGAACAGTCAATGTGTTCTTCCTTACACCTAATTGTCACCCTTATTTAGAAAATTATTCCAATATGAATATTTTTCTGCTATTGTTTCAATTAGTAAGATATTCGTTTAATATCATTAAAAGTAATTTAAATGTTTTAATGATAATACCAGTTCATTAAATATACATTATTGCCACATGAATAGAGTACCAATCATGTAGAGACAGATAAGGTGGAAACCGATAAGGTGATATGATATGATTGGACTGAACCATGACACTAAAGATATTAATAATAATAATTTAAAATCATTACTATATTAAAATTAATTATTTTAAATATAAAACACACAATATTAAGAAGAACGAAATTGACTCAAAATAAAGGAACTAAAATACAGCTTTTAAAAGATGCAAAACTACTAAAAGGATAAAGAAAAAGAAAACTAGTTAAAAACATACATTTAATTAAAAATTGTTAAATATTTAATAGACATATAATTTTAATAAAATGACTACAAAAAAAAAAAAACATTTTATTTTAAGAAGTGACTAGACCTATTTTATTGAGTTGTCATTGACAAACTACTTACTAGGCATCCATATAACACTCAAAACATAGCTATCGAATGTTATGTATAGTTAAAAGAAAACTATCAAATATTTAAATGAAATAAATTACTTTTTTTTATTCACATCCAAATTTGGTTTTGCTTTATTCACCAAACCAAAAGAAAAGTTTGGCTTTCAATCTAATCTAAAGAAGAGAAATAAATTATAGTTGGTAAAGGAACACTTTCTCCTCTGTTTATTAGTTATCATTTCAGAAAATAGCAACATTCATTCTCTCTCTCTCTCTCTCTCTCTCTCTCTCTCTCTCTCTCTATATATATATATATATATATATATATATATATATATATAATTAAGTGTGTGTTTTTAAGTTTAGTTTTGAAGTGAGAGTTATTTTTCACGTTCCATCTTAGTTTTTTTAATATTATAGATACATGTAAGTTCTTTTCTACAACCACTGTCTTGAAGATATTACCAAAGGAAAGTGATTGAAATGGACAAATATATAGTAAAAACAGATTATTTTGGGTGATTAAGTTTGTACTAATTGTTTTGAGATAATTTGATTTCTTATACTTTTAAATCTCTCTGGGTAAGAAGAAAAATCATTAGTAACTACCATAGAAAGAAGGAAAAAAGTGTGGGAGCTAAAAAGGAAGATTATAGGAAAGTGAAAAGGCACCATGAAAACAAATTTTAACGGATTATTGTGATGGATGAACCTAAATGCTTGAAGGTGCAAAATATAAAACTCACAAAACATGTATGGTGGATTTTTGTTTTGTCTTTTAGTGTAAAGTGCAACATAGTAATTCTTAGTATTTGATTTAGTTCAGAAGTAGTGTTGTTTTTGTTAGCACATCATTCGTAACCACCCTTTATGAATAAAACGTATCGTGCTACATAATGCACACTTTAAATGTTTACAAGAAAATATGAAGTTGTTATTATTACTAAGGTGAAAGCTTAACTACGTAGTAATTAACGTCTGGTGGTTTGGACGACATTATTAAACTGCACCAGTAAAAAAAAACATGTAATATCAACATACATCTCTATCACTTCACTTGTTTCATATATATATATATATATATATATATATATATGTATATATATATATATATATATATATATATATATATATATATATATATATATATA
>Ga0214543_1001013_pt1 | contig 52312 bp, 55 predicted proteins | sample CNSS2metaG_FD_160094 | JGI IMG/M metagenome (GOLD analysis project Ga0214543, IMG submission 160094) | Root nodule microbial communities from cowpea collected in UCLA plant growth center, Los Angeles, California, USA - CNSS2 | ecosystem: Host-associated > Plants > Roots > Nodule | place: USA... | reverse complement strand
TACCAATACTTGAAGTTGGAAGAATGAAGACAGAAGACAAGATGTGCAACTTATAAAAAATTAGGACAAAATGTTTTTTACTAATATATATATATATATATATATATATATAAGGGTATTTTTGTGAATTAAAGTTTAGCGGGTACGGGTATCAACGGATACAGATACTATGATACCCGTACCCGCCCCGTTAACATGCGGGTATCAAAAATACCCGTACCCACGGGTAGCGGGTATCCATTTTTAATATCCATTTCTTATCCATTGCGGGTTTTATCCGCGGATACCCACGGGTACGAATATTTTTGATATCCCTACCCATATCTTTATTGTTGAAAGTATAAATTAAATATTTTTTTTTTCAAAAAATAAAAATCACAACCAAAGAAAACATGATATTGTGAAGTGTACAATACACATTTTTTTCTCCAATATAAAATATTATGAAAGCAATTATAATTATATGAATATCAAATAAGAGTATCAAATAATAAATTGCTAAAGCTCAAATAATTAAATAATGATAAATATGTGTGTTCTAAAAATAAGTTATAAAATAAATGACCAAATAAAAGTTAATACACTACTTTTTTTAGAGTGCCAAAAAACATTAAAGGTGCATTTAAAACGAGGATGGGACAAATATGGAGACAAAGCCGATATATACATGTTCTTCGTTCTCATGCCTAATTTAAAAAATTGAGTATTACTCATACCTATTCTGGTCTGTGCTGGGTGCTGAACAAAATTTGCAGGTTTAAATGTGGGAATAACACCAAAACAAAAACTGCATTAAAAAAAAACACCATATTAGGCCTCAGTTCATATCAGAACCGAAGCAAAAAGCACACATATGACCTCGGGTGAACCAAAACCGAGGCCAAAAGGGGATCGAATTTTAAAAAAACTTGAAAATAAATAGCACATATGGCCTCGGGTGGAACCAAAACTGAGGCCAAAAGGGGATCGAATTTAAAAAAAATGAAAATAAATAGCACATATGGCCTCGGGTGGAACCAAAACCGAAGCAAAAGGCTGGGCTCTATGGCCTCGGGTGCCTTTGAACCGAGGCAGAAGAGGGCTCTATGGCTTCGGTTCTCAACCGTGGCCAAAAGCTATCATCTTTTGGCCTCGCCCCAATATGCTTCGGTTCGGGAACCAGTACAGAATATTAAAAACAACCGCTGCCAAAGCCCCTTCCTGCACTGGTGAATTCTTGAGTAAGATGACCTTAAAATAGAATGAAAATAAGAAAAAAAATTGTGCATATCAATTTTGATTGAAAGCATAGGTGAGTTACAATGGAGGAAAGATGTCTTATTTAAAGATGCATAAGCTCCTTGCACTTCTTTACAAGAAAAAAACTATACCTATACATGTATCGATAATTGTTTAAAAATACTCCTATACATTTATTTATAAGATTAAGAAGAAGAAAAAAAAAATCTTTTTATTCTAATCTTCAAATGTAGAATCTCCACCAATGAAACTCCATTTTTTGCTCTCTTCTTAGACAAGGTTTTGGTGACTGGATGATTTTCATCATCTTCACCTTTCATTTCCTGTTTCTATTTTGTTTCTATGATGAGAACAAACAGTTCTATTAGAAATGCTAAGTAAAGAAATATTATGTTCCTAGCGACAAATTGTATCAAGGCAAAAATAAAATGGCCAAATCATGTATGAAGAAATTGCTACAAACAATAGAGGGACAAATGAAGCTTATAAACAATGCAAAAATCCCCAAAAGCAGTAACAAGTGAGATGTTGGAAGACTCTATTACAAAATAAGTATCCAATAGAAGTTGAGAAGGGAGTAATCTCGTAAAAGATGGCATCAACAAGGATAGTATATCATTGAATTTGAGGAAGAAAAATGATAATCTTTTTAAAGATGAGAATAGCAAAACAAAAAGTCACTTGAAAGATGTGACAAAAAATGAAGGCAGTGAAGATCACTTGACAAAGCAAGCCAAAGATATTCCTATAGTTGATCAATCTTGATGAAAACAAATTGATGCCTTTGTGTAATGTTCTCTAGTTCTCCATTGATTGACAATTGCAACCCCAATCTAGAACTTTTACTACTTGTTATGATATTCCTCATTAGTACAAATAACTAATGATTAATACATTTTTAATAGTTGATGAATAACTACATTTTAACATCTCTTCGTGGAAATGAGAAAATGAGTCTATAATTGGAAAGGAGTTACCACTACAAGAAGAATAAAAAATGGAGAAGAAAGAGAACACAAGGTGGAAAAGCAATGCATAACTAACGTGCATAACTAACGAGTGGAGAAGATGATTGAAGAACATGACATAGATAAAGAGAATGTCTACTTAAAGTGTAAATGAAATGTTTGATTTGTTTACACCGTTTAACATATTAACACATTTATGCTTTTATGTTTGTTGAAAATGCGTTTGAAACGTCAAATAAACTTAACAAAATTTGGTTAAAATGACTAAATCTAAACATTTTAAAAACTGTGAAACTAAATTGGTTCAAAAATTTCAAAAATAGATTAATTCTAATTTTCTAAAAAAAGAATATATTTAACTCCTATAAAATATAAATACTCACTTCATTCCATACAACATAGTACAAACAAATTACAATGCTACAATTAGTCAATTATACTTTGACCTCAAAAAATGTTTTCTGAGCATTAGACATATTTTATGCTTCTTGAAACCCAAGGGATGGACCGTTGTTGCAGGGAATTCCGAGAGTCAATTCTAAATAAATACCTTCTAATATTCCTCCATGTGTTTAGTTTAATTTTTAATTCAATCTAATTGAATATTACTAAATTAGGTTGAAAATTTGTCTTTTGTTTAACAATTTAATCTAATCAAATAACTAAGTTGAATTAGAATAAGTTATATCAGATTAATTATCATGTTAAAGATTTAAAAAAAAAAATCTTATTTTTAATTTTAAAAATACCTTAAATTCAATATTTATAAAACAACAATACAATTCAAAATATAAAATAAACAGTCATTTTAAGATATGTAGTCCCAAAAGAAAAATGTAAGAATGTAATATCTATACAATTATATGCAAAATCGTTCTTTTTATAGCAAAATTATTACACATTTTTTTCTTCTGAAACTGTAATTAAATTAGTTGAATTATGGCTGATGCATGGATTAACCTACTCACACCCTTACTTCCATTCTCGCGTTAGATGATGTTGAATCTTAAAGATTGAAAAAAAAAAATTAAAAAAATAAAAGGTAATTCTCAGTATATATAGTTCGATGCTTAAAGTTTCTGGTTCATAACAAAAACAATGGTTATTTGAAAGAAAAATTATTCACGTAGATGAAAAAGGTTCACCACCATTTAATATACACTTTCATAAATATATAATATAATAAAAAAAGAAATAAAAAGAAAAGACAAGTATGCATATTAAATATAAAAATATAAATAAGATAAAACTAAATGTATGATTACTTTATTGAAAATTGTGACCCCTCATAAAACTCCAAAACCAATGCATGATTAGAAACCCTAGAATATGATATATAATAACAGAAAGTGGCACAAGAATTGTACCCGTGACTCCACATGCTGCCAATTCTGGGTCACGGGTGGAGAAGTTGTGGTTGGTTTTAGAGGTGGTGGCTTTATAAGTGTGCATTGTGGGAATCAGAGATCCAAGAACCAGAAGCAGTGAAACATTGAAGTGATTGTTGAGTTAGAGAGAGATAAAAGATGGAAGCAAGAAAGTGGGTGGCAATGGAAGTTATGGTGTTGATGGTGTTGGGTTGGTGTTGCATGTGGAAAGGTTGCAATGGTTTGAGTCTGTGTGAAATGAATGAAGAGGGATTGGAAGCATGCAAGCCCTCAGTGACTGAACCAAACCCAGTTGATCCATCACCTGAATGCTGCAAAGCCCTCGCTGGTGCTGACTTGAAATGCCTCTGCTCTTACAAGAACTCTTCAACGTTACCTTTTCTTGGAATTGACCCAACTCTTGCCACTTTACTTCCTGCAAAGTGCAATCTCACTCCTCCGGATAATTGCTGAGCTAATTCCCTTTTCTCTTTTTCTTCGTCTTATAATTATCTTTTCTCCACATCACCAAGAGAGAAAAAGGAAAATAATGGTACTTTTTTTTTTTAGTTTCTTTTTTGGTTTACAATATTATAAGATGTGTTCTTCCTTTTGGTTGTGTACATTATGAGTTTTATGAGTTTGTGAGTTTAAAAGTTTGAGGTTTGATTCACAAAGGAAAATTTACTCTTTTCAACTATCAACAAAGATTTAAAAAATGAAAGAGATGATTTTGTACTTTAAATTATCCTTCACGGTATGATTCTGATACTAAAGAAATTTGAATAACTTCGTCAAATTTTTACACTTTCCAACTGTGTACAGACATTCAAATAGAGAAAAAAAATTGTTCATTTAATCCTTTGAAAATGTAGATCACTTCAACATAATTCATGTTTAACAACCAAAAAATATCGATAAATTATGTAAAATTATTGTATTCTTTTACCGACACAATGCAAAAAGGTAATCACTAGAGCAAAAATAATCTCTTTAAAATTATGTTACTTTAAGAAGCAACATAAATACGGATAACAAAAAAATAATACTACATAATACTTTATGTCGGTTAACGTGACTACGCTAGTCTAAACATAAACAAATGGGAAAAGAAAGTTCTCTGTGGGTTGCATCTTTATCGGAAAAGAGCCTGAAGATAAATTGAAGGGAGTAAATTTGAGTAAATTCGAAGAGAAAAGATGTGAAATTATTTGAATTAAGGGAGAGATGATAAAAAAAAAAGATTTCAGATAAAATTTGTAAAAATTAATGAATAATGTGATAGATAAAAAAATATTTAATTAAAATTATATTATTATTATATTACATTATATTATATTATTATTATTATTATTATTATTATTATTAATATTAAAAATTAACTTTATTTAAAACTAAATTTTATCCACTTTCATCGCAAATCTCTTCTATGTTGAAGAGAAAGTTAAACAAAAACAAAAGTTTCGACCTTTGTCCGCGGATACAAACACGGTGTAAATGAAAATCAAACACTACAAATTTTTTTTTAAATAATGAATAATTTTAGTGATCAATAATTATTAATAATTATAGTAACCACTAATTTTAAGAATTAAAAATTATTGGTTACTAAAATAGTCACTATTATGAATAAAAAATCATAATTAGTTACTAAATTGTGTTAGACAAATGACATCAAGAAAGGAGTTGAATTTATGCTTTTAAAAAAAATTTCTTGACATCTATACTTAAAAAAATATTATTTTTTTGTTTTATTAATTAAGTGTGTTACCAAAAGCGTAAAAAAAGTAAAGGAAAGAAAAAGTTCACGTAGTAATTTATATTGGTTCGGGTATAACCAACCCTACATCCAGTTCCCAATCACCTCAATGCGAGAATGACAACCCAATTCACTATCTTTAGAGTATTTCAATTATAATCACAATGACCTAGTGAAACATGCAAAAGAAAAATTCTAAATATTGATAAACACCTCTCTTAAGCCCTTTGAAGATATGACAATACCTCTCTTGAATCACACAAGGGATGAAACACCTCCTCTGTACAAAACAAAGGATGAAAATTGCAATTAAAAAATTGGAACACTGTCACCTAGAAAGTAAGAGTACAAAGACAATGTTCAACAATCAGCTCCTTTCACAAGTGAATTTTCTCAACCAACTTGAATAACAAAGGCAAAAACTTAATCAATATTTTCGTGCTTCCACTCAGTAGTAGTGTGTTGTGTTTTTCTCTTTCTCAAATCGGGTTATTTAAAGTTTTACTTGAGTTTTCTTAAAGATAATTCAATTAGTTCAAAAATAAAATCAAATAAATTCAAAGATCAATTTTTATTCTCTACAGGAAAGATGATTTTTAGGAGAATATATAGTTAGAGAATACTTAATTTAAAAATCGGTTTTAATTCAAAAGATATTTTTACTTTTGAAAAACTATAGAAACATAATTTAATTATGTTTTAACCCGATTGTGAAGATAGATGATTTGGCTGATTATTTCTCTTATGCGTCCTCTTTATCCAGAGTGACTTGACACCCTAGATACTTTATATCTTTATCTTGAGCTTCCCTTAATCTTATAGTATTTTTGCTTGAGTATTCATCAAAATCTTTAGCTTCAAAGGTGTAGTGGTGACATCCTTTTTGCTAACATTCTCCCCATTTTTGATGATGATCAAGAAAACATCTATAATGAAAGTAATTGCTTGACTTTGTAGTTAGCTCAAGATTAACACAAGTGGTTAGTGTTGAATAATCATATCATTCATTTAAAGATTTTAAATCACACAGATTAATTCAAACACATTAAGCTCCCCCTATTACAATAACATATATTGCTTCCCCTATTTGTGAGCACCATGTAAACATTCAACACATATAATCATCCAACGCATATTCAAAACAAACATATAGAGTCACTCCCTCTTTTTATTGATGAACATTTAAAAAGGAGTACAATTTAGATGAGACACGTTTTAAACATTTATAAAATCATGCTTTGGAATTAATTCTCAATCATCCCAAATCGTATTTAAATCACGTCATTTGATTACAGACCATAGAGAGATTAAGTGACTATCACAACACACAAAAACATATTTATTTAAGGAGTTACCATCTAAGATACCCAATGGCCTTCTAAGATCATAATACCTATCCCTTGGTAAAGGTTTGGTGAAAATATCTGCTAATTGATGATTGGTATCTATGAATTCAATTATGCAATCTAATATGATCTATAATAAAGTGATGTCTAACCTCTATATGTTTAGTCCTAGAATGCATGATTGGGTTCCTAGTGAGATTGATTACACTAGTACTATCACATTTTAAGGGGATATGATTTAGAAAAATATTATAATCTTCTAATTGATGCTTTATCCACATAATTTGGGCACAACAACTATCGACTGCTATATATTTAGCTTTAGTTGTAGATAGAGTAACACAAGCTTGTTTCTTGGAATGACAACACAAGCTTGTTTCTTAGAATGTCAAGAAACAAGTGAACAACAAAGTAGATGACACATTCTACTTGTACTTTTCCTATCCAGTTTACATCTTCCATAATCTGAATCTTAATATCCTATAAGGCTAGGTTAAGCTCCTAAGGGGTACCATAGGCCAAAGGTTTTAGTTCCTTTCAAATACTTAATTATCCTCTTTACAACAACTAGGTGTGATTCCTTTGGGTTTTTCCTGAAATCTAGCACAAACACACACACACACACACACACATACTATGCATAATGTCTGGTTTACTTGCTGTAAGATAAAGTAGGGAACCGACCATACCTCTGTATTTGGTTTGGCAATCATTTTACCTTGTTCATCTGTATCTAAGTAGCAAGATGTTGCCATACGGGTAGCTGCTTCCATTGCATTTTCTAATTCAAATTTCTTTTGTAGTTCCGTGCAATATTTGGTTTGTGAGATGAAGATGCCTTTGGTGCTTTGATTTATTTGTAATCCTAGGAAGAGGGTAAGTTCACCAATCATGGACATCTCAAATTCACCCTGCATAATCTTAGCAAACTCTTAACAAAGATCATTGTTAGTTGAACCAAATATAATATCATCAACATAGATTTAAACTACAATAATATTTTTCTTAGATTCTTTAGTAAATAAAGTTGGATCTACTTTACCTCATTTGTAGTCATGGCTTACTAGGAAGTTGCTTAGTCTTTCATATTATGATTTGGGTGCTTGTTTCAGTCTATACAGTGCTTTCTTTAGTTTGTAAACATGATTTGGATATTTGTAGTCCTCAAAACCAAGAGGTTGACACACGTAGACCTCTTCTTTGATGTATCCATTTAAAAAAAAACACTTTTTACATCCATTTGATATAGTTTGAATTTCATAATAGATTCGTAAGCTAGTAGAATCCTTATGGCTTCCAATATTGCAATTGGGACATATGTTTCATCATAATCAATTCATTCTTCTTGACTATATCCTTTTGCTACCAATCGTGCCTTATTCTTTGTTAGGTTTCCATGTTCATCTAGCTTATTTCTATAAACCCATTTTGCTCCAATTATTTGCATTGAATTATTTCTTAATACTAGATCCCATACTTCATTTTGTTTATACTGATTCAGTTCTTCTTTCATTGCCTGAATCCAGTATTCATCCTGTAAGGCTTCATCAATGCTATTTGGTTCTCCTTGTGAAACAAAGGCTACATTCATACAAAAGTTATTCATTATTATTCTTGTTGTGATTCTTTGATCTACATTTCAAATAACATTGTCTAGTGAAAGTCCTCTTGGTGTTCGCCATTCTCTAGGAAAATTAGCCATCATGGTTTTGACTACCAAAGGAAATTAATCACTAAAAATTAGCTACCTAGGTTTTAGTTACCAAAATGACTTAGTTTCTAAATTGATATCTAATTAATCAGTGACCAATTATAATTTTTTATTTATAATAGTGACTATTTTAGTAATCAATAATTTTAAATTTTGTAAATTGGTATCTAAATTGGAAATTTTGGATGTAAATGTTGCAGACCAGTACACTTTTAGTCGATTAAAATATAAAACAACAGACCAATTTGTTCTTGAAGCTATAAAAAGTCGATTAAAAAGACAAATTAGTAGGCCAAAATATTAGAGATCACAAATTCAACTCAAACAACAATCTTTTACCTACAAGACTTGTTCTGATTAATGTTTTTAACAAGTATACAACCTTAGATTACACAAGAACGCATTGAATCACACCAAAGATAAAATTGCTTGGTTTTCTTGAGTTTTTAAAGAGTTTCAAAGTGAGTGAGATGAGGGAAATAGAAATGCACAACTGTTTTTATATTGGTTCACTCAATCATAGAGCTACATACAATTTACAAGGACAACCTGAGACTAGTTTCCACTATATTCAAAAGTTTTACAAATCACACACCAAGATTACACTTTTGAATAAAGAAACTCACAAGATATTTTGCTCACAAAAATCTAGACACACACCCTGCAAGAATCACACTTACAGACCTGAAATAACATTAGGCAAACCAACTAGAGGCACAAGAACATCCAAACCTGATGGTGACTGTCCCTAGCCAACCATACATGTGTCCTTCAAGCTACTCACAAGCCAAAATGCCTCCAAGATCAACCAAGTTCTTCAAAACACGAGTTGTAGCCATGTATTGCCGAGAGAGAGCTTTCCAGAGAAGAATGACAAAGTTTCGTGCACAAAAACTCAGATTTGCACCTTTACTCGCGAAAACACAACTTATATAGTCTGGTATAAGTGAAAATAGTCGACTGAATTTCCTGTACAGTGAGCTGATTTCACTTGACTTAAGTGAAATTAGTCGATTGAAAAATAATTCAATTGATTGAATGCATTCTTACCAGAAACTATACACAACAAGCCTTTTAACCTGTTAAAACCCATTTTAACAGATTAAAGACACACTAAGGCACACAAGACATGTAGCCTATGTCATATAGCCTACCAACATGATATAACACAAACACATTGCATTTAACATGTTATTTTCATATTTAATACACTAAAACTTAATCTTCAAGTGGATCTTCATCAATCTTCATCAAACACCTATGATCTTCATGCACATGGCTTTATCAATTCTTTGCTTCAAGTTTGCTTGTGCCAACAAATATAAGAGCTAACTTGATAAATGGACATGATGGTGGTGGTTTCCTAGTTCCTTATGATGTCAAACTATTGAAAGTGAATGATGTTGCTAGATGCATGGACTCGATGAAGATAATGATGGCTAGGTGTATGACCATTATCCATTACTAGAAGAACAATGTTGTTGACAATGCTACTTTTCTCGCAAAGATGCAAGAGTTTGAGTGAAGAAAATCGAGAAGCAAGAATTGGATAGGGAAGGTGTTAAGCACAAACTTAGCATTTCTACTCAGTCCTTGCAGATTGCTCAATGTTGGGAAGAAATAGAGATCTTTCAGGTCAAAGTTTTATTGTTGAAGTAGAAGTTATATATCGCTAATGAGGAGAAGAGCATAAGGTAAAAGGTTAGGGCTACTATGAGAAAAGATGAGAAGACTTAGTCAGATTTATCTAAGAAGATTCAGAAGGTTGAAGTAGATAATATTGATATTTCCAATGTTGGTTTGGAAGGTTATGTCCAAGGCTTCATGAAGGTTATGCGTTAGGCCATGTTCCTTTCTCCTTCTATTGATGTAGGTCCATTTAGTTTATTTAAATATGTTGTTGATGATGAGTTAGTAAATGATTAAGTTTCCCTCAACTATAACTTACGGAGTTGAATACTTGAAAGGTTTGTGATATCAAACTTTGATGCATATTGTTATGTGTTCGATACAATATTTTGATTACCCATTTTTGAGCAATCATTGATTTTGATAATCCTTTATTTTGTGTGATGTGTGTGGCTATTCATTTTGGAACAACGTCATACTTTAATAACTCATTGCATCTTATATGTTTATGATTTCTCATCAAACAATCTCAAATTTAGTAATCATCAAGTATCATCTGATGATTTTGATTGTTCACTTTTGAATAATCTCAGACTTTAGTAATCATCACATGCATTTCCTCCAATTATTTTATGATTGCTCATTTTCGAGCAATCTTGGACTTTGATAAATAGTTCTTAAAAGGTAATGGATAAGGTAAATAAAGAAAAAAACATTTCTAATGATTTTATTCATAGAATGTGACTCATCAAAACCCTCCTTAATGATAAAAATTAAATCAAGGAAAAAGAGTACATTATTCCTTTGTAAAGTTTAATTGTAATACATTTTAAGGCGAGTTGTGTTCCAAGTCCTCAATAAGAGTTTACCATTTAACTCTTCTAACTTGTAAGCTTCATTTTGTACAAAATGAACTATTTGGAATGGTCCTTCCTAGTTGGCTAACTTGCCTTCGTGCTTGTTTATTTTGACATCTCAAAGTTTTTGCATAAGAGGTCTCCTTTATGAAAGAGGCATTCCCTAAGACATGTATTATATCATCGAGTTGGTCAATGATGACGTACCAGTTCGGGATCAATCACACCAACAAGTATACTGATTCGATTGTAGTACCAAGTGTCGTATCCATAGAGATTTGATCCACTTCTATCAAAAACTCATGATGTATTTAAGATTTGTGAAAGATATATGTTTGGTTTTTAGAATGACACATATAAATAAAGTGTGTTGGGATTAGATTTTGTTAGCACAAGCAAGCTTGGAACAAAGAATTGATAAAGCCATGTACATGAAGATCATATGTGTTTGATGAAGATTGATGAAGATCCACTTGAAGATTAAGTTTTTAGTGTGTTAAATCTGGAAATAATATGTTAAATGTAATGTTTTGGTGTTATATCATGTTGGTAGGCTATATGACATAGGTTAGATGTCTTGTTAGCCTTAGTGTGTCTCTTTTAATCTATTAAAATGAGTTTTAATAGGTTAAAAGGCTTGTAGTATATAGTTTCTGGTATGAATGCATTCAATCAGTTGAATTATTTTTCAATCGAATGATTTCACTTAAGTAAAGTGAAATCAGTTGACTGTATGGAAAATTCAATCGAATGATTTAACTTAAACCAGACTATATATGCTGTGTTTTGAGAGTAGAGTGAAGTTTATGAGTTTTTGAGCGTGAAATCTTGTCATTCTTCTCTGGAAAACTCTCTCTGCAATACATAGTTGCACATGAAGTTTGAAGATCTTGGTTGATCTTAGAGGCATTCAGGCTTGTGAGTAGCTTGAAGAACACATGTATGGTTGGCTAGGGAGAGCCACCGTCAGGTTTGGATGTTCTTGTGCCTCTAGTTGTTTTGCCCGATGTGATTTCAGGTCTGTAAGTGTGATTCTTGCAGGGTAATTGTTTGAATTTTTTTGTGTGAGTCAAAAATCTTGTGTGGTTCTTTGTTCAAAAGTCTAATCTTGGTGTTTGATTTGTAAAACTTTTGAATATAGTGGAAACCAGACTCAGGTTGTCCTGGAAAACTGGATGTAGCTCTGTGATTGAGTGAACCAGTATAAAAACAATTGTGGAATTCTCTTTCCCTATTCTCACTCACTTTGAATCACTTTAAAATCTCAAGAAAATCAAGTAATTCACTTCTTGCTGTGTTTTAATGCATTCTTGTGTAATTCGAGGCTGTATAATAGTTAAAAACATTGATTGGAACAAGTCTTGTATGTAAAAGATTGTTGTTTGAGTTAAATCAGCCGATTGATTTATCTTTTTAATCAACTATTTCATAGCTCAAGAACAAATTAGTCTGTTGTTTTATTTTTTAACTGATTGAAAGTGTACTAGTCTGCTGCTTTTACATCCTAACTTTCTGGTCTAATTGATTCAATTGAAAAGAGTTTAAGCTTTTGAAAAAGTTTTTAATAGCCAATTCAACCCCCCCTTCTTGGCTTAAATCACCATTTGAAAACTAACAGATTTCACTCTCTTATTCTTATGCACAGTTATTGTTTCATTGATTTATCATTTATTCATTGTTCCTGGAAGTACACTAATGTAATCTTGGGCTTATTTCTCGGTCACTAAAACCTAAAGACATTCAAACTCAATATGATATCTCACCCTTGATGAATGAACTTTTTGTATTATTGATTAAGACTATTTACTCCAATTGAGTCATATAGGAACATGTTATATATGCAATTGGATCTATAATATGAGTTAGCTTTTGCATAACTCAAGTTATATATGCAACATATGATTGATCCGTTCATCACACTTGACAACACGAATTTAATCGTTAACAGATGAACATATAGTTGAATGAAATTTAAAACAATATAATTCATAAGTTTAGAAGAGCTATATCCAATCCCAACACTTGGAAGTTCAACAACTCATGATGATTCTAACAATTGATCCTAGGAGAAGCTACATCTTCCTCATGTCTACTCTAACTTAAGATTTTACAATAGAAATGGAAGAGAGAGACCTTAGAGAGAGAAACTATAATCTATAATGGAATTCTAGATGAAATGTAGGGGGGATCAACCCCTTAATTCATAGAAAAATTTGGGCTGTTTATAGCTCTAATCATGGTGGCTAAGCATGTGAGCTTTCCTCCAATGGAGGGTTTCCTTGAAGCTTGAGTGTAGTTCTTGCAGTTTGATCACAAAGTTTTCCTTTAATGGTGGGTTTCCTCCATGGGTTGAGCTCCAATTTTGGTGCTTGAGGTTACTTCATGGTGAAGTTTTTCTTCGTGTGGCTTAAGCACCATATATTTTGCTTGAGCTGTGGAGGAAAATTTTGAATCTTCCAAAAATAGCCTTAAGGTTGTTTAAGTCGTGATTCTACAGCTTAGGCCATTTTGCTATGTTTCTCCAAATATTGCATCGTCAAAAATATATTAAATTGCCACACATGATCATATCCAAATGCTTTAAGTCAAATTTTGATTAAAGGAAGTAAAATCCACAAGATATTCAATGAAATCAAACTAGATAAGTGCTAAAATGCATGTGTTAAATAGGTAAAATGAGCACTTATCAGTCTCATTTTTTCAATTTCTTCTTTTATTTGTGCCTTTTTTAGATATATCATGTATGAGTTCTAATTCCTAACTAAAATTGTCATCGTTGTTTCATTCTTCAAAGTTTCATCTTTGTTAAGAGGCTTCTCTAAGCTCGACTAAGATCATGGCATCCGTTCCATATGTTAGTCATAGTGATGAGCTCTTTCGCTAATGATTTTATTTGCATTTGTTAAAGTCTTTAGATGAAGACTAGACAAAATATGTGTTGGTTGAGCTTCAAAGGCGAAAGAGCTCACCATTGTACATTGTGTAGAATGATGTTTGTCGATGAATACTCTTTGCTTCGTTGAGATTGTTAGGCAGAGTATAATTAGTCAAGATGTTGATGACCAACATCATCCAATTTGGTTGCCCAAGATTTATCTGTAGGACGTCCTCGTAGTCCCAACTTGTTGAGGTTAATGTTTCTTGAATGAGGGTTCGATGTTGTTCGACCTTTTTTGGGCTACATAGCTTGGATAGATCATTGACTCTATATTTTTGTTCTCTAGGAATGTTTATGATGTTGAACTTTTCAAATAATGTATCATATTTTACGCAATCTGGTAGTATTTTTGTTGTAACAATTGCTTTGCTTGATAATCTCCATTGATTTGCTCTATGATAAATTGTGGATCACTATGACATTTTGACTACTTCACTCCCATTTCTTAAGCAAGTTTGCTGGATGTGTCAAAGGAAAAATGGATGGAATAGTCAAGAATAATGTTGTCGAGCCCTTCAAGTATTATCATAGTTCGATTGCCTTTTTTGTTTGAGGATTCATTGACGCTTAAAGACCAATCATGTTTTTCACCGAGTTTTGGTAGCTCAACCAAGAAATTGGCCAAGAATTGTGCTTTCATCAAGACCATGACTTTAAAATTTAGCCTGAACTCAGATAACTTGACAGACCATGATGTCATTCTTCCATCAAGTTTTAACTTTTGTAATACTTGTTTGGTTAGGTCATGGGTTCATACTATGATATTAAAGCTGCAAAAATAATGGCTTAGTCTTCGAGCAAAGAATACAAGTGCTAGTGTGAGCCTTTCAATGATTTGATACTGCTCCTCCATTGGATGTAGGGTTCAACTAGTTAAGTAAACCATATTTTGTTTTTCTTTTTCTTCGTATACAAGTACCAAGCTTAAGGTTGAGCTAGATATTAATAAATATAATTTGAGAGTGGAGTCTAGGGATGGGCTTAGTAACATCGACGTGGAAATGATGTCCCTCTTGATGTTTTGAATTACTTTTTCCCAGGTTTCGTGCCATTCAAATTTCTTTGAGCCTTTGAGCAATTTAAAAATGGGTTTTACCTTCTCAACTAATTTGGGAAGAAACATGAAAAATGCAATGAGCTTCCCATTTAGATATTACATCTCTTATAAATTGTTCGGGCTTTCCATGGATGGGTTGTTTCACACTTCTCGGTGTTAACCTCTTTTCCTCTGTAGGTGATCATGATGTCGAGGAGTTTTCCTCCCTCAACACCAAAAAAAAACATTTTTCAGGGTTGAGAGACATGTGTTCTCGAATCGCTTTGAACACTCTTTATAGGTGGGTAAAATGGTCTTTTGTCTTTGATGACTTGATGACCATGTCGTCTATATATTCTTCCATAATGTCGTTTCTGAGTTCCTTGAAGAGTTTATCCATAAGATGTTGGTATGTTGGATCTACGTTCTTTAGACCGAAAGGCATGACGTTGTAAAAAAAGCTAGCACCTTCGGTTATGAAGGCTATGTTGTACTCATCAAATGGGTAAATACTATATGATTGTATTCAAAGTAAGTATCAAGAAAACTGAATAACTAAAAACCAACCTTGTTCTCAACAAGTCGATTTATGTTTAGTAAACAATATGCATCTTTAAGACATGTTTTTTTCAAAAAAGTCTTGATCGATCTAGGATTGATTAGGGCCTAGCCTAAATAAGTAGGATATAGGTTGATCCGGACTTAGATGAATGTGGACTAGCCCCAACTTGACTAAATGTGGGTTTGCCCCAATTCGACTTGACATGGGCCCTAATCGAACTATCTCAACCTTGGCTCAAGACAACTTGGCTAGATTCAGGTCCCTTAAGTCAACTTAACTTGACTCAACCGAGCTCGAACCAATTCGACTAGACCAATCCTAGACCAAATCAACTCGACCTAGTACGAGCATACTCGACTCGACCCAAATTGACTTGGTCTTGATCAAGCTAGGCCAGACTTGTTCTTGATCAGACTAGGACCAACCCAGGCCTAGCCTAACTTCGCTGAACGTGGGTTGGCCCGAACTCAAATGAACGTGCACCCACTCTAGTTCAATTAATTATGGGCTATGTCCGACTTGGCTGGACCTTGTCCCAAAGTAATTTCCTTGATATCGGTTCGAGCCAACTTAACTTGACTTGTGTTCAGACCAACACAACTTAACTTGGTATGGCAATAACACTGCTCGACCTGGGTTATGTCAACTTGGCTTAACTACATTAACTCGACTCAACTTAGGCTCGATTGACTTGGCTTGGCTTTGACCAAGAAAGAATGACTCTTCCTTGAATTAGCTCTACTAGTGCTATTTTACTTAGATTTGACTTGATCTTGCATTTCATAGCTAAAAAATATTTTCCTTTAATATAAATCTGGAAAAAAATGTTGAAAATATAAAATGAAGAAAATCTTGAAGAACATTGACAAAAAATAGTATCAATAAAGATGGATTACAAAAGATAATAAATATTTATATTTTTAATTTTTAATTTTTAATAATTAAGTAACTTTTTAAATTTGGCTATAATTAAAATACTTTATAAAAAGAATCACTAAATTTGAATTACCTCATACAAATAATAAAATTTTTAAAAATAAAATAATTTAAAATAAGATCAATTAAACAACCGTCTTGTATGTATGTAGATTGTCTCCATTAGTAGTGAAGGTCATAAAACTGCTGGTGCTTGTTCTCCAACTTGATGTTCACCAAGTCCGTGATTACACCGTAAAAATAATGTACATAATTTGAATAAACTTCTTTGGTTTTCGTTTAAAAGTTGTGGGTGAGAGTGAGCCAAAGGATGCTTGTAATGATTCACATGAATATGCATCAGCAACACAACTAAAAAAAGTAAAGAAAAATCTAGGTCTAATACCATAAAAAGTTTCTCCATTATTGTAAATAATGTTAATCATACATCTAAATCCTTAATTTATAATAATTCAAAATATAGTATAGAAGAACCAAGTAATGACTAATAATAGAAAATATACCTAATTATAATAATTTATACGTATATATCTAATTACTAAAACTAAATAATATCTTTTAGAAGAGTTATGATCTTCCAAATTTATATATATGTATTACTAACTTGAAAGTCTTGTTCAGAATTTTTGAAATTTAGTTTAACAGAAGCAATTAGTGTTAAAGATGATCAATTATTTGTTAGTTAGGTAGGATTAAGATCAACATAATGTATTAGTAGTAAAAGATATAATCTTTCTAAAAAGTTTAATAATGAATTATTTGTGAATATTTTATTATCTGTAAATATTTTATATGTAAATTATATTGTTTTACGATTTGATGATATTTCTCTTTAATTAAAAAAAAAAAATTATTTTGAAGCGAGTTTCATCCAATTCAATTTTGTTAAGTTATTTACTAAGTTGTTTTCTTATTTAGGAGCAATAAAGAATTATTTGTGAAAAACCTAAATAAACATGTTGTATTTAAGATAAAAAAAATATTCATCACCATATTTTATAGAATTATTAAACAAAAAATATTTAAAGATTAATTACTATACTTTAAAATATTATTTATAAAAAAATTTAATATCTAAAATAATCTTTAGTATAAATAAAAAGTTATAAGAATTTGCAAATTAAAGTCTAAATTGATTTGTAATTATTACTGTCATCTTCTATCATTATTATTATTTTTCATATATCTTTTCAAATTCAAAAAAGTTATTTTTACGACATATTTTGATATTTTAAATCATTGTATTGTTATTTTCCCATTATTACTTGAGAGAGTTGACGCTACCACGCTCTCATAAGCTCCGCGAACTTATGCACATGTTAACCAAACATCTTCAAGTTACTTTGCTTTATTTCCGTTATTTTATTTAAAGTCCCGAAAAAAAGTCTTATACTGTGTGTCTTCCAATTTATAATGTTCATGTCCAGTGACTTTCAGTTTCTGAAGGGTTTTAAATTGCAACCAAGCCCTACATGTTTGAGTATTTTATAATTTTTATTGAACTAACAATATAGTTATGAGTTGAAGATTAAGTAGAAAGAATAGTTCCCAATGTTTTCTTATTCAGCTAACAAGGTAGCGTTTTTGACTTCTTGGTGAGACCCTTCGGTGTATCCACAAGTTTCGGTCCTTTAGATTTTGACTATTCCCCACTTCGAAAGTTCATCACAAGAAAGATATTTCATCCACTAATAAATGTAAAGAAAATAAAACGTAGAGGGGTTTAATCAATTTGTTTCTTTTTTCATCAAACCCATTTTTAAAAAATATTATCCACATAAACTCATTCTTTACTTTAATTAATTCTCAAACTAAGCACATTTACTGCTACATTTCATGAAAAAAATATTATACACTCTCAAATCACATCACATGCTGTGTGATGCAGAACAAAACATGTCAGAATCTGACACAAAGAGCACTGGTTTTGGGCTCAAGAACGCTTTTAGGATCAAATTTTAACTTTGATAAATGGTATAAACAAACATGTTTACTAGGATGAAAACCCTAGCATTAGTAGGTTTATGCATAAATGAAGCATTGGAGAAGGGTTGTTGACCTCTTGAATATTTTAACTTTTTTGTGGACCACTGTGTCTAATAGAACACTGGCAAAGAGTCACGAGCATTTTCACAAACACTGAATGGGCATTTTGCACGAAGCACCAAGTTCACTGCTGGTACGCGTGTGGGGAAATAAAGCGAAACCCATCACAGTCTTTGAAGTGCCCAAAAAGACCTTCATTATTCTGCGTTTCACCAATTAATCACACGCACAAACCAAATCATAAATGCACTATGTCCAACTTCTTTCTATTTTTATGGTATTTGTTAAATAAGTGAATCATATTTAGCCCCTTATGATTCCACAAAATCTCCAACTTTTTAGTTAGTTATGAGTACAACAAAATATAAAATTAGTATTTAGTTATCACTGTCACCCTGTAATGTCTAATCTTTACAAAATAAGCTGAGTTTTTTTATAGTGTTAATGCAGAGTGAAGAACCAGAGTCAGTGTTTTTTAACAAGAGAAAACTGAATATAAAATTTTTAATGTCATTTTTTTAAGGTAATCTTTTAATGTATGAGACAGAAACTGACAATGCAGGTTAATTATGTCCTCTCTTCATATTCCCCTTTCACACATGTATATACAGACAAAAAGAAAAAATAATATAATTTATTCTCAAGTATGATAACAATATTTAAAATATCATTAAATTAATCATTGAAGGACTTTTGGTCATCGTTTTTAATCTCTTGAATATTTTATTAGGAAATTAACTTGAAAGGTTTTACTTGTCTTTACGTTGTTTGAACATAATAGGAAAGTTTAAAGCATTTTCATTTATTTTTATCTCAATCTATCAAATTTAACGTTATACAAATTTCATCTTCAACTCATTAAAAATTTCAAACGTAAATCTCAAAACTACCCTAAACTCCTTTTTCTTTCTACATAAAGCTTTTAACATGTACAAGTTAATGTAGCAATGAAACTTTGAACATACGAAAATGCTGTTGAAGTGAATATTGAAAATACTTGCTACAACAACCATCACAGTTAAAAAGTATATCCCAATCACCTCAAAAAAAAAGTTGTAAGAAAAGGTGAAGATAGAATTTAAAATGAATCATACCTCTGTGTCCCTCTGTCTCAAAACTGTGAAACTTCTTTATCTATCTGCTTTCTCTCCAATTAAAATTACTTTATTTCCCTTTAGATCCCATACCTCATACCCCATTACCCCAAACTTTTTACCCTCTCTCTCTCTTTTTCTTGCTACCTCTTCACACACTGTCACAACCCACATGCACTCTTCTCTTTTTTAAACCCATGCTCACACAAACAAACAACACCACCCCATTTTCTAACCATTCTTTGAGACTCACTCTTCACTCTTCACTCATCACTCAGTTGAGTTGCAATGGAAGTAAGTCCTTTTGTTATGCCTTCAATTCAACACTTTGGCATGCTTGGTTATGTTCTATGGTTTCTAATTTATGGGGGGTTTGTGAATCTGTAACAGGAAGGCTACTACAAGAAGAAGAGCCAAGTGCCAGCATTTGGGAGCTGGGATTGGAACGATAACCTTCCTTTCACACAGTGCTTTGAGACAGCGAGACAAGCTGGTTTGCTACGATGTAGCTACTCTGAATCTGAGGATCGTGATCTTTACGTTACAGGGGATTTGTACGAGAACAATGTTGTCACACCAGCCATGATTGTTGTTCCTCGCAGAAGGGTATGTTATGTTTTACAAAACCTCACCCAATTCTTAGTCTCAAGATTCAAGAATTAAGGATTTACTTTGTTGCTATTCTTTTCTGAGTTTTCAAGCTGGTGACTGGGTTTGGTAAATTTGAAATATGATAAATTGTAAATAGCCCTTTTTATAACTTTTTTTTTTATCTTATTTTAACTGTGTTTTATTACAACCCCATTTCTTTTTTCACTGCTGTTAATTGATCCTATTTAAGGATGCACAAGCATAATCTCATTTTGAAAAGAAGTGCAGTGGGTGAAAAGAACGTGAAATTATCAAAGTACGTGGTGAGGAAAACGAAATTATATATGCACATCACACTCATAGCTGTGGGGTTAGACAGGAGTGTGGAAAATTGAAAGCAATTTTGCCTTTTTCTCTGATTTGTAAATATGAAATGATTCCACGACCCACGCGTGGGAGAGCGTGAAGAGTTGTTCACACTGTCACTTGTTGTACCAAGTTGTTTTTTTTTTTTTCATGTGCAACTAAAGACTAATGCCAGAAGAAACTGATAAAGTTGAAATTTTTTCATTAAAGGAGAAAACTTTGGTAGATAAGAATTAATGGGTAGAGAGACACGTAACCTGAAAGATGACTTTATGTAAAGCATTTGCATTGGGTTTTTGACATTTCAGACAAAGGTGTTTGACCAACATGAAAAAGAAACAAAGTTGAAGAATTGGATCAGTGATGATGTGGATAGTTCAGCACCCAGTTCACCACCATTGCGAAGGCCAACTTCTAAGCCTGTTGATGAGGACTTGTACAAGATCTCACCAGGGCTTCTTTATGCCAAAGCTAAAAAGGTGCAACCCCACACACACTTTACTTTTTTTTTTCTCTAAGTGATTTTCAAAGTTTTGAACTTTTTTCAGCTTTTGATGAAGTTTTGAGGTCTTACTAAGTGTGTTTCTTTCTCATCTTATTGGGTGCAGAAGAGAGGACTGTGTTTCTTTTCTAGTTGCTTGTTGCCAACTTGCATTGCTTGAAGCTCATCACAGAAGGGTCAATGCCAATGTATATATAAGTGAAATAGAGAAATAGATACTTCGATTGAATGATGCTCTGTGAAAGCAGCATATTTTGGGATGATCTTGTTGCCAATTTAGAGGGTGGTTTTTGGTTTCGCTTTTGCTTTTTTGCTTTTGCTTTTTAGTCTTTGATGTAATATGGTTGAGTTCTTGTTATGCCTACAAACTGGATTTGAAAAAGTGTGTAAAGAATGAGAGAAAAGAAGTTCTGAGAAAAAGTTCATCTGTCCATATCAGCTCATTCTTATGCATATATAGTTGACATAACAGCATATTTTGACATAAAACTTCAAATTTAAGAAAAAGATAATTAAAAATCATGTCAATTTTGATGAAAGATTGGATAAAAGCCACTGCTTACCAAAATAAATGAAAGAAATTATTTTTTTTATTGCTAATGAGATGGAAGATTGGATAATTAGAGAATGCTTATTATTAGTATGAAAAGAAAGTACTATGTTACTAACTCATTTTCAAACTATGTGATTCTTATTCCAAATTGAATTGTTTCTTCATATTGAAAAATTGAACAAAATACATTTAAGTGATTAGAGAATGCTTATTATTAGTATGAAAATAAAGCATGTATGTTACTAACTCATTTTCAAACAAAAGGATAAAAGTATTGAAAAATTGAACAAAATACATTTAAGTAATTGAGAAAAAGTTGAGGTAAATCATGAAGAGAATGTTGTTGGAGAAGACTTAAATCCTTTTTATTGGTGAAGATAATAACAAGTTATGAAAAATGATTGTGGTTCTTCGAATCTATGTATTATTCAAGTAGTAATGAGTTTGAGATGGAAGGAGTAACATTCTTTGTTCCTGTTTATCGATACAATTAAAAATTTCATCTTATTTGAAATACAAAATATTTTTATGTATGATGGTGGATTTTTGGTATAAAGAGAAAAAAGAAGAAGCTATATTATCTGTCTAAAATATACGAAGGAAAGTCTAAAACAAAGAAGTTCTTAGAGAAAGTTTATCTGTCCATATCAGCTAGTTCTTATGCATATAGTTGACATAGCAGCATAGAGATAGAACTTCAAATTTAAGAAAAAAGATAATTAAAAATCATGTAAATTTTAATATAAAAGACATTGCTAACCAAAATAAATATGAGAAATTCAGTTTTTATTGCTAATGGGATGAAAGATTGGATAATTTTCTTAGAGAATGCTTATTATTAATATGAAAAGAAAGCATGTATGTTATTAATGTAAGTAGTAAAAGAAATAATTAGTCAAGAAGAGGAGTATTAAATTGACCCTTCTAAAACTTTATAGAGTGAGTCAAATAGAGTTGATCAGACGATATAGAAAAGTCAAAGTAGACTATGCAAAACACATAAGAGTAAGCAAACGACATCAAACAAAACAAGGAACTAAGTCTGATACATTATATAGTGAAGAAAATCTAAACGACAAAAAAGAAGTTTTAATCAACAATCTGTATATGAAATTCCTCATCATGCAAATCAAGAATTGAAGGAAGAATCATTGATTGGAGATCTGATTAAAGAAGAAGAATATCTAAAGAATCATCTACGCTGAAGATGAAGTATATCTTGAAGATTATATACAAAATTAAAGATTGTAAATATTTGAAGAATATCTTGGAGACTATATTCAAAAGATAATATGGATTAAAGAATGAAGAAATATAAATTGAAGTAGAAAAATAGGAAAGGAAAGAAAAGAATGAATAATTCAAAGAAAGAAAGTATTTTGAAAGTTATATCAAGACCTTCCTTATGCAAAGCAAGATGAAGGTATTTATTTGAAAACGAATTAAAAACAAAATATTTAGGGATGAAAATATATCAACAATCATATTCTTCAACGTGAATATAAATACCAAGACCTAAATGAAGAAAAGTATAATTGATAGAGAGAACATGCATGAACAATATGCAAGTGATGAAGAAGATTCAAAGAAAAAACATTGAGCTTATAAAGTCCAATTCTATTAGTTCCGAGTGACAATGAGTGTGTGATATTGTAATATTCTTCACATGAAGTTTACCCTGTGAGTTTTGATAGTACTTTCTTACTTTGAGAGTAATTCTGATTATTCCAAGTGAGAGTTATCGATCTTAGGGGAAGATTGAGAATGAAACCTTGAGAGATTGATACTTGTATAACCTGGAAATGTTGATACTCGTAATACCTGAAGAGGTTGATACTCATGGTGTCTAGAGAGACTATACTATACTCATGTTGTAATCAAATTGAGATATTTGATTAATAGAATTTCTTAAGTTTTTTGCTTAAGAGACTGAACATATCGTTTGCATTAAGGGTAAATTATTATAAATTTTGTGTGTACAATTTATTTTTTACATTATTGTTTATTAATTGATATCTGCGCAAAATGTTTAAAATGTATACAAGCTTTGTTCACCCCCCTCTTTCTAGAGTCGTTTTACACTAGAGCTACCTTTGTGGGACTTCTTAACAAAACAAGAGGATTGATCCAAGTATACAAGATCAAGAAGACAAAATTCGCGGTAATTTGTCACCCTTTTTTCAATGGTGAAAACATCAACTTATGGAGCATAAAGATGTTAACATACCTTGAAAACATTGACATAAGTTTATCTAAAGTAATTGAAAATGGCATTCTTGATCTAATGGATAATAATGGAAAATTTCTTTCACGAAGTACTTGGAATGAAAGTCAGAGGTACATATTTCATCAAAAATGAAAAAGTCAAACATATATTTCTGTGTTCTTTCAGAAGATGTCATTAGAGTTCGAAACATGGATTTTGCAAAAAGAAATCTGGGAAGAACTGGTTAATGCTCATGAAGATACAATAAAGGAGTTAAAACACTAAATTACCATACCATAAGTGTCTAGTTTTGCTTCATGTAATCAACCAAGAAAGTAGTATTCTATTGTAAAACTAATCATAAACCCAAAGAAATATGGGTACCAAAATTGAAAATTGTATTTCTAAGAAATATGGGTACCCAAAGAAGTTCCACTAATCACAACACTTGATTACGAGTATCACTTTCTCCAGGTTACACAAGTATCAACCTCTCCAGGTCACACAAGTATCAATATCTACAGGTTACATAAGTAACAACCTCTCCAAGTATCCTTCTTAACCTCCCCTTGAGATTAAGAACTCTCAAGTGGAATTACAATAGTAATTCTCAAAGTAAGAGAGTACAATCAAAGAGCATTGGGTGAAACTTCACTATGTGAAGAATATTACAATAGTTAAACGTTCAACCAAGTTGTATCTCACAATTATCTTTTCTATAAATTTGACTCTCATAAGTTTAGCACTTTTAGATGTTGTTCATTTTTTTCTCGATCAACTTTGCATCCTTTATAGAGGCATAGCCTCATCAGTCTCTCCTTGATTATTCTTTATATGGAATGACTTGATATGTTCTTCAATATAGTTCCTTCAAGTCTTCAAATATCTCTTGTTGAAACTCTTCAATTATTTTCTTTCATTTCTTTCTTCAACATGAGCTTGATTTGGAATCTTATCAACTTGACCTTCTCCCCAACGCTCAATATTTTTTTGCTTAAGCAAACTGTGTAGCATAAGCTTGAAATATCTTGTTAAAATTATAATAACTACTAATTGCAATCTAGATCAATATAATCATTAGTCACATAGAATGCTTATATAAAGTGTTTATTTGATTTGAAAACGTTCCTTCTTCAAAATATAGTCATTAAAAGATAATTTTTAAACTTTGTGACTCTTTCTATAATAATTTAATTTTTAGTAATCATATAAAATTATTTATTTCAATTAAGCTTAATATTAAATTAGTTGTTGTATCAAAGAAATAATTAGCCATAATGATGAAGATGTTTCAAGCGTGTTTGATGAGTTTAGTCGTCCGGTGCTACTAAAATACTTGTAAAATTCATGGATTTCAAAAACTTTTAATTCACAACTTTGATACCATTGTTCCAAATTAATCAAAACTGATCTTTAATTTATTCAACCAAATAAACTCAGCATTTAATAATCTAACATCCGCAATTAAACCAAAGGTTAATTTTTTTTTCATGAAAACAACCTTCATCTAAATAAGTTCAAATACAAAACAAGTTCTTCCCCAAAGAAATCCCAAAGCTTCTCACTGTTGTGCATATAAAACAACATATACAAAAATATATACTCTCGTATAACACCGTCATACGATCATCACAGGTGGAAACCATAACCACAAACATGCAAGGGTGAGCTAACTTAAACAAAACATCATTTTTAACATAAATACTATACAATAATTACCACATCACCGCACCCATACCATTACAACACCTTATTCAATATCACACAATTCACCACAATGTTTATTGTCACTCCCAACAACAATAAACCCACATGTAGACTTAGCACTAGGGGTGGGCAAAAAATTTAATTTTCTTGATCCAATCCACTTTTGCTCCAATCCATTTATAATCCATTTAATGGATCTGGATTTCAATCTAATCTACATTTTATATATTTTATGGATTGGATATCCATTTTATAAATCAAGATTTTTAAATATGGATAATCCAAAAAATCCAATCCAAATTTTCAATTTAAATTTTTAGTTGGGTTAGACTAAAGGTTCACATGGACTATGCTAAATTTAGACTTGGACGGGCCTTGCTCGACGACCTATACGGATCGGGCAAGCCCGACGACCATAAGAGGTTGGGCGGGTCCAAAGATATAAACGGGCTAGGCGGGCCCGACAAACCGAACGAGTCGATCGAGCCCAACGATCCGGAAAATTCAAGTGAGCCCGATGAACCGAACGGGGCAGGTGGGCCTGAAGATCCGAACGGACCCAGTGGGCTCAAAGACCCGAACGGGCCAAGCGAGCCCGATGACTCTAATGACTCAAGCGAGCTCGAAGAACCGAACGGGTCAGGCAGGCCGATGACCCGAACGAGTCAGGCGGGCTCGAAGAATCGAACGTGTAAGGCGGACACGAAGACCCGAAAGGGTCACGCAGACCAGAAGACCCGAACGAACCAGGCAGGACCAATGACGAAAATAAGTCAGGCTGCCCAAAGACCCGAACGGGTCAGGAAGGCCCAAAGACCCAGACGAGCCCAACGACCGGAATAGGCCGACAACCCGAAGGGGCCTGAAGACCCGGATGGGGTGGACGACCTGGACGAGCCCGGCGACCTGGACGGGCCCGACGACCTGGACAGGCCCGACGACCCGCACAGGTCTAACGACTGACATGGCCCTTACGACCTGGATGGGCACGACGACACGAACTGGCCGGACGACCCGGATCGGTCGGACGACCCGGATCTTCTGGACGATCCAGACGAACCTGATGACCCAGATGGGCCCGAAGACCCAGACGAGCATGACAACCTACATGGGCCATACGACCCAGATGGCACGACGACACGAACGGGCGCGTCGACCCGAACGTACCCTACGACCCAGACGGGCTCGACGTCCTGGATGGGCTTGATGTCCTGGACAGGGCCTAAGATCCGAACGGGCCCGACGACCCAAACGGGCTTGACGACCCGGACATGATCGACGACTTGGATGGGCCCGACAACTCAGACGAGCCTGACGACATTGACATACCCGACGACCCAGACGAGCCCTACGACTCGAACGTGTCTGACTACCCGATTGGGCCTGACTATTTGGATAGGTCCGTCCGGGTCGTCTGGCCCGTTCGTGTCGTCGGGCCCATTCAGGTCGTCCAACCCGTTCACGTTGTCGAGTCTGTCCGTGTTGTCGGGCTCGTCCGGGTTGTCGAGCCCGTTCGGGTTGTCGGGTCCGTCTAGGTCGTCGGGCCCGTTCGGGTCATCGGTCTCATCCGGGTCATTCGGGCCTTAATGACACAAGTTTTAAAAAATTCAATTTAAATTTCTTTTAAAAAAAAATGGATTCTGGATTTTGAACTTGATCTAAATATTTGGATTGGATTTAAATCTTGATCCAAATATTTGGATCTGGATTTAAAAAAAATCCAAACTACTTTTGCTAAAGAAATGAATTTGGGTCAAAAATCTAATCCAATTATTTGGACATAAAATGGATGTGGATTGGATCATTAAAAATCCAATCCATGCCCACCCCTACTTAACACAAGAGAATCAATCACTAAAATTTACAAAAACCCTCGCATGTAACTTACCATTCCAACCAACCTGCCACTAGAGCCAATCTAACTCTTTCGTCCAACTCTCTTGAAGTCTCAAGATAGAGTCTACTAAAATCTTCCTTAAGTCCTACAGCAAAGTCCATCAGTGGTACAATTACGTTAAGTCCATCACTCTCTACTATTCCTTAAGAAAACAACAAGATTTGTCAAGGTCAACTTTGCCCTCTATCCTCTTGCTAAGACTGCCACGCTTTACAAACCACCATTTTAACACATGTATGCATTTTTTTACCATAACACACATTCCATTTCATGCATGTATTAACATAAATTCCAATCACATCAATAAAACATTGCATTGAATATACAATTTAGACAACGACCAACGTCTCTAACTTAGCAATAACTGCACCAAATTTCAAAACAAAATTATCATCACAAATCTAAAATGAAGCAATCGTGTGTGATAGACCATCTCAATTTTATATACGTACAGAGTTCAAATTGACGATCTCAACGATTTGAAAAACCATATGTAACAGACCAGTTGTCAAAATTTCACCTTGATTAAATGGTGAATGAAGTAGGAAACTCAATTTTATCAAACTTGTCTAGCGCGAGAAAAATGCCGAGTCGCTCAATGACATGCTTTTTTCGCCCAATGAAAAACTTATTCGAAAAACGTTGTTTTTTTGTTGTCCTGCACAAAATCCCTCGCCCAACGAATATATACATAGACACTCTATTTTCTAGTCGCCTAGCGAAATAAACACTCGCCTAACGAATCCTCATAATTCAAATACACTACAGAACATAAATTTTGCGAAATTTGGCTTATCCATTATGTCCTTTAACAGTTCTTGCACCCAAAAAATTATTAACATTACCCAAAACGACACATCAACAACTCCCATCAATCAAAATAATATATATCATACCATTTAAGCTATATTTTATCTAGATCAATTCATAATTTTGGAACATGCATCATTTCTAAATTTTAACTAACAATTTACTTATCTAAACTCAATTTATCAATTACATAACTCAGATTTTCTTATGACTTGCAAACTCCACTATATACGCATCGTGAAAAAGTCTCCTAAGTTAGAATATATCACCAAATTAAAATTTGGCTTAATGGTCCCCACTTTGGTAAGTGTTGCAACTGAGATCGCAATGGGACGACTAACCAAAAAAGAAACGAGTTTAAAAAGATATTTGAAGTCGTCACCATAGTTATTTCTGGAAAACTATGGAAAACCATAAAGATAAAGCAAGTCTGCGAAGAAACAGATTTTCAGATTCGGGTGTCGGTTATGCGTAAGGAAGGTGTTATCACCCAACAGTGCCCACTCGAGGGCGGTATCTTTAATTAAACATGCAAGGTCGATGTGGTTTTTAAAATATTAATTTTCCCAAAAATAAGAAGACAAATAATACTAAAAAGAAACATAAATACTTTTTTGGTTTTTTGGACCCGACAAAGATTGAACTTGGTTCTACGTATTCTCATTCAAAATGAGAAATCAGGGTTACGTAGTTTTTTAAAAGATATATGGAAAACTATTTTGGAAATAGTTTTGGTTTTTTGGGAGGTGAACCTTAAAAGGACTAGCCCTGCTCCTATGTATCTCACAGTGGAGAATCACTAATCATGTATTTGTTAAGAAAGACTTTTTTGGAAATATTGATATTTTTATATTTTTGAAATTTTATATTTTTTTAGTGTTTTTGAATTATTTGAAAATTAGTGTCACACGACGTGAGTAGTCGGACAAACACAAGAGAGGAGAATGTGTGGGGGATGTTGGAGGGGAAGAACACATATTAATGGTTGAGAATGAAGCTGATGTTTAAGCTATTTTCCAACACTCACTTAAGCAATAACAAAAAATTGGAACAACATGTTTTAGAACAAAAGCAGATAAAATGCAAAAACTTACATATAATGATGTCTTGTTCATTTAAGCATTCAATAGCACTCAACAAGCCTCACACACATCAGATCAAGATCATGCTCATGCAAGTACTTAAGGCCCACGACACTTACCTCTTGGAGTTCCCTTATGTTACTACTCATTCACTTCTTTTTTCTTTGATTTTACTTCTCTTGTATCTCTCCTTGATATATATTTGGTGATCTCAAATTTCGTATCTATCTAGAGTGTTGAGAACTTTTGTGAGGAAGTTGTATGTTTATTTTTTTTATATAAAAGTGGCAGTTAAGTTGAATGTGAATGAAGATGGTGCACAATGGAGGATGGAGTAGGATCGAGAGTGTTATGTGTGGGTGAGGGTGATAGTTAAGTTGGTTCACGGTGGTTTTGATGGGTTAGTGTTATGTGGTGTTAAGATTGTGAGGATGGAGGTGAGTGAAGCGTGAGTGCTGCCAAGAGGATGTTCTATTTGGGTTCTCGTTTGGAGTGAAAGGAACAAAGAAAAATAATTTCTTGAGGAGTTGGAAGATGAACTCCTCTGATTTTCGTTTACTTTTCTATAAAGTGCCCCCACCTTGGTAAAAGCAAATTTTTGGTTATGAAATTGGCAGTAGTGTGTATGGAGAATGAGGCCTCCAAAATGTTGGCATGGACCCCGAAGAAGAAAAAGATAATTGGTTACGTTTGCATGTTGTATACTGTGTTGGTGTGAGAAAAAAACAACGTTTTTTGGATAGGATTTCCTTTAAATTTTGTTACACAAAAAAGAGTGGTTGTGTGAGAGGTGGATAGTGATTTAGAAGGAAAATATGGTAACCATGCAAGCGTCATTCATTCAGGGATTCAAAGATGGGGTAGATAGGGTTTCAAAAAGAAATATAGTCGGTGCAAAGGTTAAAACTAAAATTGGGCCAAACATAAGAGAAAAAAAATAAAAAATAAATAAGAACATGTTAAAAAAAAGTATGGACTAATATTTTAAACAAGACAACAATGAACGTATATTACCAAATACCATGGACATAATAAAAGAAAATAAAAATAAAAATGAAGTGTAAAAGGAAAATATGATTAAATAATTGCATACTTTTAAATCATTAAAACTTTTCTTTGTGTTTTGTCTTGTCGTGTATTATATGATCAAGATCATGCTCATTCAAGTACTTAAGGCTCACGACACTTACCTCTTAGAGTTCCCTTATGTTGCTACTAATTCACTTCTTCTTTTTCTTTCAATTTCCTTCTCTTGTATCTCTCCTTTATGTATATTTAGCGGTTTCAGGTTTTGTATCTATCTAGATTGTTGAGAAATTGGTTGAGGAAGTTATGTATTTCTTTTCTTTTTTTTATAAGAATGGCAGTGAATGTGAATGAAGATGGTGCATAATGGAAGATGAAAGGGAATCAAGAGTGTTATGGTGGGTGAGGGTGATAGTGAAGTTGGTTCACAGTGGTGTTGACGGGTTATTGTTATGTGGTGTTGAGATTGTGAGGATGGAGTTGAGTGAAGGGTGAGTGCTGCCAAGAGGATGTTCTATCAATGTTCCCATCTGAAGTGAAGGGAACAAAGAAAAATAATGCCTTGAGGAGTTGGAAGATGAGCTCCTTTGGTTTTCATTTTCTTTTCTGTAAAGTGACCCCCACTTTTGTAAAAACGAATTTTGGGTGATGAAATTTGCGATGGTGTGTATGGAGAATGATACCGCACAAAAAGATGGCGTGGAGCCGAAGAAGAAAAAGAGAACTGGTTAGGTCCAAATACCATGGTCCAAATAAAAGAAAATAAGTATAAATGTAAAAAAAATATGATTAAATAATTGCATACTTTTAAATCATTAAACCTTTTCTTCAGGATTTGTCTTGTCGTGTATTATTAGATCAAGATAAGCTCATGCAAGTACTTAAGACTCACGATACTTACCTCTTGGGGTTCCCTTATGTTGCTACTCATTCACTTCTTCTTTTCTTTGATTTTCCTTCTCTTGTATTTCTCCTTGATGTATATTTGGCGATCTCAAATTTTGTATTAATCTAGAGTGTTGAGAACTTGTGTGAGGAAGTTGTGTGTTTCACTTTTTTTTTATGAGTGGTAGTAAATGTGAATGAACAAGGTGCATAATCGAGGATGGAAGGGGATCGAGAGTGTTATGCGTGGGTGGGGGTGATAATGAAGTTGGATCATGGTGGTATTGATTGGTTTTTGTTATGTGGTGTTGAGATTTTTAGGATGAAGGTGAGTGAAGGGTTAGTGCTTCCAAGAGGATGTTCTTTCTGAGTTCTTGTCCGGAGTGAAGGGAACAAAGAAAAATAATTTCTTGAAGAATTTGAAAATGAGCTCCTGTGGTTTTGCTTTTCTTTTCTGTAAAGTGCCCACAACCTTGGTAAAAATGATTTTTTGGTTATGAAATTGTCAGTAGGGTGTATGGAGAATGATGCCCCCTAAAAAGTTGGCATGGAGTCGAAGAAGAAAAAGAGAATTAGTTAGGTCTGCATGCTGCATAATGTGGTGGTGAATGAGACAAAAGCAACTTTTTTTGGATTGACTTTCCTTTAAATTTTGTTACACAAAAAAGGGTTGTTGCGTGGGAGGTGGTTAGTGATGTGATGGAAAATATGGTAACCATGCAAGCGTCATTCATTAAAGGATTCAGAGATAGAAGGTATAGACAGGGTTTCAAAAAGAAATATAGGAGGTGTAAAGGTGAAAACTAAAATTGGGCCAAACATCAAAGAAAAAAATAAATAAGAAAATGTTAAAAAAAATGTTGGACTAAGACTTTAAACAAGACAACAATGAACGTATATTACCAAATACCAAGGACCAAATAAAAGAAAATATAAATATAAATAAAGTGTAAAAGAAAAATATGATTAAATAATTGCATACTTTTAAATGATTAAACCTTTTCTTTGTGATTTTTTTTGTCGTGTATTATCATATCAAGATAAGCTCATGCAGTTACTTAAGACTCATGAAACTTGCCTCTTTAAGTTCTCTTATGTTTCTTCCCCTTTAATGTTTTTATTCTCCTACTCTTGTATCTCTCCTTTATGTATATTTGGCGATTTCCAATTTTGTATCTATCCAGAGTGTTGAGAACTTTTGTGAGGAAGTTATGTGTTTCTATTTTTTTATAAGTTGTAGGGAATATGAATGAAGATGGTGCATAATGGAGGATGGAAGGGGATTGAGAGTGTTATGCATACGTAAGGGTGATAGTGAAGTTGGTTCACGGTGGCGTTGATGGGTTAGTGTTATGTGGTGTTGAGATTGTGAGGATGGAGGTGAGTGGAGGGTGAGTGATGCCAAAAGGATGTTCTATTTGGGTTCCCATTTGGAGTGAAGGGAACAAAGAAAAAAAATTTCTTCATAAGTTGGGAGATAAGTTCCTTTGGTTTTTGTTTTCTTTGTTGTAAAGTGCCCCACCTTGGTAAAAGCGAATTTTTGGTTATGAAATTGGCGGTGGCATGTATGGAGAATGATGGCTCTCGAAAAGTTGTCGTGGAGCTGAAGATGAAAATGAGAATTGGTTAGGTCTGCATGCTTCATTCTTTGTTTGTGCTTGAGACAAAAACAACTTTTTATGGATAGGCTTTCCTTTAAATTTTGTTACACAAAAAATGGTGGTTGTGTGGGAGGTCGATAATGATGTGAAGGAAAATATGGTAATCATGCAAGCGTCATTAATTCCGGGATTCAAAGATAGTGTAGACAGGGTTTCAAAAAGAAATATAGGGGGTGTAAAGGTTAAAAACGAAAAATTGGCCAAACATAAGAGAAAAAAATAAAATAAAAAATAAATAAGAAAATGTTAAAAAAAGGTTTTGACTAAGATTTAAAACAAGACAACAATGAGCGTATATTACAAAATATCATGGACCAAATAAAAGAAAATAAAAATAAAGTGTAAATGGAAAATATGATTAAATAATTGCATACTTTTTAATGATTAAACATTTTCTTTGTATTTTGTCTTGTCGTGTATTATTAGATCAAGATCATGCTCATTCTAGTACCTAAGGCTTACGACACTTACATTTTGGAGTTCCTTTATGTTGCTACTTATTCACTATCTTTTCCTTCTCTTGTATCTCTCCTTTATGTATATTTGGCGATCTCCAATTTTTTATCTATCTAGAGTGATAAGAATTTGTGCAAGGAAGTTGTGTGTTTCTCTTTTCTTTATAAGAGTTGCATTGAATGTGAATGAAGATGGGGCATAATGGAGGATGGAAGGGGATCGAGAGTGTTATGTGTGGGTGACGGTGATAATTGTGAGGCCCCTTTTATTTCTGCCACCTTAATCTTTAGGGTTGCCCTACAACAGTGGGCCTAAAGGCTGGCCCATGAGATAAGAACCCTCCGTGTTGTCCTAATTCCACATTTTCATTCACTTTCAGAAAACCAGCCGTCACCTTGCTCTCACAGGACGCTCTGCTAGGGTTAGGGTTCTGCCGTCTTCGAGCTAGTTCGAAATTGTTTTCCCTACGCCATGTAAGTGTTGTGGCTAGCCCATACTCATCTCTATTGTTCATTTCGTTCGTTTAGGCGAGGAGGGTCTCGCCTAAGTGAGAACGCGCGTAGGGTTCTAATTCTGGAGGTCGAGCTCTCGCCTAGGCGAAGGGAGGTCGCCTGAGCGAGGGTCCTCCTCGCCTGGGCGAGACCCTTCTGCCTGAGCGAGATGCTGGGCGAGAAGGTGGTTGGAATTGATCTTTTTTTGATTTCAAAAGTGGACAACTTGCTTGTATGAGTATTCTTTTAAGTTTATGAACTGGATGGCCTTTGTGAATGAGGTGGTGTATGAGTTATGATTTGTGGACTTTAACGTGATGTGAGCATGACGATTGTATGAGATGATTCATGAAATTGAAATGACGAGTTGGTATGTGTTCAACATGAGATATGAAAGGGTTGGTATCAATGTGACATGGTAATGGTATGAGACAGAGCTCCATATTCTGGGCTCGAGAATAATGAGTTGGCAATGTTTGGTTGGGAATACGAAAGAGGTGGACAAAAAGAAAAAGTGAATTGGTTACATAAGCATGTTGCATACTGTGTTGGTGCATGAGACAAAAAGAACTTTTTTGCGTGCGAGGTCGATATTGATGTGAAGGAAGATATGGTAACCTTGCAAGCGTCATTCATTTAGGGATTTAAAGATGGTGTAGATAGGGTTTAAAAAAGAAATATAGGGGGTGCAAAGGTTAAAATTAAAATTGGGTCAAACGTAAGAGAAAAATAAATAAATAAAAAATTAAATAAGAAAATTAAAAACAAAAAGGTTTGGACTAAGATTTTAACAAGACAAGCATGAATGTATATTACCAAATACCATGGACCAAATAAAAGAAAACAAAAATAACAATTAAAATAAAGTGTAAAAGGAAAATATCATTAAATAATTTCATACTTTTAAATGATTAAACCATTTCTTTGTGTATTGTCTTGTCGTCTATTATCACATCAAGATCATCGTCATACAAGTACATAAGGCTCACGACACATACCTCTGTAAGTTCCCTTATGTTGCTACTCATTCACTTCTTTTTTTCCTTTCATTTTCCTTCTCTTGTATCTCTCCTTAATGTACATTTGGCGATCTCAATTTTTGTATCTATCCAAAATGTTGAGAACTTGTGCGATGAAATTGTTTGTTTCTCTTTTATTTTTTATAAGAGTTATAATGAATGTGAATGAAGATGGTGCACAATGGAGGATGGAAGGGCATCAAGGTTGTTATACGTGGGTGAGGGGGATAATGAAGTTGGTTCACGGTGGTGTTGATGGGTTAATGTTATATGGTGTTGAGATTATGAGGATGAAGGTGAATGAATGGTGAGCGTTGCTAGGAGGATGTTCTGTCTGGGTTCCCGTCTTGATTGAAGGGAACAAAGAAAAATAATTTCTTGAGGAGTTGGAAGATGAGGTCCTCTAGTTTTCGTTTTCTTTTTTCTATATTGTCCGCCACCCTGTGCAAAAACAAATTTTTGGTTATTAAATTAGCAGTGGCGTGTATGGAGTATGATGCCTCCCAAAAAATTGTTGTGGAGCCGAAGAAGAAAAAGAGAATTGGTTAGGTATGCATGCTTCATACTGTGTTGGTGCATGAGACAAAAACAACTTTTTTTGGATAGGCATTCCTTTAAATTTTGTTACACAAAAAAGGGTGGTTGCGTGGGATGTGGATAGTGATGTGAAGGAAAATATGGTAACCATGCAAGCATCAGTTATTCAGGGATTCAAAGATTGTGTAGACAGGGTTTGAAAAAGAAATATATGGGCTGTGAAAGTTAAAACTAAAACTGGGCCAAACATAAGAGAAAAATAAAAAATAAAAAATAAATAAGAAAATGTTAAAATAAAAGTTTCTACTAAGATTTTAAACAAGACAACAATGAACGTATATTACCAAATACCATGGACAAAATAAAAGAAAATAAAAATAAAGTGTAAAAGGAAAATGTGATTAAATAATTTCATACTTTCATATGATTAAACCTTTTCTTTCCGTTTTCTCTTATCGTGTATTATCAGATAAAAATCATCCTCATGCAAGTACTTACAACTCACGACACTTACCTCTTGGAGTTCCCTTTTGTTGCTACTCATTCACTTTTTTTTTCTTTTTTTTTCCTTGTCTTGTATCTCTCCTTGATGTATATTTGACGATCTCTAATTTTGTATCTATCTAGAGTGTTAAGAACTTGTGCGAGGAAGTTATGTGTTTCTCTTTTTTTTCTGTAAGAGTGGCAATGAATGTGAATGAAATTGTGCATAATGGAGGATGGAAGGGGATCGAGAGTGTTATGCGTGGTTGAGGGTGATAGTGAAGTTGGTTCACGGTGATGTTGATGGGTTAGTGTTATGTGGTGTTGAGATTGTGAGGATGCAGGTCAGTGAAGGGTGAGTGTTGCCAAGAGGTTGTTCTTTCTGGGTTCCCGTCTGGAGTGAAGGGTAGGAAGGATGTAGGTGTAGTAATGGCTATTAAACTTTAAAATTGAATTAATTTCGTTTTTATCATTTTTTTATTTATTTTGGGCTGAATTGGTGAGGGAAGAGAGTGAGTGAGAAAGCAAAGAGTTATAGAGTGTGGTAGCAAGGAGAATCATAGAGGGGACTGGAAAACGTGGCATAGAGGGAGAGAGTGAGGGTTGAAAGGGAGTTGGAGAGGATACAAAGAGTGAAGTCTTTGGAGAACAAGCGCGAATCATTATAATTTCATCTGGAGCAAGGAAATCAGGTAAGGGGAGCTCACTTTATCTTTATAATTATTTGTGGTACAGTTTGGCTGCTTGTTTAATTTTATTTTTGATGAAGTTTTCAAAACCAAATTGGCCATTATGGTGCAGCCATAGTTTTGAACAAATTGCATTGTTTTTCTTTAGAAGACAATGTTTATTTGTTTTACTGGTAAAGTGTTTTGTAGAACATGTATAATTTTGTGGATTGAATGCATACTGGGTGATTTTATCTTGTCTTAGATATTCTATGCGATTTGTTAGATGTGAATAGTACTTTACAAACCAAAATGTCGAGCAATTAACAGAAAGAAAAGATATTATCACAGTTTGGTATTACTAGATGCAAAGTGTTTGTTCTTTATTTAAACAATGATAGGTTGATTTATAAAGTGATGTAGAATTTTGGTAAAAAGAAATATGTGGTGTGATATTTTTTTTAGAATACTAATAATTGATTTATACGTGAAAGTTTTGAATATATTTTCTGGCGTAGATATTAGTATTATAATAATATATATCTGGCGGAAATGTATATATGCGTGTAGAGTATGAATTTAAATTGTTGGAAACAATTCTAATTAGATGGTAAGTGAATTTGGAGATATAGGTAGGACTAGTTTTCCAACAGTTTTGGTAATATATATATATATATATATATATATATATATATATATATATATAGTGTATATAAATATTATTAATTGGAGATATTTAAACTAATGAATCGGGGTAGATAAAAGAAAAGAAAATGTATATGATTTTTTTTATATAGAAACAAAATATGTTATTAAATTGATTACGTGGGAGTGTTTATATTCCATCTATCATGTATAATAATTTGGAAAGGTGCAGATTTGTTTTATAAATGAAACGTAATCATTGATTTTTTTTGGTAACTGTAAAAATTACATCTATTATAGTATTAATGTTATGTTATGACTGTGGTTGTTTTTTTTTTTTTATGCTAAAAGAATGATTGATAATTATTATTGGGGTGCTAAAATGATTTTTATAACTAGGGGTGCTAAAATGATTTTTATAACTTTTTGGCATGAAAAGGAAGTTTTGTGGTTTAAGGGTTGGCAACGTTAAAGAGTGACACTTTTACTAATTTTATTTATTTAAAATTATGTATAATTGTAAGCAGATGATTTCTGAGTTTTCAAGTTTTCTAGTTATGAAATTTTTAGGTTGTAATTAATTTTTAAAGGGGCCTTGCTGCAGGATAATTCTATTAGGTGTAGCATATTAGTTATACAAAAATATAATGTTTATATATATATATATATATATATATATATATATATATATATATATATATATTGTACTATAAATCTAGTAAGTACGATATTGATTTATATTAAATTAATTATGTATATAAAAGGAGAGGTGTTATATAATTATCAGTTATTGCTTGTGGAAAGTATAAAATACTTCTATTTTATATGTTACGTATTATATAGCTTAAATTGTCTGAGTAACATTATAAATAGGGTGAAAATGATTATCATATTTGAAAAAAACAACACATATGGTATAGAGGTAATTATGTGTGATGCAATTTGGGAAATTCGTATATAATTAATTTATTATACATAACGTAGATTATAATATTTTATTAAATGGTTAGGATATTATATCTAATAGGGATTTGATAATTTATACCATGGGTGTTTGTAAGAATAATATATATTATATATTAATACGTACTTAAGATGTATAAAATTAAATTAAAGTTTTTGAATTATTTAATGAAGGTGTGATAAAAGATCAATATGTTTAGAAGATGTATATAATAATAATATACTTTTTATTAATTGGGATAGCAAAAATGGGTTCTATGATGATTTACTCAGTAAACTTACGTTAGTGGTGTGGCGCCTGGTGGTACGGATTGGGATGCCAGGCGATGGTTACTAATAGGGGGATTCTAAAGCATGTGGCGCCCGACGATGTATGAGAATCGTCAGACAGTCTGCGTTGTAACTTCGCCTAACGGCGTAGGGGCTGCACCAAGCAATAGTGCTATGATAGTTTGCTTTGTTGTGTGTTTTGCATGGCTCTTTATGAGGGTTTGGTCAGGGATATGTTAGACTAGTTACGAGCGGGTAGGTTCGTAACGGAGGTTGGAAATGCGTGATTGATGCGGGCGGGGAGGTCTGTATCTGTTGTACTCTTGTGTGGGGATACGAGCGGGGAGGTTCATATGTTTCGTGCTCACACTTGAGGCTGCTATGAGCGGGGAGGTTCATAGTAGGTGTTCACGCATGTTGGACTACGGGCGGGTAGGTTCGTAGAGTTGGACTACGGGCGGGGAGGTCCGTAGAGTTGGACCACGAGCGGGCAGGTTCGTGGAAGCATTGGAATCCCTAAGACCAGCTTGAGTATGTACCTCTTATATTGCAGTGTGCTTTTCTTAATTTTCGTCTTGATGTTGTGATGTGACCCTTGGACCAGGAGATGCTGATTGTGTCATGAACGGGTAGGTTCATGGCTAGTGGTGAACACGTGATGATATGAGCGGGGAGGTTCATATCCTGATGCTCTCGTGTGGGGATACGAGCGGGGAGGTTAGTATGTTCCGTGCTCACACTTGAGAGTTGCTGCGAGCGGGGAGGTTCGTAGTTGATGGATCACGTGTGTTGGACTATGGGCGGGGAGGTCCGTAGAGTTGGACTACGAGGGGGGAGGTTCGTAGAGGCAGGACCACGAGCGGGCAGGTTCGTGGAAGCATCATATATCCTGAGTCCATGATCAATTATTTGTGTGACTTGTAGGTTTAAAAACCTTGGGATAATAAGGTCTTGGTCAAGAATTAACTAGAATAAAATAGTTGGGTATATCTTGATTTTATTAATTGATATGTTAATTGTTTATAAGCTCACCCTTTCTGTGTGTGTGGCGATAATCGTGTGACTTGTCACACGGGAGCAGATGACATTCCAGGTGATGCTGGTGAGGCATAGAGCCGGAGAGCGGCTAACATGGGAAAGCTTTTTATAGGAGTTTACTATCATTTTAATTTCAGATTTTTTTGTAAATCGCATTTTTACTGGAATATGAACTAGTATGGATTATTGGAACACTGTGGTTTAATTGGATGAGTTTAATAAATGTTTTTAATTTCCTATGTTTTGGGAAAGACATTTAAATAAATGTGACTTTATTATTTATTTTATTTTATATTATTTAAAATTAGTAATATCCGACTGGGATCTTACATTATGCAAGGTGGAAAGGGGGTAGTGAAGTTGGTTCACGGTAGTGTTGATGGGTTAGTGTTATGTGTTATTGAGATTGTGAGGATGGGGGTGAGTGAAGGGTGAGTGTTATCAAGAGGATGTTCTGTCTGGGTTACCGTCTGGAGTGAAGGGAATAAAGAAAAATAATTTCTTGAGGAGTTGGAAGATGAGCTCCTCTAGTTGGAAGGGTGAGTTTTATAAAGTGTACCTTTGTAAAAATGAATTTTTTGTTATGAAATTTGGGATGGTGTGTATGGAGAATGATGCCTGCCAAAAAGTTGGCGTGGAACTGAAGAAGAAAAAGAGAATTGGTTAGGTATGCATGTTGCATATTGTGTTAGTGGATGAGACAAAAACAACTTTTTATGGATAAACTTTCCTTTAAATTTTGTTACACAAAAAAGGGTGGTTGCGTGTGAGGTGGATGGTGATGTGAAGGAAAATATGATAACCATGCAAGCGTCATTCATTCAGGGATTCAAATATGGTGTAGATAGGGTTTCAAAAATAAATATATGGGGTGTAAAGGTTAAAACTAAAATTGGGCCAAACATAAGAGAAAAAGATAAAACAAAATATAAATAAGAAACTATTAAAAAAAGTTTGGACTAAGATTTTAAACAAGACTACAATGAATGTATATTAACATATACCATGGACCAAATAAAAGAAAATAAAAATAAATTTTAAAAGGAAAATATGATTAAAAAATTGCATACTTTAAATTGATTAAACATTTTCTTTGTGTTTTGTCTTGTGGTGTATTATCACATCAATATCATACTGATGCAAGTACTTAATGCACATGACACTTACCTCTTGGAGTTCCCTTATGTTGCTACTCATTCACTTGTTTTTTCTTTGATTTTCCTTGTCTTGTATCTCTCCTTGATGTATATTTGGCAATCTGCAATTTTGTATCTATACAGAATGTTGAGAACGTGTGCGAGGAAGTTATGTGTTTCTCTTTTTTTTCTTTCTATAAGAGTGGCAGTGAATGTGAATGAAGATTGTGCATAATGGAGGATGGAAGTGGATCGAGAGTGTTATGCGTGGTTGAGGGTGATAGTGAAGTTGGTTCACGATGGTGTTGATGGGTTAGTGTTATATGGTGTTGAGATTGTGAGGATGAAGGTCAGTGAAGGGTGAATGCTGCCAAGAGGATGTTCTGTTTGGTTTCCCATCTAGATGAGCTCCTTTGGTTTTCGTTTTCTGTGAAGTGCCCCTGATAGAGGTCGTACCCCACCAAATTAAAACACACTAAATGCAGTATGTGATAGTTGAACCAAGTCGTCTCCCAACGACCAATATTTTCGTCCAAAGCTTAATTTCCAGAATGAAACACAACACTATAACATAAGGTGGGGGGTTTGGCAGATTCAGTTTCACAAAATTTAATTCACAAAATTGCAGAGAAATTTAACAGTTATATGAAAATACAATGATTCCTTGATTCAATTGAAAGTCCGCCAATCACAGATTACCAAATAAATTGTTCTTTTCAAATTTGCTCTCATGAACCCGAAGTAATCAACTAAGCGAAAATTACCATAGATTCATTATGTCATTAAGCACAACAAGTTTAGGCAGTTAACACCCACAGATTGAAGCAAGCTGTGACGGAACAATAAACATTAAGCATGAATACGAGCCATTAATGTGCACACACGAGTTTGAGATTAAGCATGCATCAAAAACGTGTTTATCATCAAAACACAACGTGAAACAAATGCAATTTCGAATACAACCCAAGAACGACCAAAAAATCTCATGATTTCATTTCAATTTCGTCAAGTAATCAATGCAAAAAAAACTTAGCTAGACATGGAAATGGAGCACACAAGCCCTTCAAAATGGAATTCACAAAAATAGGACATCAAACCTTAACCTACAAATTGTTAAAACACAAATCAAGAGCAAAAGAGATTTTAAAGCTTCAATGGAATGAAAAACGCTGCTATGATATATAAATCCAAAAACCCCATCAATGGGTGTTGTTCCAAGTCAATAAAATCCACAAAATGAGATGCCCAAGCTACCAAATGCATTGAAAACGTAAATCCCACATTGGGTGCTATCAAATGTGCATAAAAATGGCAAAATCTAGTTCAAAAACATAAAAAACGAGAAGAACACCTCCATGGACACCCACCAAAGCTTGAGAGCTTGAAAATGGAGGTTAGAGAAGATGATATGCAGCTGCTGCATGCCAAGAGACCTAATTCTCGTGGTCAAATCAACTCTACCTCTACTATTTACAAAAATGTCACTACTAGGTGCAAAATTTCAAAAATGCCACTACCAGGCCTCAAATTTGGCCCATTCACTTAGATGACGAGGAAATGATGTGGCAACTCTCTTCAACTGAATATTAATGTCCAAGCTCCAAAATTGCTTCACCAAAATACCTAAAAATAATTAAAAACGAAAATTAGGTCAAATACTGTGAAATTAACCCAAATTCGGAATAGTGACCCAATAAAGCCAACAGATGAAAACACGCTAAGATAAATAATTAAACACTGAACAACTATCAAATGGGTACACAAAGACTAGTGGAATGGAGGAAAATAATGACTCATTAGCCCCCCACCTTGGTAAAAACAAATTTTTGGTTATGAAATTGGTGGTGGCATGTATGGAGAATGATGCCTCCCAAAAATGATTAAAGCTTTTCTTTGTGTTTTGTCTTGTCATGTATTATCAGTGTTGACATGTGAAGCCTGATCTATAGCTGCAGTTAAATATATGCATGTTTCAAAATTACAAGCCTTATTACATTACACATGACATACTCTAATCATATTCTCCCCAATTCTGTCTAAAATACTTCACTTCAAAATATATATTTTCTTGACAATCTCGAATGGATTTTTTTTTTTGTATCCAATTCAATTTGAATATGTAATATCATAATGATGATAGAAATGAAATGCATTTTTTTATATGATTAAATAATTGCATACTTTTAAATGATTAAACCTTTTCTTTGTGTTTTCTCTTATCATGTATTTTTATTTACAATGATCACATGGTTGGTGTGAGCAAATGTGGTAGTTGTAGCTAGACCCATCAAGGAAGAAGAAGATCCAACTGTATAGCTAGTGTTTGGAACTCTTATTTACATATGTCTTTTGTAAAACTCTAGTTCTCTAGCTTTGTCATGTGTAATATGGTAGTTATATGTTAGTACTCTATGCTTAATGATGACAAGTATGAGATGTTTTGTTTAAAAGTTATGCTATTAAATGGGATCTTATGGTTGAAATATAAACCACTTTGATCAAAGCCACAATTATCAATTACTTATGTAATCAAATAATACTTGTTGAAAACAATTTTTTTATAATAATAATAATAATAATGATAATGATAATGATAATGATAGACAAAAGAATCAATGTGTTGTCTTTCTTATTAAAAGTATATTCTTTACAATATATATATATATATATATATATATATATATATATATATATATATATATGTTCCTACAGAGAACAAATAAGATGAGTTAGGCACAAGCGTCACCTTACCATGTAGTCTGCTATCTCCTCAGTTGGCCTCTTCCCAATCGATACATGTCGGATTGGACCCAGAAGGGGTTACCTGCAGAAGGGACTCCGAAGCTCAAGTGAGTCAAAAACTCTCAAAAAGGTCAAATATGTGATTAATGAATGTGTACCTTTAATTACTGGGGTCCACGCGTATTTATAGAGCATAAATGATGTCTGGTTATCTCGTGGGCCGGGCCTTGACTTGGGCCCTAGCTTGGGCTGTGAGTGGGCCTAGGCCCTAATCCAGGCCCTTAAGGCCTACTGAACGCGGGGGTTTCCATTTTACTAAGTCTTCAAGAGCGGTCTGATCCGTTTACTTCTTGACTTGTCGGATGTCGTCCCTGGCCGCACACTGTCCTAGGTTGGCCGCTTTGTTGTTACTTTAGCCTTTATTCAGTTATGAGTTTGAATCCATGCCGGCCCAAGTCGTGTACTTGGGTTGTTTCCGGCATATATGTGAGGGTTGTCATTTATATGGTTAAGTTGACCAGGTCCGGTACACTAGTCCCCCAGCCTTTGTCGATACGATGTGTCGGTGAAGGATGATATGTATTAATATGCTAGTCGAGATTGGCTAGGTGTGATACACTAGTCCCCCTGCCTTTAAGTGTGATGAACAATGTTAAGGCTAGAAGACGTTTGTGGCAGGTGAAAAGGTTTGTGGCAGTTGAAAAGACGTCAGAAAGCTGACTTAGGGAAGTTTGGCACTGCCATTTTGGTACTTTGCGATGATTGACAAGAGTTATGTTTTTGGCGGGAAAGGGTTATGACGCTTGAAATTCGTGTGTATAAATGAAGATGCTGTTGCATTTCATTCATTCTGTTTCATTTGCAAAAATTTCATTCGCGTGCGTATAGAGCTGTCCGATATCTTCTCTTCCTCCTCCGTCATCTTTTCTAGAGAAATCAGGTATGTCTAGTAGTAGCGATAGGTTTTCGTTGTCAGACTCGGGTAGTGACCGGTCTAGGGATAGCGGGAGTAGTCGAGGTGATAATAGTGATAGGGAAGAAGTGGGTAGTGTAGGGAGAATTCCAGTGGAGAGGGTGGTTGAAATTAGGGAAGATCCGCCTGAGGAGCTGACTGAGAGAAATTGGCTGGCGAATACCGGATATCAATGGGTAGCGACAAATGTGCGGACTCAGCGGTCGTTGTTCCGATGGTCGCGCTTGCTAAAATCTTGGTTGAATTGTACGCCTATTTTCGAAAAGGGTGTGCGAAGGGACATAATTGCTCAAGAGCGGGTTACCGCCGTTGAATGCGCATGCCATGGCCGAGAAGGAGCAGCCGAAGAATTCTTTTATATGTACATGTGCCACTTCTTACAGCTGCATATCCGTCTACCTTTTGACAAATTCACTATGGGAGTACTGTGATTGTTGAATGTTGCCCCTACTCAGCTTCATCCGAACAGCTGGGCGTATTTGCAAGCTTTCAGATTACTATGCATGGCGCTGTATTTGGAACCATCTTCCCGAGCGTTCCTATACTTCTTTGTCACAAGGCCGAAGAGTCCGATAACATGGTTATCGTTAATCAGCCGGCCTGGTCTCAACAAATTGGAGGCCTTCACCCAATCGTTCAAGCATTTCAAAGATAGGTTCTTCAGAGTTGTAGTAAAGTCGGCTGGTCGGTCACATTTCTATACCGCTGATGGTAATACTAAGTTTCCATTCTTCTGGACCGGCAACCCTTGGAGATATAAGGTGATTTCGAGGGAAGATTTGTCGGTGGGTGAGAAGGAGGTGGTGGATACTTTGATGCAATTTAGCGATAAGATGCCCACTAAGGGCTTAGTTAGGGTGTATAATTCAGTTCACCCTATTATAGATATTGAAGGTATTTTTTTTGTAACTTTGAGCATTGTTATTGATTGGAGTATTTTGACGATTTGTGCGTTGTGTATTTCAGGGCATATGGCGCAACTTGGCAAGAAGAACTTGACACTTTTTCAAGCCCTTCGTAAAGAGAAGGCGGTGAAGGCTAAAGTTGCCGGGAACACTGTGGTTCCTAACTTGCAGGATTCGCTGGTAGACGTCCATGTGCATGGAGGTACAAAAAGGAAAGCGGAGTTGCCTGTAAGGGTGGGCAAGGGCAAGGATGTGAAGAAAGTGCGAGCTGCCGTGATGGGGGCAGGCTCGGCCAGTGGGGTGGAGGGGCCGGAAGTTGGGTTGATTGAGCTTCCGGAAACTACTGTGAGGAAAGACATTGAAATTAATGTGTCTTAATCGCTGATAAACTCAATTGACAATATGGAGCCGAGAGTTTTGGTGAAGACCATGGTTGAATTTAGCAGCAAGACCTTGCTGCTTAGTCGGTGTGTGGGTTCTTTGTATGAGCGAGAGGTGAAAGAAGGGAACCGAACTAAGGTGGAGGAGTTGTAGGAGAAAGTTGATAAGCATGACGAAGAGAAGGAAGCTTGGAGAAAGAAGGAGGAGGAGTGGGAACTGGAAAGGAAAAGGCTCGCTACGTGGAGGGTACGATGCCTTGATTCTGAGGAAAAGTTAAACGGTCGAATTGTCAGAGCTTGAGGCCAATTATGGAGGAGAAACATGATGGGCTGGAGGGTGAACTGGAAGACTTGAAGAGCTGCATAATACAAGAACATATAATTGGCTTTCAGAAGGGTGTTCGACAAGCGTCATTTTTTTATGAGAGTGTTGATGCTAATGATGTTAGGTTTGATGTGAATAAGGATGTTGTCGATGGTGTGCTTATAGATGAGGAGGAATCTGGTTCAGAAGGAAATGAGGAAAAGGAGGCGGTTGACGCTAATGTTGGTGGTGACGAGGTGGTGGTAGAAGACGTGGAGCAGAAGGCGGCTTAGGATTTAATTTGATACTTCCAATTTAGTTTAATGATTCTAAGTCTGTAATAAATCGTACATTGCTCTATTTTGCTGTTTGATATGAATGCCGGTTACTTGCGATTTAATTGCTCTTTATATGTATGTATGGAATGTTTGTGTATGCTATTGTATGTTAAGGGTGTTCGATCCAGGTCGTTTACTTGTGGTAAGGGTGGGGAACTTAAAACGAATAAACATCAAGTTACGGGTGTTCGACCCAGGCCGCTTACTTGTGGTAAGGGTGGGAAACTTAAACGAATTAACATCAAGTTAAGGGTGTTCGACCCAGGCCACTTACTTGTGGTAAGGGTGGGGAACTTAAACGAATTAACATCAAGTTAACGGTGTTCGACCCAGGCCGCTTACTTGTGGTAAGGGTGGGGAACTTAAACGAATTAGAGTGAAAACATAGGAAAGTTGTATAGTTGAGAACCCTTCGTTTTATTTATTGAATATGCGGTGCCTCGTTAAAACCTCGCTGGCCAAAACCCTCCTTAGGGAAAAAGACCAAGTGAGGAAAAAGAGTACACCCAGGGTTACAAGTATTGGTCCAACCACAGTATACATTCAGCTAAAGTAGAATTTGAGGTGCGATACGTTCCAAGTGTTGGGAATCTCCTCCCCGGATAAGTGCTCCAAGCGATAAGCTCCTCCTCTTGCGTCTTCGCGTATACGATATGGGTCGTCCCAATTGGTGGAGAACTTGCCATCCTTCTTTCTAGCACTACTGGTCATTCTCCATACTAAGTCCCCGATGGCGAATGATCGTGGACATAGGTTTGCATTATACTTTTTGGCAGCCCTTCGTTTGGCAGCTAAGTTTCGTGTTTGGGCTTTCTCTCTGAGTTCTGGTAGGAGGTCGAGGTGAGTAGCCATGTTCTGATGGTTGTGGGTTGGGTCGTATAGTTCTCGACGCAGGGATGGTTCGCCAATTTCAACTGGTATCATGGCGTCTGCGTTGTAAACTAGGCTGAAAGGAGATTCGTTTGTTGCTGATTGAAGGGTGCACCTGTAAGCCCATAACACTTCTACTAACTCTTCGGGCCATCGGCCTTTGGCGCTGTCTAACCGTTTGCGTAGTTCCATTAGGATAACCTTGTTAGCCGCCTCTGCTTGTCCATTAGTTTGTGGGTGTTCCACAGAACTTGTGATGTGTTTTATGTCCAGGCCAGTGTAGAATTTGGCTAACTCCTTATCTATAAATTGCCTATCATTGTAGGTAATGATGGTGTGTGGGACGCCATATCTGCATATGATGTCCTTCCAAACGAACTGTTGAACTTGCTAGGCTGTGATAGTGGTTAATGGTTTGGCTTCTATCCATTTGGTGAAGTAGTCGACAACGACAATCAGAAACTTCACTTGCCCCTTGCCAGGTGAGAAGGGACGAAGGATATGCATTCCCCATTTTGCGAAGGGCTATGGGGATATTATGTGGTGGAGTTGTTCCTGCTTTTGGTGTATGAGGTTGCCATGTTTTTGGCATGGTTTGCACTTTCTGACATAGCCCTGGCAGTCTGCTTCTATGGTCGGCCAGAAGTACCCGGCTCTAAGTACCCTAGTGGCCATTGTACGTGCGCCGGAATGCTAGCCGCAAACGCCTTCGTGTAGTTCTTTAATGATATACTGTGCTTGCTCCGCCGTGACACATTTGAGTAGGGGTTGGCTGTACCCGCATTTGTAAAGGTCATTGCCTATCATGGTATATCTGGCGGCCTTAGCCAGCCAAGTTTTGTCCGCATCTTGTGGGGGGTTGCCGGTTTTTAGGTATTGGATATAGGGGGTGGTCCAGTTATGGTTTTGGGGAAGGGCGGTGTTGTCCGTTAGGTTGTGGGTTAGGTTTTGACAAGTATGTGTTATGGAAGGTGTAGATAGTGTTTGTTGCAATAGGGATCGGTGGCGGCCTTTTAGTTTGGTGCTGGCTAATTTAGAGAGGATGTCGGCTCTGATGTTGTCGGTTCTTGGGATGTGTTCGATGCGGACTCGTTCAAAAGCGGATTTAATGAATGTTCGGACCAGATGGTAATATTGTAAGAGGATGGGGTCTTTGATCTGGAATTCGTCATTCAAGTGCCCTACAGTGAGTTTGGAGTCGGTTTTGCATGTTAGCGTCTTGACACCTACTTCGCGGGCAAGGGAAAGGCCGGTAAGGATAGCTTCTGAAGGCAAAGTGAATGGATTTTTCGATGAGGATGTCGTTGAGTCCTTCTAACACAATGCCAGCACCGACACCTTTTGGGTTTGAGGAACCATCTACATGAAGTGTCCATTGGTCCTCTGTGGGGATGTGCTAGAGGTCGTTGATAAAATCTAAAAGACATTGAGCTTTGATGGGGCCATGGGGTTCGTAGCGAATATTGAATTCTGACAGCTCGACGGCCCAGGATGACATCCGTCCGGCTAGATCTGGTTTTTGCAAAATTTTTTGGATTGGGTAGTCGGTTTTGACGGTGATGCTATGGTTTTGGAAGTATGGGCGTAAGCGACGAGCTGTGTGGACTAAAGATAAAGCCAATTTCTCTACCGTTTGGTATCTGGTTTCGGGATCCTGTAGTGTCCTGCTAACGAAGTAGACAGGATGTTGCGTGCCCTCTATCTCTTGGACGAGCGCGGTGCTGACGATGTAGTCAGTGGCCATGATGTATACTAGTAGGGGTTGGTGAGTGTCCAGCTTGTGGAGGATAGGTGGTGAGGTGAGGGTGGTTTTCAGTTTTTGAAAGATTTGTTCACAATCATCAGTTCACGTGAACTTGGTGGATTTCTATAAGAGTTGGACTATGGGTTGGGTTTGTTCGACCAGTTTGGGTAGGAAACGGGAAATGACTGTGAGGTGGCCTATGAGCCGTTGGACCTCCTTGATGGTAGCGGGGCTGCGCATCTCGATGATGGCCTTGCATTTTTCGGGATTGGCTTCTATGCTGCGCTGGGTTAGCATAAAACTAAGGAATTTACCCTGGTCGACGCCGAATACACACTTGTCTGGGTTGAGGCGAATGTTGTATTGGCGTAGCGCAGAGAAGACTACTGATAGGTCCTCAGCATGTTGGTGGTGACTTGGTGACTTGACAACCATGTCGTCAACATACACTTCGACACATTGTCTCATCAGGTGACTGAAAACCTTGTCCATCAGTCATTGATAGGTTGCTCCAGCATTTTTGAGGCCAAAAGGCATTACCCTATAGAAGTAGTTGGCATCGTCCGTAATGAAGGCAGTTTTGTGCATGTCAGATCCTCAACTGGTTCAAGACAAACATCCCGGCCTACTCTAGGTCTAGATCCTCGCCTGACAGGGCGATGCCGGAGCTAGGAGGTCGCTCAATGTGGTTGGTTTGTTGAATTGGGAGCTGTGGTCGTAAGCTGGCCATGTAGCATTCGCGTGCCAAGCGTTGGTCGTAGTGGATGGTGAGGATATCACCGAAAGGGGAAGGGAACTTCATGGCTAAGTGGGGGTGGAGACGACGACGCCAAGGGTGTTCAGGCAAGGGCGGCCTAGGAGGATGTTGTAGGATGTTGGCACGTCGATGATGAGGAAGCGGATTGCGATGGTTTTGGTTTGGGTCCCTTCACAAAAGACGGTGTGGAGGTCGTTGTAGCCACGGGTGGATACTTGTTCGCCAGAGAAGCCATAGATCGGCTCGTCATACGGGATCATGGCGGTGTCCGGAAGTTGAAGTTTTTGGTAGGTGGCCCAGTACAGGATGTCGACGGAGCTGCCCTGATCAATAAGGACCTTCTTAACGGCGTAGTTTTCGATTTCCACAATGATGACCATAGGGTCATCCTGTTGATGGTCTAGGCCATGGAAGTCGTCATCTGTGAAGATGATAGGAGGCATGCGGCGTCTGTGGTAGGAGTGGGTGATATGATTGATGGATTGGATATGGCGGAGGTGTCTTTTTCTGGCAGAAGAGGTGGATCCTCCACTAGCGAAGCCACCAGAGATGGTGTTAATGGTGCCATGTAGGGGAGGGTCAACGCGGGTGATGTCGGTGCAGGCCAGTTCGGGTTCTTGGTTGGTGGGTTGGGCGGGACGTCTATCGTGACGGGAATCATGTGGAGGGCGTCTGTGGTCACATCGAGGGTGTGGCGGGATCGAGAGGAAGAGGAATGGCCATCTCTACGGATGAAATGGCGGAAGTGGCCAGCACAGAGTAATTCTTCTATTTTATCCTAGAGTGTTTTGCATTCTTCTGTAGTGTGGCCATGGTTGTGGTGGTAGCGGCAATATTTGGTCATGTTCGCGTTAGGAGGGGTGGTTGTCTTGCGTAGTAGAGGGATTAGGTCAGCTTGTAGGGCCTCATCGACGATGCTGGAGCGAGCTACGATAAGGGGGCATATCTGGTGAAGCGAGGTTAGCAGGGCTCGCGTGGACGGGCATCAGAGCGGGGAGGTTGCGGGGTAGGGTTAGCGGTGGTGGCTACATAGTCATTACAGAATTTGGTGTGAAGGGTTTGCATTTCCTCCATGCAGACGTAATCGGCTGCACGTAGTTTGAGTTTGTGCATAGAGGCAGGTGGGTGGAGGTAGACGTTGTTGGCGAAGGGGTCGGGTTGCAGGGTAAGTGCCATGCACTGGAGTATCATCTCCTGGTTGAGGTGTGGGATGCGAAGAGCTGCTTTACTGAAGCGATCTATGAACGCTCTGAGTGGTTCGCCTTGCTCCTGTCTAATGCCTAGGAGGGAGATTGTGGTAGTTTGGTGTGGACGGCTGCCAGCGAAATGGGTGGAGAACATGTGGGAAAGAACATCGAAACTGTCGATGGAGTAGGGCGGAAGGGTTGTGAACAGTTCTAGGGCAGGACCCTTGAGGGTGGTGGGGAAGGCTTTGCAGAAGACTACGTCTTGGGACGTGTACAGGGCGACATGGGTGATGTAGACTTTGAGGTATTTGTCAGGGTCGATTTCGCAGTATAGCGGTCTAGGGTGAAAGGTTCCCATTGGGCAGGAAGAGGGGTGTTGGCAATAAAGTCGGTGAAGGGGTGACGGCGTCTGGGTTGGTGGGGAGGGAGCAGGTAGGGTGGGATGGGTTGAGTGATCATAGCGGGGAAGGTGGAGGTAAGGTTCTGAGGGGGAATGTGGCTTGTTGGGAGGTATTGCGGGTTGTACGGTGGAACCTGTGTGGTGTGTAGGGTGGTGGGTATGTTGTAGGGGATTTGGGTGGTAGGGAGGGTAGCGGCAGGGGTTGGGGCGGTGGTATGCCCTTGTTGATTGGATGGGAGGTGAATGGGGTGGGTAGAAGGGATGGGTGTTTATTGGGTGGTGGTGAAGGTGTGAGGGGTGGGGTTGTATTCGCTTTCCTCCTCTGTAGGCTGGAAGGCCGGGGACGTTGCGGCTTCAGAGGCTTCCTTGGCCTTTCCCTTCAGGGTGGGATCAGCCTCGATCTTTTGCCTAAGGCGAGAGTTCTCTTATCGCAGCACCTTCATCTCATCCGCGCTGCGTTTCTTCAGATCTGCCAACTCTTGTTGCATCTTCGCTTGGCCGTCCAGGATGGCGACGAGGTCAGGGGTGATGCCAGCAGGTCCAGAGGGACCAGCATCCGCCTGCTTGTTCGCTCCAGTTTTGTTGATGGTGGAAACCATCTTTGGAGAAAAACGGGTACTAAAGGTGTTCGTCTCGTGCCCTACGGTGGGCGCCAATTGTTTCTGCAGAGAACAAATAAGATGAGTTAGGCACAAGCGTCACCTTACCATGTAGTCCGCTATCTCCTCAATTGGCCTCTTCCCAGTCGATACATGTCGGATTGGACCCAGAAGGGGTTACCTGCATAAGGGACTCCGAAGCTCAAGTGAGTCAAAAACTCTCAAAAAGGTCAAATCTGTGATTAAAGAATGCGTACCTTTAATTACTGGGGTCCACGCGTATTTATAGAACATTAATGATGTCTGGTTATCTCGTGGGCTGGGCCTTGACTTGGGCCCTAGCTTGGGCTGTGAGTGGGCCTGGGCCCTAATCTAGGCCCTTAAGGCCTATTGAATGCGGGGGTTTCCATTTTACTAAGTCTTCTAGAGCGGTCTGATCCGTTTACTTCTTGACTTGTCGGATGTCATCCCTGGCCGCACACTGTCCTAGGTTGGCCGCTTTGTTGTTACTTTAGCCTTTATTCAGTTATGAGTTTGAATCCATGCCGGCCCAAGTTGTGTACTTGGGTTGTTTCCGGCATATATGTGAGGGTTGTCATTTATATGGTTAAGTTGACCAAGTCCAGTAATATA
>Ga0214543_1001012_pt1 | contig 52356 bp, 44 predicted proteins | sample CNSS2metaG_FD_160094 | JGI IMG/M metagenome (GOLD analysis project Ga0214543, IMG submission 160094) | Root nodule microbial communities from cowpea collected in UCLA plant growth center, Los Angeles, California, USA - CNSS2 | ecosystem: Host-associated > Plants > Roots > Nodule | place: USA... | reverse complement strand
ACAACCTCCCTCCCCCCCCCCCCCCCACCACAATGCACAAGCTAAAGCTTCCAACAGCCGACCACATCTGCATGAAGGAAATGAAGATGTTGTGGACTAAATTACAAACCGACTTGCAACCCATGGGAAGAAAGGTTGAGAAAGTCTTCGTAAGAGCAAACCCCAGGCCGAGGGACCCCAAGTCGCCAAGGTACTCGCATTACGCACCCCTAAGCGCCTCGCGATCATGTATCCTAGATAAGGCTCTACAGACAGACCTCATCCCACCCCTTCAAAAGGCCTTGAACCCACCAAATGCCGACATGTCTAAATATTGCAAGTACCATCGTAATAATGGCCACACAATGGATGAATGTAAGGCCCTACAGGACAAAATTAAAGAATTGATACGGGTCGGCCACTTGAAGTGGTTCATTAGAAGTGACAAAGGAAGCTCGCGATCGCGATATGGTCGTGAATCAAATCGCCCAAACCACCAGCCAAGCAACAAAAGTATATAAGAACATAGAAGAGACCCCCTCTCAAAAGATGATAGTCACCCTAGCGATCAACCACCACTAAGAGGAACCATTAACACAATCTCTGAGGGGTTCGCAAGAGGAGGAGTCTGGCCTCAGCTAGAAAACGTCACTTGTGAAGCATACAGTCCATCAACATCATAACATGCACCCATAGAAGGCGAAGAATGTCGCCTATAACATTCACCAACATTGATTTTCAAGGTGTAGATCCAGACCAAGATGACCCTATGGTGATAACAGTAGAGGTCGAAAACTTTGTGGTAAAAAAAATACTTATCGATCAACGCAATTCTGTAGACATCCTCTATTGAAAAACTTACCAAAAACTACAAATCCCAGAAGCAATGATCACCCTATATGATGAACTCATCTACGGCTTCTCTGGAGAACGGGTATGCACCAAAGGATACATCGACTTACATGCAGTCTTCCGCGATGGCAACCTGAACAAGATTGTACCCATACAGTTCTTGGAGGTATAAGCGCATACCTCGTACAATATCTTGTTAGGAAGGTCGTCGCTCAACACATTGAGAGTAGTCGTATCTACTCCTCACTTAGCTATAAAGTTCTCATCTGTTACAAGCAATGTCTTCACCATCCATGGAAATCAAAAACTAGTACGAGAATGTTATGTGGCAAACATGCAGCCACAGGAATCGGCTCTGGCCGCCATTAACGTTGAAAGAACCCTTGGACCCGACAAAGCACTGGCAGGAGAAGACATTGATCTCAAGGTCGAGTGCGACTCCAAGATAGAGAAGAAGTTGTGCACTAAACAATAACCGCACCCTTAAAATCGGGTGTGAGTTAAAACCACACGAAGAAGTTGTCATAGAGAAGACATTGAAGAACACTGCGGACCTGTTCACTTAGACCGTGGTTAATCATCTAAGGGTTAATCTCCGCATAGCGGTCCATCGATTATCCGTGTTTAAGGAAGCACGGTATGTTTGGCAAAAAAGAGTGGAAACTGGGCGAAGGAAGAAGGTTAGCCGCTAAGGCAGAAGCGGACAAACTTCTCAAAGTCGGATTCATAGGGGAAGCACAATATACAACATGGCTTGTGAACATAGTTCTCGTTAAAAAACCTACTGGCAAGTATTGATATAAATAAGGCTTGCCCCAAAGACGCATACCCCCAACAAAGTATTGACCGCCTAGCTGATGGTACGGCGGGAAACAACATGTTAAGCTTCTTGGACACTTATTCAGGCTATAATTAGATACCCATGACCCTAGGAGATATGATAAAAACTGTCTTAATCACCGAAGAAGCACACTATTATTATAAGGTCATGCCATTTGGCCTTCAAAATGCAAGGGCTACTTACCAAAGACTAATGGATAGGGTCTTTAGCCATATGATAGGCAAAAGCATGGAAGTATACGTTGATGATATGGTGGTTAAATCACCAACCCTAGAGCAACACTCTGAAGACTTAGCAGTCATCTTTGCAGCTTTTAGAAAGTTTGACTTATGATTGAATTCGGAGAAATGCGTGTTTGGAGCAAACGGGGGGAAGTTTCTTGGATTTATGCTAACACAAAGGGGGGTAGAAGCCAACCTTGAAAAATGTAAGGTCATCATAGAAATGCGAAGTCCCACCAACATCAAGGAGATACAGCGACTGATAGGACGGTTAACAACAATATCACAATTCCTAGCTAGGTTCGCAAACAAAATCAGACCAATGATTCGGCTACTTAAGAAGTCAGCCAAATTTGCGTGGGGTGAAGAATGTCAAAAAATGTTTGACCAGTTAAAGGAAATACTAAGTTCCCCTATGATCCTTCGAAAGCCTAACATAAGGGAACCTATAATAGTATACATAGCAACTACCGATGTATTTTGTCAACAGAACACTTCAAGATCCAGAAACTAGATACCAAATGGTGGAAAAGTGGCTTTATCATTAGTTACAACATCAAGAAGGTTGAGGCCATATTTCAAGAATCACCAAGTCATTGTTCGCCTAGGCCATAGAACTCTCAGAATTTGACATATGTTTCAAACCGCATAACCCCACAAAAGCCCAATGCTTGGCAGATTTTGTTAGGGATCTGCAAGGTAGGCAAGAGGATGACTGGTGGGTACTACATGTAGACGGGTCTTCCAATCCCAAAGGTGCAGGAATCGGCATTGTCTTGGAAGGGCCAAACTAGATCATCATAGAGAAGTCGTTAAATTTCGCTTTCAAAACATCTAACAACCAAGCAGAATATGAAGTCATTTTAGCTGGATTACCACTCGCCAAAGAAGTAGGAGCACATTATATAGTATGCAAAAATGATTCCAAACTTACAGTAGGTCACCTCAATAATGAATACCAAATAAAAGATTTGTTGCTTCTCCAATACTACCACCTGGCCTGTAATATAATTAATACAAGTTTTGATGAAGTGCAAATACAACATGTACCTAGAGGAGAGAACGTCAAAGCAGATGCCCTATCTAAGCTAGCGAGTACAAAAAAGGGAAAATGTAAATCCCTGCTCCAGCAAACGTTGGCGGCACCCTCGACGAGTAACACTTGCATGAGTATAGAACAAAATGGTGAAACCTAGATGACAACATACATACACTACTTAAAAATCGGAAACATACCAAACCTAGTGGACAAAGAATGTGTGTGGAAAGAGGCGCGATATACAATGATTGTGGATGAGCTCTATAAATGGGGATATAGCCAGCCTCTCCTAAAATGTGTCACTAAAGAGCAAACTGGGTATATTATACGAGAAGTTCACGAGGGAATTTGCGGTTATCATTCTGGATCTCGCACTATGACAACTAGAATCCTGCAGGTTGGCTACTTTTGCCCAACCATGGAAGTTGATTGGCATGACTTTGTCAAAAGATGCATACCATGTCAAAAGCATGACAACCTCACTCATGTAAGGCAAGAGGAGTTGCATCATATTTATTCCCTGTGGCCATTTGCAAAACGGGGAATGGACATATTAGGACCGTTTACTCCAGGAAAATGGAAAGTTAAGTTTCTCTTGGTAGGAATTTACTATTTCACAAAGTGGCTCAACCCTTAGCAACCATTACAACCAAACAGGTCCAATAGTTTGTCTGGAAAAACATCATATGTCGGTATGGGGTGTTGCACACCATCATAACAGATAACGGGAGGCAGTTCATAAATAGAGAACTCGTGAAATTCTACACTGATTTGGGGATAAAACACGTTATCAGTTCAGTAGAACATCCCTGTCGCAACCAAAATCGCGACGGGATGACGAACCAAAAATAAAAATTTGCAAAAACAGAGTTTGGAGTCGCCACCATAGTTTATTCTGGAAAACTACGGAAAAAATCAAAAAGGATAAGACAAGGTCTGCAAAAAAAAAATAGATTTGGGATCCAGGAGTCGGTTACGCATAGGGAAAGTGTTAATACCCCACAACGCCCGTCTTGTGACGGTACCTTTAATTAAACGTGCAAAAAGGATGATGTGGTTTTTCAAAATAATTATTTTCCCCGAAAATAATAATAAATGAATTTACAAAAGAAACAAAAATATTTTTTTGGTTTTTTTTGGTTTTTTGGCCCGACGAGGATTAATCCTCGCTCCTACGTATCTCCATTCACAATGGAGAATCCTGGGTTACGTAGTTTTTATGAAAAACTATTTGAGAAACTTTTTTATTTGATTGTTTTATAATTTTGAAAACTTTTTTATGTTTGTTTTTGGAAATAGGTGTCATGCGATGCGAGCGATCAGATAGACACTAAAAATTAAACAAAGAAAAAATTTTTTTATTTTAGTTTTTTATATATATTTTTTTATATTTTTTGAAGAGAAAAAATTTGAAAAATTGGTGTCACGCGACGCGAGCGATCGGACGAATACTAATAAAAACTATATAATGAAAAATGAAAAAAATAAATCAAAAGAATTAGAAATTGGCAATGACGTACCTTCAAATTTTTTCGATATATGTTCTCTTCTATATCAATCTCACCCTCTTGTTTCCCAACAAAGGTAGAAAGGAGGTGTGTGGTAATGAAAGAGAAAGAGGAAGTGTAGCGAATATTTTCTTTCTATTTTCGACCTCCTTCAATACGTTTTTTTTTTAAAGAGAGATAAAAAAAAGGTGTGTGTGGGAGTGGTGATGAGAAAGAATTATAGAAGTATAGAGAATTGCCTTTTTTCGGTCTCGTCCCTTTTCCTGGAACAAACTGTCTATTTATATTCACACCTTGCAATATCAATGCAATCTCAGTCTTAATTGTAATGAACAATATAAGGAAGGAATTAGTCATGATAGCAGCACATTATGGGTATCAAATCGCAGCAAACCAAAGCACAATATCAATCAAGATCGGTAATATTGATTCTAACCATTAATAAATCAGAGTACAAAATCAATCCCAATTAGTAATATTTATTTTAACCATTAATAAATCAGAGCACAAAATCAATCCAAATTAGTAATATTGATTCTTACCATTTGAAGAGATATTCCTTCTAATTATTAGAATCATATCACTAATTTCTTTATCAGGAACAAATGGTACGTTGGGTTATTGGACTTATGAAAAGGTATGTGATAATTAAAAACAAATTGGGCTCTTCCTTCTTCTTTTTTTCCTTTTTTTTCATCTCTTTTTTTTCTAAACTTAAAGTTTGAAAATCTTTGAAGAAAATTTTGTTTCACATTTTTGTTTTTGAAAATAAATTTATTCACCTAAACAAAATTGGATGTTGACAATCCCCAAACTAATGGGCAGGTTGAAGTCGCTAAGAAAGTAATCCTTATTGAACTCAAGAAAAGGTTGGTGAATGGCCAGAAGAATTGTTGGAAGTAATATGTGCCTACAGATTCACACCAGAATCCATAAATGAATCTTCATTCAACTTAGTATACGGTGCAGAAGCCATGATACCCGTGGAGATCCGAGAACCTTCCCTAAGACGACTAAACTTTAACAAGAAACTCAATGAGGAAAGCTTACACATAAGACTAGACTTGGTAGTCGAGTTACGCGAGAAGGCACAAATAAGAAACATAGCGGCTAAGCAAAGGGCAGCAAGAAAACACAACTCCAAACTCCAACCGCATGCATTCATAAAAGGAGAGTTGGTAAGTTGTCATGACAACATATACCTAACATGTGGAATGTATCCCACCTCAAATTTTGTTTTAGTTAAGATGGACGATACAAGTTGATCCCATGTAACCCTAGGTGTACTCTTTTTCCTCACCCGACATTTTTCCCTGAGGAGGGTTTTGGTTAGGGAGTTTTTAACGAGATGTCTTAAACAATTAATAAAATTAGGGTTTCTTTAAAATAAACTCCATTCTCTAAGTTCCTTTCTGCCTACTTAGATAGACGGTCCTAGTCGAACACTATTGTTTTAAATTATTAGTTCCCTACAGCCTACTTTAATAAGCGGTAATGGTTTCCCTGCCGCCTACCTTAATAAGCGGTCCTGGTCAAACACGTTTGTTTACAAATTATTAATTTTCTGCCGCCTGCTTTTGTAGCATTCCAGGTCGAACGCATTCAATAATTCTTAAAAAAAATCGTATCGCTTACTAAGAAAAACACATGTCCTTGCTATCTCAATTACTATCGTTTACTACAATTTTTTCAAAACTTTATATATCTCAACTACTATGCGAAATGTGAAACGTAAGCAGGCAGTCATGGACGAAAAATTACAAGTAAAAATACTAGGCAGCCAACGAATTACAAACGAGAATCAAGTAATAAGAATACGAAAGCAGAAACAACATCTTAAAAAGTAACAAGCAATAACACAAATATGAAGTAAGTGACAATATACCTCAAATTAATCAAACAAGTAAAACAAAGAGCGGTCATAAATGTTCAAGGTCAATGACAAGTGCAAATCATTACAAACTTTAAACGCATAAAAACATAATCCAAATATAATCATTTAACAACAATGTTAGCTTCCTCATGGATAGTAGTCTCTTCCTCCACTATAGGATCACCACCAACGTCTTCTAGTTCTTCGACAGCATGATTCAAGCTCATTTTTTCTTCATCTATCAGGCATTCATCGACGACATCTTTGTTGATGTCATATCTAGGATCAACAACATCCACCTCCTTGCAGAATAACACCACCTGCCTTAAGCCCTTGTTAAAATCGTTAATATGTTCCTGAATTATGTATTTCTTTAAGTCTTCCAACTCATTCTCAATACCAGCATATTTTTCCTTCAGTTCATCATTGTCGGCCTCCAAATACTTAATTTTTTCTTTCATTTTCTTTTTCGAGTCTAGTTACCTAACCTCCAAGAACCAACACGTTTCCTCTCAGTCGCTCATTCCTCCCTCTCCTTATCCCAAGACGCCTTGTCCTCCTCATACTTGGCCTCCAAAGCCTTTAATTCCTCATGAGCTTGGTCTAGTTTGGCTTTTCCTCTTTCTTTAATCTCCCTCTATAGTAAGTTGCCTACCCTCCGACCAAGAATCAAGGCTTTTCTATTAAACTCCAGCATAGCTATTCACCATTGCATTGGGTTCCATATTATCTATGGAAGATAGTACCGCTTCTGCCAATTAATGTCAATATCATGACAGACGGATGTTTCCAGCAACTCTATAAAACAAGCTTCGAGTTTTTTAAGCCCAGATGTTGACCCTGGCCCTAGTAGCTCAGCCCTTACTCTCTTAATATCTTTTCCAATTCCCTTCTGGACGAGAGCTGTTGCTTTCCTTTTTGAGCCACTATGAACTCGAACTTCCACCTGGGTTCTTGTAGGTTGAGAACTTTGGTATTTCCCGCGTTCTTGGACTTTTCGACCTGTTCTTTATGCAAAGTCCTTAAAAGATTCAGATTCTTTTTCCCCAACTAAGCCATATGCCCTACAACACAAACAAACACTTGGTTATCTTTCTTACACTAAATAGAACAGAAAAAATAAAAAATGATACCTTCCAAATCAACAAGTGGATCTACTGATAAATAAACTCTAGCTAAGCCCTTAGTGAGCAACGTATCGCTAAATCTCCCTAAAACTTCTATTACTCGTTTGTCATCCACTGACAACTCCTCCTTCTTCAACCCTTTATAACATCGAGGATTATCTGTCCAGCTGAATGGGAACTTAGTACTCTCATCCTCATTATTTGTCCAACATGTTTATGCCTAGTCGGCTAACAAGGGACAACCAAGTAACCAGATTTCTTTGACGTGTATCATAAAAATATAAATGCATTCAGGAGAAGGATGCAGGTATAATTATCGGCTTAACACCCTGAATGCTTGCAGGTATCCCCAGCTTTTGGGTTGTAACTGGGTTGGCATAACATTCAGTAGCTGTAATATGCCCATGGTGAAATCATTGAAGGGAATTCGCATATGCAATTGACAGAAGTGGCACATATACATATAAAAGAACCCTTTTTTTCTGCCTCTCTTTGATCATGGCATATGCATTCAATGACGTTAACCCATTCCAGAGAGAGGATATTTGGAGAAGTATCCTTCTCAAAAATAGGAATACAACCCAGCCACAAGTTAAGTAACCGGGACCATCTGAACAAGGAGTACTGAGTCCTCACATCCGGAGCCACCCACTTGTACCCGGTCTTCGCTGGCATACTATTCTCAGCCACTTCCTTTGGGGATCCTCCCTAACGTTAGGAATAACCTCCATTTAGACCCATACCTCACCAAACATATAACTACTAGACCCACTCACTGAATCATTATCCCTACTACTTGACCCCGATGCAAAAGAACTATCACTATCACTAGACATACCTTATATGTAGAAAGTTTACGGCACAAAGAGAAAGGGGATATGTCATAACCAAAATCACGACGGGACGACGAACCAAAAAATAAATAAACAAAAAGAGGTTTGGAGTCGCCACAATAGTTATTATAGGAAACTGCGGAAAACCATAAAAAAAGAGCAAGGTCTATGAAAATAGATTTGGGGTACAGGAGTTAGTTACGCGTAGGGAAGGTGTTAGCACCCTACAACGCTCGTCCTAAGACGGTACCTGTAATTAAAATACAAATGGATGTGGTCTCCTTTTTAAAAGTTTATTTTCCATTCATAATGGATAATCAGAGGCACGTAGTTCTTTTTGAAAAAACTTTTAGGAAAAAAATTTTGAAAACAACTTGATTGTTTTTTTCCTTGAATGAAAACGTTGATATTTTAAATTTTTGGAAATATATTGAATAAAACAGAAACATTAAATACGAAACGGATGTAGATGATCATTTTTAAAAAACATATTTTATTTTTTTATTTTTTATTTAAAAAAATGAAAAAAGGAAAATAAAATACTAAGCTGATGCGGACGATCATTATAGTATTTCTTTTTTAAAAGTGAATTTTAATTATTTACTTAGAAACGAAAGTCATTGTAGAAATTGATTATAATATGGACCATTTGAAAAGCTATTAATATGATAAGGAAAAACATGTAAAAGCTAACGTTTAGCACTAAAACCCACATCAATGTATGATTCTTTTTCAAATATATGAACGATATATAAATATATACTTAAAAAACGGGACCCACCTATTTATCATCATTTTGATTGAATTGGAAAGTACAACTAAATTTGTGCCACTTTTTCAAAATTGTCATTACACTTTGAATTAAATCAAGCTTTTAGATTTAAAGGGTTTTAAATAATAAAACAAATGATTAAATCGTTATAGGCTTGGAAAAACCATGTACGCACTATCAGCTGCTGTAAAAACATCGAAGACCAAAATCATATCATTATCAACGTAGATAAAGATTAATACAATCTTACCAATACTCTTATAGGGAGTGGTTGAATGAGTAATTTCATAAGTGAGGGAGTGGGTTTTTGGTGCTTAAGATTATGGAAAAGAACTCAAGAGCTAGATGAACAGTGGGTTTTTGGGTTTTTAAAAAGATGTCTCTCAAGGCAAGGAAAAAATCCTTTTTTCTTTTTGTTTGATGGGTTATCTACATAACAATTTAAATCTAAAGTAATCTCATAAAAAGGTTCGTCTTAATTACAACGAATTTTAGAAGGCAAGAAATGGTCTTAATATTATCACATTATGGGAATCAAATCACAAAAAAATCATAGCACAAAATCAAAGGTGATCAGGACAAATTAATTATAATTAGAAAAAGATATTCTTGAGAAACATATTACTATTTTCCTCATCTGGAAAAGGAGGTGTCATAAAATTAGAGCACAAAATCAGAGTAAATGATTCTAAATTTTTGAACATATTTTGTTTCTAATTATTAGACTAACTTTTTGATATGGAGTAGAAATGACAAAGCATAGAGTGGGAGTGAGAAAATTAAATTTTGGGCTTCTATTAGTTGCAAGAAAAAACAATGTGGGTGTATAGAGTATTTTGGGCTAAAATAGAAACAAAGCCTCAAAAGAAAATACATAAAAGATTAAAACAATCTTTTTTTTCTTTTTTATTTATTATTATTATTATTATTATTATTATTAGTATCCTATTATTTAGACAAAGAAAAAAACAAAAGAAAAAAATTATTTACTTTTTTTTTATTATTTTTTTGAAAAAATAAATTATTATTATTTATTTAGCTAGACGAAATTGGGTGTTGACAGATGCCCCTCTTTACTTAGATTTTTCTTGATAATATGAAAATTTTATATTTTCATATTCTCAAAGAAATATTAGTAAAGATAGAGACACTAATTTCCTCCGGTTTCAAAAGAAACAAAGACCAAACATGAAATCAAAGGTCACAAACCAACAACCTCAATTCCAAAGGATTCAATGACCATTGCCATGTAGAAGGCCTTGATCCGGAAAAATATAAACTTTTTGCAAACTATATCTTTTTGAGAAAGATTAGACCAATCCCGAGGAGAGGGTCTATATCCAAAGGATTCAGCGACCATTACCACATAGAGAGCCCCGATCCAAAGACATAAAAATTTTGCAAATATGATTTATTTTTTGAGAAAGATTAAACCAATCTCGAGGAGAGGGTCTACATCCAACGGATTCGGCGACCATTACCACGTAGAGGGCTCCGATCCAAAAGCATTTTGTAAATGTGATTTCTTTTTGAAAAAGAATAGACCGATCTCGAGGAGAGGGTTTACATCCAAAGGATTCGGCGACCATTACCATATAGAGGGCCCCGATCAAAAAACATATACTTTTTGCAAATATGATTTCTTTTTTAAATAGATTAGACTAATCCTGAGGAGAAGGTCTACATCCAAAGGATTCGGCGACCATTACCATGTAGAGGGCCCCGATCCAAAAATATATACTTTTTGCAAATATGATTTTTTTTTTTGAAAAATTAAACCAATCCCGAGGAAAGGGTCTACATCTGAAGGAAAACCTGAATATTGATTTAAGCGTAGACAAACACAATGTGAATTCCATTTGAAGAAGAAGTAGAGTGAGCACAAGTGAAAAATTGCCCTTATGGTATGATATGATGGTATGATGTGATGAGGCTGCATGAATGCATGCATAAAACTCTTACTTTTCCTTCCTTTCCTTTTCTTTTCCTTTTTTTGGCATTTAGCGAATTCATTTGTGATTTTTTTCTTAACACAAAAAAACCTTTTTACCAATATTTTCATTATTTTTAATTACCAGCTCAGTGTGACACTTTTATAACAAAATTTATGAAAACCCAAATGATATATATATTTTTTATCAAATAAAGTGAAATACAAAAACTTGAAATGTCAATATCCTTCGTAGCATCCTCTATTATGGAATCATCATGCATAGAATTTTTTAACCGCATCAGAGTTGACTAGCAATGGTAACTCCTCCCCATCCATCCTTATGAGAATTAGTGCCCCACCAGAGAATGCTTTCTTCACCACATACGGGCCTTCATAATTTAGAGTCCATTTGCCTCTGTAGTCCCTTTGTATAGGTAAGATCTTTTTCAAAACTAGATCCCCTTCATGGAACTCTTTGGGACGCACCTTTTTAACGTTTTTTTCATTCTTCTTTAGTATAATTGTCCGTGACACACTACAGTTAACCTTTTTTCTTCAATGAGGTTAAGTTGCTCAAGTATGGCTTGAACCCAATCTGCTTCTTCTAATTGGGTTTCCATCAACAGTCGCAAGGATGGGATTTCTACTTCAAAAAGGGAGTACTGCTTCCATTCCATATACCAGAGAGAAAGGTGTTGCCTAGTTGAAGTAAGTACTGACGTACGATATCCATACAAAGCAAAAGGAAGCATCTCATGTCAATCCTTGTACGTGACCACCATCTTTTGTATAATCTTATTTATATTTTTATTAGCAGCCTCAACTGCCTCGTTCATCTTCGGATGGTAAGGAGAAGAATTATGGTGTTGAATCTTAAATTATGTACACAATTTCGCCATTATTTGATTATTTAGGTTGGTAGCATTATCAGTGATGATCTTGTTAGGCAAACCAAATATGCAAATCAACTCTCTTTTAATGAAACTCGTCACTACCTTTTTGGTCACACTGGCATAAGAAGCCGCCTCTACCTATTTGGTATAGTAATCAATTGCAACTAGTATGAAGCGATGTCCATTTGATGCTTTCGGTTCTATGGCTCCAATAACATCTATTCCCCACATTGAAAAAGGCCATGGTGATGTCAAAACATTTAGAGTTATGGGTGCCATGTTAATATTATCAGCATATACTTGGCATTTCTCACACTTCCTCACATGCATGCAACAATCATTTTCCATGGTTAACCAAAAATAATTAGCCCTCAAAATATTTCTGGCCATTGAATGCCCATTCATATTTGTGCCAAAAGTACTTTCATGAACATCTTTCAATATCACTTCGACTTCTTTTGCATCCACACATCTGAGGAGAACCATATCATGATTTCTTTTGTACAAGACATCCCCATTTAAAATGAAACTAGCAGCCAATCTCCTTAATGCTCTTTTATCATTCTCAGCTGCCCTTTCAGGATATTCTCGAGTTTCAAGATAATGTTTGATATCAAAATACCAAGGTTTACCGTCTGACTCCTCCTTGATGAAATGACAATACACTGGATCCTCAGAACTCTCCATTTTGATCATTGGTAGTTCTCTATTTGGAGCAATCTCAAACATTGATGACAAGGTAGCTAAAGCATCGGCTAATTGGTTATCTTCACGAGGAATGTGCTGGAATGTTATAAAATCAAAATACTCTATCAACCCTCTGATGTAAGCTTGATAAGGGATTAATTTCTAATCTCGGGTCTCTCATTCTCCTTTCAACTGATGGATAACCAAAGTTGAATCGTCATACACCTTCAAAACTTTTTCCTTTGATTCAATTGCTGCTCGAATGCCCATGGCACATGCCTCATATTCTGCGATATTATTTGTGCAATTAAAACATAGTCTTGTTGTCATTGGTATGTATTGAATTTCCGGATAAATAAGCATTGCCCCTATTCCATGCCCTAATGCATTAGATGCACCATTAAACAACAATGTCCATGCCTTTTCATCTTGACCTCTCTCACTCTCTTCAAACAAAGCCATGATATCTTCATCCGAAAAATCGGGTTGCATTGCTTGATAATCATCAATGGGTTGTTGAGCCAGATACTCAGCCAAAACACTACCTTTGATGGATTTTTGAGTGACATATACAATATCGTATTTTAACAAAAGCATCTGCCACTATGCTATCCTCCTAGAGAGAGCCGGCTTTTCAAAAATGTACTTTATTGGGTCCATCTAGGATATTAACCATGTAGTATGACTCAACATGTATAGTCTCAAAGATTGGGCAGCCCATGCTAGTGCCCAACAAGTTCGTTCTAGCATAGAATATCTTTTCTCGCAATCCCTGAACTTCTTACTCAAATAGTATTTTGCATGCTCAATTTTCCCAGTTTTGTCGTGTTGGCCCAAAACACAACCCATGGACTCTTCTAATACAGTTAAGTACAAAATAAGGGGTCTTTTGGGTTCTGGTGGGTGTAGTATCGGCGGGTCTTGTAAGTATTGTTTGATCTTATCAAAAGCGTTTTGACAATCCTCGTTCCATTCTAGAGCTTGATTTTTACGCAACAATTTGAAAATCGGTTCACAGGTAGCGATTAATTGGGAGATAAATCTAGCAATGTAATTCAGCCTACCTAGGAAACCTTGCACCTCCTTCTCCATGTTGGGAATTCGCATTTCTATTATTGCCCTCACCTTGTCAAGATCGACCTCTATCCCCTTTTGGCTAACAATGAAACCCAATAACTTTCCTGATTTCACACTGAATGTGCATTTAGCCGGATTTAATCAGTGTTTAAACTTTTGCAACCTTTCAAACAATCTTCTTAAGTTGATGAGTTGTTCTTCTTCAGATTCAGATTTAGCGATCATATCATCCACATAAACTTCAATCTCTTTGTGCATCATGTCGTGAAAAAGAGCTACCATCACCCTTTGATAAGGTGCCCCAACATTCTTGAGACCGAAAGGCATCACTTTATAGCAAAATGTTCCCCACAATGTAATAAAGGTAGTTTTTTCCATATCTACAACCGCCATTTTGATCTGATTATAACCCGAGAAACCAGCAATAAATGAAAATAGTGAGAATCTGGCTGTATTGTCCATTCGAACCTTCCCATCCTTCTTAAGCATGGGTACGATGTTTGCTACCCATTGGGGATATCTCGCCACAGCCAAAAATCCAGCATCATATTGCTTTTTTATTTCTTCTATAATTTTCAAGGACATTTCTGGTTTCATTCTCCTTAACTTCTACAAGACGGAAGGACACTTTGGCTTGAGATGGAGTTTATGTTGCACTATGTTAGTATCTAGTCTTGGCATGTCATTATATGACCAAGCGAAAACGTCCCTGAACTCTTTTAGTAAAGCACACAATTGTTCCCGTATTTCTTTCTTTACACTAGTGCCAATTTTCACTTCTTTTATCTCTCCTACATCTCCCAAGTTGAGCACTTCAACATTCTCTTGATGGGGTTTTATCTCTTTAGCTTTTTGTTCCACTAATCTCAACATTTCAGGAGAAGGTTCCCATTCATCCTCATAATCATCTTCCATATTATCAATGGGGTGCTCAAAATTAGGAAAATCGATATTAATATTTTCAAAACATCCATCATCATATCTACATTATTTGAGTTTATAATTATATTATAAAAGAAAGAATTTGGAATAAATGTTTTTTAAAATTAAATGCTATATTCTTAATAAATATTTTTCTATAAATAATATTTGAAATAAATTATTTCCTATAAATGTTATATTTTTTGAAGATTTCTTTTTTTATTATTCATTTTAGTTATTTTTTTAAGTTTATATTTTAATAAATTAATACTATAATTAAAAACTTATATTATAAAAGAAAGAATTTGAAATACATTTTTTTATAATTAAATATATAATCATTTTAAGTAAATGTTTTACTATAAAGAATATTTGAAGTATTTGTTTTCCTATAAATGTTTTGTTTTTGAAGATTTTGTTTTTTATTATTCATCTTAGTTGTTTTTTAGTTTAAATTTTAATGAATTAATACTATAATTTAAAAAAAAAGAATTTGAAATAAATATTTTTCTATAATTAAATACTATAATCTATTTAAATAAGTGTTTTCCTATAAAGAATATTTGAAATAAATTTTTTCCTGTTATATTTTTTGTAGATTTCGTTTTTTATTATTCATTTTAATTATTTATTAGTTTAGATTTTAATTAATTAATAAAAGAATTAAAAAATCTAATATTAATAATTAATAATAATAAAAATCTTATATTATAAAGGAAAGAATATGAAATAAATGTATTTTTATAATTAAATACTATATTCCTTTTATATAAATGTTTTCCTATAAAGAATATTTGAAATAAATGTTGATCCATAAATATTATATTTTTTTGATGATTTGGCTCTCTATTACTTATCTTTAGGACAGGCCAAAATATATCAAACTGCACTGCACTATTAATAACTGCACTGAATTAAAAAGTAGTTCACCTGAACTGCACTGAACTGAAAAACAGTTCAAACGAACTGAACTGTACTATTTTTTTTTTCTTAATAAACAGAACTGCACTGTATATAATATAAATTGAATTTAACTGTTATAAGTTATAAATTGCACTTTGAATGATAGATTTTTTTAACATCTAACCCCACCCCACCTACCATAATCATTTTTAAGAGAAGTTAACAAGATAGTTGAACATCACATCATGAAACTTGCAAATAAAATCATCTATGAAACTTGAATTTGACGACAATGATTAAAAGAATAAACTAGAATGGAGACGAAGAAAGGTTGAAATGGCTTTCCTAAATACGTTTTATCTTTCATGCCTGTTTAGTTTTCTCAAGCCTTTATTTTCATTACCTAAGAAACACTTTCTTTTCCTTTTCATTAGAAGTATAGTGCTGCTACTGTCACAAATTTTCCACCTTCCTTAACAGCCTTCGATGCTCTATGATAGTGTTTCTTTGATTCTAATTTTAATTAAATCTTCTTAAACTTGACTAACTTGAATTTTAGTTGTCATTTTTCGGCAATTTTGAGATAAAAATTTAAAGATTTGATGAAATCTACAAATTGGCCAAAACCATACCGAAAGCTGCCAAGTTAAAAGCTTAAACTGCCGAGTCTACATGACCGAAAGTATGTCACTGCTTGTATTACAGTTCAGTGCACTACAAGTTAATTGTTTGTAGTACAGTTCTTCAAACTTTAACTAAAAAATAGTAAGGTTTAATTTTACTATTAACAATTCAGTTATTTTTAGTTTAAAACAGTTTAATTAATTATAAGTTATCTTAATTATTTTTTGTTTGATTGAGTCGATTACGGAAGATTGTATAAATACTATCCTCTTTATAGGAAAACATTTATTATTTAATAATTAATAGCTAGAGAAATATTAAAGAAAATTTGAATTATTTTTTATATGATTAAAATTATATTTTACAATAAAATTTAAATAAATGAGTTAACATAAAAATTTAAAAAATAACAATGTCCTATAATAGTGACAAAAATTTTATACAAAGAATGTTTTTTTAAATGAATGTTTTCCTATAATTAAATACTATATCTTATAATATACATTCATTATTAATATTTTAATTTGATTATATCAATTATAGATGGATTTTAATTAATTAACTTAAAAATTAAAAAAAATAATAAAATATTAATAATTAATAATAAAAAAATTCTATTAATTTAAAATAAGAAAATTTCTATAATTAAAATTATATTTAACAATAAAATTTAAATAAATTACTAAACTAATTAACACAAAAACTAAAATTATTAAAGAAAAATTAAAATAAATTTTTTCTATATATAAATACTATATATTTAATAAATAAATGTTTTGTTATAAAAGAAATTCAAAATATTTTTTCCCATAATATAGCATTTTTTTAAATGCTATCAACTTCTCGAAGATCTTTTTCTTTATTATTAATTTTTAGTTTTTTTTTTATTTCATTAAATCAATTACATAAAATTTTTAATTAATTAATACATAAATAAAAAAATAATAAAGTATCAATAATTAAGAATGTTAAAGATCTTATATTAATTTAAAATAAATTTTTTTACAGTGATTAAAATTATGTTTCCAATTAATATTTTAATTAATTAATTATCACAAAAATTTAAAGAATAATAAATTTTCACTAATTAATAGCTAGAAAAATATTATAAGAAAATCTGAAAGATTGTTTTTATGATTAAAATTATTTTATACAAAAAAATTTAAAAGATTTACTTAACATAAAATTTTAAAAAATAACAATTTCCTCTAATGGTGACAAAAATCTTATATTATAAAAGAATTTTTTTTTAAATAAATGTTTTTCTCCAATTAAATGCTATATCTAATACTATATATTAATTATTAATATTTTAGTTATTTTTTTAATTCGATTAGATCAATTATAGATGGATTTTAAGTAATTAACTTAAAAATTAATACAATAGTAAAATATTCGTAATTAATAATAATAGAACATTTATATTAATTTAAAATAAAAAACATTATACAATTAAAATTATATTTAACAATAAAATTTAAATGAATTAATAAATTAACTAACACCAAAACTAATATTATTAAAGAAAAAATTAAAATAAATGTTTTTCTATATATAAATACTATATATTTAAGAAATAAATGTTTTCTTATAAAAGAAATTCAAAATATTTTTTTCCTATAATATTGCATTTTTGTAAATGCTATCTTCTTCTCGAAGATCTTTTTCTTTATTGTTAATTTTTAGTTATTTTTTTATTTGATTGAATCAATTACTACAAATTTTAATTAATTAATAAATAAATACAAAATAATAAAGTATCAATAATTAAGAATGATAAAAATCTTATATTAATTTTAAATAATTTTTTTACAATGATTAAAATTATGTTTCAAATTAATATTTAAATTAATTAATTAATTATCATAAAAATTTAAAGAATAATACATTTTCAATAATTAATAGCTAGAAAAATATTCAAAGAAAATTTGAAATATTTTTTGATGATTAAAATTATTTTATACAATAAAATTAAAATGAATGTATTAACATAAATATTTACAAAATAAAAATTTCCTATAATAGTGACAAAAATCTAATATTATAAAAGAAAAATTTTAAAATAAATGTTTTTCTAATATTAATTAATAATATTTTAATTATTTTTTTTAATTTGGATCAATTATAGATGGATTTTAAGTAATTAGTAATAATAAAACATTTTCTATTAATTTAAAATAAAAGAATTTATATAATTAAAATTATATTTAACAATAAACTTTAAATGAATTAATAAATTAATTAACACAAAAACTAATTAAAATTAAAATAAAAAATAAAAATAAATGTTTTTCTATAGATATATACTATATATTTAAGAAATAAATGTTTTCTTATAAAAGAAATTCAAAATAATTTTTTTCCTATAATATTGCATTTTTGTAAATGATATCTGCTTCTCGAAGATCTTTTTCTTTATTATTAATTTTTAGTTATTTTTTTATTTGATTGAATCAATTACTACAAATTTTAATTAATTAATAAATAAATAAAAATAATAAAGTGTCAATAATTAGGAATGATAAAAATCTTATAATAATTTAAAATAAATTTTTACAATGATTAAAATTATGTTTCAAATAATTATTTTGAATTAATTAATTATCACAAAAATTTAAAGAATAATACATTTTCAATAATTAATAGGTAGAAAAATATTAAAAGAAAATTTGAAATATTTTTTTTATGATTAAAATTATTTTATACAATAAAATTAAAATGAATGTATTAACATAAATATTTAGAAAATAAAAATTTCCTATAATAGTGACAAAAATCTAATATTATAAAAGAAAATTTTTAAAATAAACGTTTTCCTATAATTAAATTTTATGTCTTATACTATATATTAATTATTAATATTTTAATTATTTTTTATTAATTTGATTAGATCAATTATAGATGAATTTTAATGAATTAACTTATAAATAAAAAAATAAAAACATACTAATAGTAAATAATAATAATTTTATATAAATTTAAAATGAAAAAAATTCTATACTTAAAGTTATGTTTAAGAATAAAATTTAAATGAATTAATAAATTAATTAACACACATACTAATATTATTAAAGAAAAAATTAAAATAAATGTTTTTCTATAGATAAATACTATATATTTAAGAAATAAAATTTTTATCATAAAAGAAATTCCAAATAAATTTTTTCCTATAATATAGCAATTTTGTAAATCCTATCTTCTTCTCGAAGATCTTTTTCTTTATTATTAATGTTTAGATAAGTTTTTATTTGATTGAATTACATACAAATTTTAATTAATTAATACATAAATATAAAAATAATAAGGTATCCATAATTAAGAATGATAAAAATCTTATATTAATACAAAAATTTAATGAATAATAAATTTTCAATAATTAATAGCTAGAAAAATATTAAAAGAAAATTTGAAATACTTTTTTTATGATTAAAATTATTTTTTACAATAAAAATTAAATGAATAAATTAACATAAAAATTTAAAAAATAACAATTTCCTATAATAGTGAATAAAATCTTATATTGTAAAAGAAAAGTTTTAAAAATGTTTTTCTATAAGTAAATGCTATATCTTATATTATTTATAAATAAATATTTTTCTGTAATTAAAATTTAGAATAAATATTTTTCAATAATAAATCATTTTTATGAATGATATATTCTTTTTGAAGTTTTTTTTATTGTTCAATTTTTAATTTTTATTAATTTGATTGAATTAACTAGTGATAGATTTTTCAACGAATATAAATATATGAAATTACTGACAAAATTTTCGACAAATTAATTCGTCGATATTAAAATTAGTTTTATTTATAGATTATTTGTAATTAGAATTTTAAAATCCACTAATATATTTTTATAGTAATATTATATCATTTAATAGACAAAAACACTTATATTTTATATTATCTATTCTAATGAAAAAACTTTCTTCTTACAAAGAAAATATGATCGCATTTTATATTTTATAATTTAACAACACTCATCTGGTTAGAATTTTGTTAAATAATATATATATATATATATATATATATATATATATATATATATATATATATATATATATATATATATTTCTATTTTTTTATTTTATGTTTATCTAAATATGTGAACCTATCTAATAAAAAGTAGAAATTACAAATTAGAAGATTTTATTGTATATTTTCATAATTGTTTGCATAATTGTTTGCTTCAGATAAAAGAAATACAAATGACAATAAGTAGGTTGAGAAGAGATAAATAAGTAAGAAATAATATTAAATATTTTGTTATTTAATAAAGTAGAAATGTATTAGAAATAAAAATCATTTTATTTTTTTTATTTTAATTAATTTGACGATAAGTAAATAAAAATATTACAGTAAACTTATATTTTATAATGAATTGTCTTCAAGTAATTCATTATCTTTCTCTTCTCAGAACAGAAAGCACAGTCTTGAAAACAAAATCTTGATTTATGGTGTTTGTTCCTTTTATCACTTAAATTAATGTATGGAAAGGAAAGAATGAGAGATGATATTTTTCATTCTCAAATCTACTTATTTCCCTCATTGTCCGATTCCTGTGACACAAATTGTTCCTCTAATTTATTCCTTTAATTGAAAATATATGCATGTACTTAATTTTTTTTCATAAAGATTTTTATAATATTAATCAATTAAAATGCATTTTAAATATAGATTTTTAAAATTTATAAAAAGTGAATCATGTTATCACACCTAATACTTTATCGTTATAATCAATGAATAAATTCAAGAATTATTTTAAATATTAAATCATTTTTAGTATAAATTTTGAATATAAAGCAAAACTAAATAATAATATCTAATTAAATAAAAGTAAAAATTCTGTTATACTCTTATAAATAAATTTACTCTGATATATCTTCTCAAACAAAAATTATAATTCCATTAATTCTATTTGAATTTGGTTAATAATTGAAATAATTTGAATATGTATTTAATCTTTAATCATTATCACGTGTTAGGATTTTAAAATAATTTTTTACTTTTTTATTTTATTGTTTTATAAATTTAAAACTTTTAATAATCCTTTTCAAATTCATTGTAAATTGATATTAATTTTTCTTTTAATAAATAAGTATTTAATTATATATTAATTGTTAATTATACGGAAACAAAACTAAAAAAAATCAAAATTATTATATTAACATGATATTTTTTTATTCTACTTAAAATAACATATTACCATTTATTATTATAATCTACTATTTACCCAAGAAGTTATAATTAAAACATATCATAGTTAATTTCTTGTTTGGATAATAAGGAACAAAAAGACCAAACAAAGTTGAAATTGATAACTTGGAGAGTTGTGTGGAACAGCATAGTCTTTGCCTATTGAACTGTGTGAACACTTTTGGTTTTGCTGACTCAAATTTTATCATCTTTCTCTGTTCTCATTGTCCTTACCAAATTCAAGGAAGAAATGAAAGCAGCATGGGCCATAACTATGAGTCTCATAGTGATACTTGTTTTGATATGGGTATGGAAGATTCTTAACTGGTTATGGTTCAAACCAAAAAGACTTGAAAAACTGCTAAGAGAAGAAGGCTTTCAAGGCAATCCATACAAGCTTTTTGTTGGAGACAGCAAGGAGTTTCTCCAAATGAGAAATGAAGCCTTGTCCAAACCCATGAATCTCTCTGATGACATAGTGCCACGTGTGTCTTCCTACATTCATCATAGTGTCAACACACATGGTATTTTTCTATTCTTTTTTTGCAGTTTTCATCTATTCACCTTCTTTAAACATTTGTTTTTTTATTTTGATCATTTACACTCATGCGTCCTTTTTTTTTTTAATGTTGTACATATAGAGACTGTGTTTTATAGTCCATTATTCAGTGTATTGTGTTTGTTGGGTTTATGTTACAAGATCATTGAGGAGTTGTATATGGGGTGTTAATTTTTATTACAGAAATTTAGATAGATTAAAGTGTGGGAATAGGCTCTTTGAAAAATTTATATAGTGAAAGCTCATTTGGAGAAAAATGAGAGAAAATTTACACTGATTTGGGCTCAAGACAAACTAGAGAATTGGCACAAAACAGGGGAAAGTTCAGAAAAGAAGGTAAAACAATTGTGCACACACTTGCTAACGTAGCAGAATAAAAATCCACTAGAAACAAACCCCAGTCAGGACATAATAGATTATCGGTGTGTGCACACTAAGTAATCAATTACATCACTTTGTTTCCTTTCTTTCCAAAAGGTGCTCCTTGCATTTTCCAACATACCAGATTATGATGAATTGGGGACCACAAATGGTGAAATCTTAACTAATATATGGTGAAGGGTATTATGCTGAGATAATATTTCCAATAAACTTCAACAGAATATAGGGGTAAATACATGATATTAAGCTAATTTTTCCATCTTAATACACTTAAGGAGTGCATTCATTGTGTAGCAAAAGGTTCCCATGGTTTCTAATTCATCTCTTATGAGAACAATCCGCTTACAAGGTAGCATGTCCTCTTAATTCCTGATGGTATGCAGGTAAGAAGTCCTTTATCTGGTTTGGTTCAACACCAAGGGTGACGATCTTAGAACCTGAGCAAATCAAAGATGTACTTAACAAGATGTCTGACTTCCCAAAGCCTAAATCAAATCCACTTGTCAAGTTACTAGCAACCGGCCTTATAGACCACGAAGGAGAAAAGTGGAGCAAGCACAGAAGGTTGATCAACCCTGCTTTCAATCTAGAAAAATTAAAGGTCAGTTGCTTGCATTTCATATGTAGATATAGACTTCTGATCTGTTTTAAAACATTTCAGAAAAGAAATAGGGAATTGGGTTTTGTATGTGCATGTGTTTGTTTTCTTCATTAACAAGGAAATGTTTACTCTCTCTAGAAATACACCACAGATTTGGCAAGCAACATATTTTCACCAAACACAGTATAATTTGATATAATAAATACTGATACTAACTCCAAGTGATATCCTTATTGCACCACAGACTATGTTACCATTATTCCTCGAAAGTTGCAACGATCTTGTTAGCAAATGGGAAGGAATGTTGTCTTCAGACGGATCATGTGAAATAGATGCATGGCCTTTCCTTCAGAATCTGGCCAGTGATGTTATCGCTCGCTCAGCATTTGGAAGTAGCTTTGAAGAAGGAAGAAGAATATTTCAACTTCAAAGAGAGCAAGCTAAACTTGCTTTGCAACTTGCATTAAAAATTCAAATCCCTGGATGGAGGTAATTAACTGGTTTGATTTGATGACTAAAGTAAGTTCATGCTTTATTAAACGAGTTTTGTTTCACTGCACTGCCCTTACTAAATATGGCATGCAGCAAACGATGAATAGGAAATAATAAATATAATAGAAATCAGAGAAATGCATTTGAGTTATGAAAAAGCACCCTCTTGATGTAAACAATTAATGGGATGGAAAAATGTATATTTTTTAGGTTTTTACCGACAAAAAGCCATAGGAGAATGAAGGAAATTGACAGACATATAAAAGCTTCGCTGAAGGATATGATTTACAGGAGGGAGAAAGCACTAAAAGCAGGTGAAGCCAGTAATAATGACCTATTGGGTATACTTTTGGAGTCGAATCAAAAGGAAATTCAAGAACATGGAAACGGAGATAATAAGAATGTTGGAATGAGTCTTGAAGATGTAATCCAGGAATGTAAGCTATTCTACTTTGCAGGGCAAGAAACGACTTCAGTTTTGCTGGTTTGGACAATGGTGTTATTGAGCAGGTACCCTAATTGGCAACAACGTGCAAGAGAGGAAGTCTTTCAAATCTTTGGCAATGAGAAGCCAGGTTTTGATGGTTTAAATCGCTTAAAGATTGTAAGTACTGTATTCTATATCTTATATTAAATTGTATGTCCTCTGTACTCACTACAAATCATTTTTGTATCAGGTGACTATGATTTTGAATGAGGTTCTTAGATTATACCCACCCGCACTTGAGTTGGCTCGAGTTGTTAAAAGAGATATGAAACTTGGAAACATAACATTACCTGCTGGAGTGGATGTTTTCCTCCCAACAGTTTTGGTTCACCATGACAATGAATTTTGGGGTGAAGATGCTAATCAGTTCAATCCAGAGAGATTTTCTGAGGGAGTTCTGAAAGCAACAAATGGTAGAGTTTCATTCTTTCCATTTGGATGGGGTCCTAGAATATGCATTGGACAAAACTTCTCTTTATTGGAAGCAAAGATGGCTTTGTCAATGATTTTACAGCATTTCTCATTTGAACTTTCTCCGGCATATGCGCATGCTCCAACTATGTCAATCACTCTTCAACCACAGTATGGTGCTCATATCATTCTCCATAAAGTAAAAATATGAGAATAGAACACATTAAAAGCTAGTAATGTAATAATAACAATATCCCTCTTAGATCCTGTCGTATGTTTAATAGTTACTTCCATTTACTTGTTGGTAACAATAACGCTTATTCTGTAATAACAAAATGACTTCTGGGATATTATCATATGTTTAATGGCTTTCCCTTGTACATGTTTGTGTGTGAGAATACCTTTTATGAATTGTTACTTTGTAATTTAACTGATAAAACACATAAAAAGGATTTCAATCTAAAATACATCCAACTACGATACTTTAAACTTAGTTGTTTTAAAAGATTGATAGTTTAAATGATCGACTCTTTGTTTAATTTTTTTCAGCATTGTTGATGAACGATCCCTTAAAAGTTTCATTCAAGAAATTCCTTTATCTGGTATTTTTAGCTTATGTTTAAATAGACAGTTTCACAAGTTTTTGGAACATTTGAATATATGGAATTTGAAGTGATCTCTTTTCAAATGGTTTCATTTTTCAAATATAAATATTATGTATAGAGAAGTAAATTCAAATGATTGAATTTTAACTTTTTTATCGAGTAAAGTATTTTAATTATCATGGACTTATTTGATTTATTTAAAATATATATATTTGTGGAGGAGATTACATTAATAGAAAAAATATTTCAACAGAAAGAAAAGACAGAAAAAGGTCTACCTCAATTTTTACATAAAAAGACTTAGGAAATTACACCACGAGGGATCTTAGGAACCCTTTTAGAAGACCAATTTCGGTTGGCCCTCCCTCTCTTTTCCATATTCTCCCCTCTATTTTCTTCATTATTATGTTATAGTGTGAAGCCTCTAGGGTCATCGTGTTATAATTTCTTAATGGAGTTGGTGATTAGATGGAATAATTTTTTTTTTTTTGTGATTTATTTTTATTTGTCTTTTATCGTTTGATTACGTAAAATTAATGATTTTTACATTGTAGCATATTAACATGGTATTAAACCTACATAACATAACAATTATATGAGTCAAAATGGATTGTGAGTAAAGCTAAAAACTTTAATTATGTTATGAATTAAGTTACTCTTTATGTAAATTTGGTTAAAATACTCCGTTAATCCTTGTTTTTGTATCAAAATCTCAATTTGGTCCTCATATTTTTATTAGTCTCAATTAGGTCTACATTTTTGTAAATGAGTAATAATTAGGTCCTTTCCGTTAGTATGAAACTAACATTGTTAAGTAGGTGTCACGTGTCAACTCTTCGTTTTTTTTGAATTTTTTTGAATATTTTTTAAATTTTTTTGAATTTTTTTTAAAAAATATTTATGCCACGTGTCAATCTAATATGGTACCACGTGTCAATCTAATATAGTGACACAGGTCAAATTATTGTATGAATCTCAATTTGGTCCACATATATGTTAATTTGATTTGATTTCAGTCCCAAATTTTTTTAAAAATTTTCAATTTTATGTGCTACATATTTAGACCAAATATAATTTCTATATAGATGTTATGATGATACTTTTATTAAGTGATATTTCTATTACATATTTTTAAAAATATTTGTAACATCCCATTTAAATAATAACTTTAATTAAATGAAATGTCACACAGAATAATATAAAGAGTAAAGTCATGGAGTTTAATGTCGCTACTTACAGTTATCCAGAATAAACTAGGAAAGAAACCAAGGCACACCAAGATGCCAATAACAATACGAGAAAGAAGTTTAACAGCACTCAAAATAAATGCTCAAAGAGCGAGATAATACAAGGGCTATCGCCTTAAAAGAAAACTCGAAGATAAGCGGGATCTGACCCAAGACGAACTAAGCAGCGGAATCTCCATCACCCTGATGACCACGGGGAGTTCTCGCATCTGCTCACATCAATAAATTGATGATTATCGCAAAAGGAAAAACCACACATAGAACATATAAATAAGAAGAAAGGGTAAGCTAGAGTAAAAAGGTTTTTATCATGCGATTGAACATACAATTTAAAATTCAAGCGTACATAAATCTACCCAGACATATAATGACCGACAAACAAAACACTAAGACTCAAGACACAATTATCTAGATACATATAATCAGTCAGATTCACTGGATGCTTGTACTTGTGGTGGCCTATACTACTCTACAGAGCCAATTGTCAATGGGTTTCACCCTACCACTCACAAGGTTACCCTTCAAACATCTAAGGCCATTATCCTACCAAAGACTAGGGCCTCCTACTACTCTCACCATTTGGGTCAGTATGCTCTACATGAGACTAACTGACTCTTTAGAGTGTCATGGTGTAGTCCTTACTTGAATCCTTACTAAATTATATAATAAGGCACCACCACGAACCTTCGTGGAATTACGTCCTAATCATGAGGCACCACACTGAGCTCCCAATAACAGGGTCATGGAATTACGTCCTGACCAATGAGGCACCACCATGAGATCTCACTTAGAGATTCATGGAATTACATCCTAAACCACACCAAAATCATGTCTCACCAACCAAGCATAAATTTATCATGCATACTAATTCCATGTCAACATTTATAACCAACCATCCATTCATGTTCCATACCATGAATACCAAACTCATCAATTTCAGCCCATAAACCATTCAATACGTGCAAAATCACTTTATTCATACTTTAACATAGTAATCCAACCAAACATGTGACCATCACTCAAGAACAGAGAAGAAAACAACACTTGAGCACATTCTCGCTCAGGCTAAAAGACCTTGCTTAGTCGAGCTCCTTTCGCCTAAGCAACGACGCCAAATTTAATAATGTTGTCGTTGACGCGATCAAATTAATACTACTGAACTATAGCAATTTCAGTATTGCTAAGATAGTAGTCAAGAAAAAAGAAAGGGTAAAGTAACCCTAAGTCGTCTCCCAACGAACACGGAATTGATTTTTAACAAATTAGTTCTTATAAAACTATACAAATGAGTTAGTCAAATAAAATAAAAAATACAGGGGATTAAGATAAACAAAGATAGAAATAAAATTTAAAAGATAAAAAAAATAAAAAAAATAGTAAAGAAAATAGATTAATTCCATTGCTTTTTCAAAATAGATTCATCATCGGTTATCTAAAGATTATTGCTCAATTAATTATTGTTGTAGATTTAAAAATTATTCAATGTAAAGTCTCAATTAATTTGTTGGCACTCTCACTTTTAACCAAAGTACAGTCTCAATTAAAAGTGAGAACTTTTAGATTATCCACAGTAAATCCAATCAAAGTACAGTCTCAATCAAATTTTATTATGCCTAATCATGTCTATTCTTTTATCTCCTCACCAAATAAAGAGTTTAATTAATCAAAGTAAAATCTCAATTAATTTTCGTTAGAGTAAATACCTTTAATAAAAGTAAAGTCTCAATTATTGGTAAAAACTCATTTAATCACATGAAAGTTTCTAAATAAAATCAAAGTAAAGTCTCAATTAGATTTAAAAACCCTTGAACTCATATGATCAACATGCATATAGATTTAAAATCATTACTTTTTACGTGATTCAAAGATAAAAGACATAGATGAATTAAAACCTCAACAATAATAAAAAGAACAAAGAAATTAATTGATCTAACCTCAGAATCCAATTAAGAAATTACAATGGAATCAACCCAAGAAGTTTAGCAATCCATTGAATACAAAATAAAAAGAAGAATAGAGAGAAGAAAAGAGAGAAAAAGGAAACGAAATTAGGCACCCCTAAGAGTTCCAAAACTCCAAAGTCCCGTGTTTGTTTTTCTACTTCTCCCTTGGTCTCTTTATATAGGAATTGGACTGGGCTTTTCTGTTGCTAAAACCTCTCAAATATCTTTTAAAATAAAGATAAAGATAAATATTCAAAGATATTTGGAGAGATATAGACTATTTAACAAATATAGTTGGTCAATAATTTATGATATAATTAAATAAATTAATTATTTAAAGATATATGATAAATTATCACCAAATAATATTTGTATTAATTTTCTAAATAGCCCATTTTTAATTTTGTAGTCCAATTTTGCAGAACATAAAATATATCAATATTTGCAGTTAAACCCCTTTCCTTTGACCAGTCTGTGACTTTATGACCAACTTTGACTAGATTTGACAAACTTTGACCATTCAGTGTCCATTGAGAGGATGACATGTGGCAGCTCCTTCTCTCTCCCAAATTAGGGTTTCACAAATGCTTGTAGTTGCTCCAACAGCGTACGGCGCGGTGGTCGTCTTCTCCAACGAAGGCGCGGTGGTAGAGGGCTGCTTGCACCGTGGAGATGAGGATGGTGCAGGTTCTGGCTCGGATTCAACGCTGCAGTGGTTCTGGCTCGCATTTTCCATGGTGGTGGCTGCGTCTACTACGACGACGGTGGTGCTGCCATGGGTGCTTCCCGTTTTGCATGGAGCTCGATATCTACAGCGTTTTTCATCAATGCTTGCGTAGATCTGGTGCAAATTTAACGTGCAAGTGATTGTCGCAGTGGCTGCCAGCGAGTTGACGGCGAGAGTGGCGGCTGAGTGCTGCTGGCCATGGCTGCTAGGGTTTCTAGGAGAAGAGGCTAGGGTTGAAGATAATGACGTGGCAACCTTCCATGGACAGCTTGTTAGTGCAAGGATTGTTGCCACGTGTTAGCATATGGTTGGCCTGATTTGAAAGGTGAGGATTACCACATGGCATGATCTGAGTGAGTTGGGTTTAAGTGGTAGGAGGGGTGTAAATAGACATATTAGGGAGTGCAAAATAGGTTTTTGGTGAGACCTATTTAAAAAGAGGGAGTGTATAAGTAATGTATGGGGTACAAAAGTGATTTTTCCAGAACTTGTTGATTTTAGCCTTATTAAAAGGTGGTTTGTAACTTCAATCAATTTATTTTCCCACCTTGAATGAGCTTAATCTTAACTTCAGCTGCATTAACAAATGTTAAAATCTCCAAAAATATTTATGCAGCTAAAAATCACTTTCTAAGACATTTTTATCACACATGCTCAAATAGCCTAATTATCATAATTATCAATTAAATCACTCTTTAAGCACATAAATTCAATTAAATACCCAAAATTAAACACTGAATGAGGGCAAAAATATGCACTCATCACTCGCCCAATTCTCATTTAGCTAAAAGGCCTCGCTTAGGCGAGAGGGTTCTCTCGCTCAGGCGAGCTCCTTTCGCCTAGGCGAGAACTCGAAAAGAGGAACAGTGGTGCTCTCGCATTTTCTCGCTTAGGCGAGATTTCCTCGCCTGAGCGATATGGCCTCTCGCTCAATACTGGAGCTCGTTGCTTGAGCGACTGCTCGCACAAGCACTTGGGAGAGTTTCTGATACTCTCGCTTAGGCGAGACTCACTCGTTTGGGCGAGAATATCAGATTTCCTCCATTGTTCACGTAGGCAAACACACAGATTCATCTAGAGCAAAGCACAATACAAATTCATATCATGCTAAACATCATAAAATCACCAAAAACATGGAACAAAGTTGAAAAACATACAATATACATTAAAAGTGTGAAACCCTAGCTTCCCTTACCTTTTTGGTAGAGCTGAACTTGAGGGGATTTTAGACACGATAGTAGAGGCACCTCAACTCCAAGAATGAACTCAAGCACGAACATAGGAGCAAGAATGAGCCTATAAGAATGGCTCGAAACTGAAACCGAAAACCAGGAATGGAAAAGAAGAGAAGAGTGGAGTCTAACTTACCCAAAGGAAGTGTTCAATGAAGAGGACAAGGGAGAGCTCACTCAAACCCTAGCAAAGCTTTTGTTGAGAGAAAGGAAGAGAGTAAGGTGGTTGTTTTTTCAAGTGATTGTAGAATGAGAGTGTTGGGTTGCTTTAGAGGCTTTGGGCACCCTATAGGCCAACCTTAGGCCCATCTGGTTAGGATAGGCCCTTAAAAATTAGGGCAAAAAAATAAAGTAGGCCTTATATTCTCCCCAACAACAAAAATTTTTGACCTCAAAAATGAAGACTTACCAAGAGAACAGATGCGAATGTGACTTCCTCATATTCTCCTCTAACTCCCAAGTAGAGTCACCTGTCCTCCGATCCCAAATGACTTTGACAAGACTGACTGATTTTCCCCTACGTTCCTCAACTCGGCTATCCTCCAAAGCAACATGTCCATCGTGAGATCCTCCCTGATTTGTACATCTTCGGCTTCCAACACTTGAGACGGATCAAATACATACTTCCTCAACTATGACACATGGAATACTAGATGAAGATTTTCCAACTAAGGAGGCAAAGCAATCTCATAAGCCACAGGCCCAATCATCCTCGAGATTTGATAATGGCCAAGGAACTTAGGCGAGAGCTTCCTCGAGCGAAGAGCCCTTCCCACACCAATGGTTCGGGTCACCCTCAAGAACACATGATCTCCAACTGCAAATTCCAAGGGTTTTCTTCTTCGGTCTGCATAAGCCTTCTGTCTACTCTGAGAAGCCTGCATCCTATCTCTCACCATTCTCACTTTCTTTGTAGTTTGTTCCAGTAACTCTGGTCCAACTAGCATTGCTTCTCCATCTTGATACCAACACAGAGGAGTCCTACACTTCTTGCCATAAAGAGCTTCATATGGCGCCATGCCGATGCTTGCATGAAAACTATTGTTGTAGGTAAATTCTTCAAGGGCAAAATTTCATCCCAACCATCCAAATGATCCAGCACGCATGTCCTGAATAGATCCTCAAGCGACTAAATCGTTCTCTCTGACTGGCCATCAGTCTAGGGATGATAAGCTGAACTCATAGTCAACTTGCTACCCAAAGCACTTTGTAGCGTCAGCCAAAATCATGAAGTGAACCGCGGATCTCTATCTGAGACTATGATCGACGGTACTCCATGTAACCTCACAATCTCCTTAATGTATAATTGAGCCAACTTGGCCATGGACATCCTTAAATTCATTGCCAAGAGATGAGCACGCTTGGTCAATCGGTCCACTACAACCCAAATCGCATCATGGCCTCTAAAGGTTTGTGGCAAATGGGTCACAAAGTCCATAGCTATGCTATCCTATTTCCATACTGGTATGTCCAAGGGCTGCAGAATTCCACCAGATCTCTGATGCTCAACTTTTGCCTTTTGACAAGTCAAACAAGTAGATACAAATTGTGCCATATCCTTCTTCATACCTTGTCACCAGAAGGTCTCCTTGAGATTTTGGTACATCTTAGTCATACCAGGATGCAAGCTAGGACGACTCTTATGCCCTCCCTCAAGGATTAACCTTTTCACCTCAGTATCATCGGGTACACAAACCCTACCCTAGAATCTCAGTACACCATCACTACCCAAGGCAAAATCCTTCACTTCATCTGATCCAAGTTGTTCTCTCACTCTTGCCAGACTAGCATCTACTAACTGCCTTTCTATGACTAAGTTCAAGAAGTCACTAGATATAGTCAGAGTACTACATCTAACGAACTCATATTCTAATTCAACTTGCAGCTTCATGTCTCTGAATTTCTCTAGTAGCTCTACCTCCTTGATCATAAGGTGTGCAGTATGCACTATCTTCCTACTCAAAGCATTTGCGACCACATTCCCCTTCCCCGAGTGGTATAAGAGTTCAAAATCATAGTTCTTCAAGAATTCCATCCACCTCCTTTGTCTCATGTTCAGCTCCTTGTGATCAAACAAGTATTTGAGGCTCTTTTGATCACTGAATACACGAAACTGAGCACCATACAGATAGTGCCTCCAAATCTTTAAGGCAAACATTATAGCTGCCAACTCTAGGTTATGAGTAGGGTAGTTTCTCTCATGCACCTTAAGTTGCCTTGAAGCATACGCCACCACCTTCTTCTCTTGCATCAACACACAACCCAGCCCTAGATGAGAGGCATCATAGTAAACCTCAAAGGGTTTACCAACATCAGGGGTCACAAGTATTTAAGCACTCGTCAACCTTCGCTTAAGCTCTTGAAAGCTTTCCTCACACTTATCCGTCCAAATAAAAGGTTGGTCCTTCCGGGTAAGCTGTGTTAGAGGCGCCACTATCTTGAAGCATCCGTCTATGAATCTCCTATAGTAGCTCATCAAACCCACAAAGCTTCTGATCTTTATTGCCGACTTGGGACTCTCCCATTTTACCATTGCCTTAACCTTTGGTGGATCCACTACTATACCCTGTTCACATATCACATGTCCCAAGAATTGCACTTCATCCATCCAGAATTCACACTTGGACAATTTAGCATACAATTGCTTCTCTCTCAAAATACCAAGCACCAGTCTCAGGTGCTCGACGTGTTCCTCATGAGTCCTGGAATATATGAGTATGTCGTCTATGAAAACTACAAAAAATTTATCTAAGAATGGCCTAAAGATCCTGTTCATGTAGTCTATAAACACAACTGAAACATTGGTCACACCAAAAGGCATAACCACATACTCGTAATGTCCATATCGGGATCTAAAGGCTGTCTTTTGTACATCATTCGCCTTCACCAAGATCTGGTGGTACCTCGACCGTAAATCAATCTTTGAGAACATCGACGCCTCATGCAACTGATCCATCAAGTCGTTTATTCTCGGGAAGGGATACTTATTCTTGATTGTCATCTTATTTAACTGTCTATAGTCCACACACAGACGTGAACTCCCATCCTTCTTCTTCACCAACAACATTGGTGCTCCTCAAGGCGGAAGTACTGGGTCATATGAATTGTTTTCCCAATAGCTCCTCTATCTGATTCTGGAGTTCTACCAACTCTGTCGGAGCCACACGATATGGAGTCATCGACACTAGATCGGTTACTGGTACCAGATCAATAGAGAACTCAACTTCTCTACTGGGAGACAATCCTGGTACTTCCTCCAGGAACACATCCTCAAACTCGTACACTAGCAGTATAACAAACTTCCCTTCCTTTTTCTCCACCTCTAGATGAGTGAAAATTATGAAGCACTGCGCGCCATCTTGTATCTCCTTCATGACCCCTTGAGACGATACCAACTCAAGCTCCTTTGAGTTGGGAAAAAATAGCCTTTTCTCTCGGTAATCTATAAGAATGTAATTGGCAAAGAGCAAATCCATCCCGAAGATCACCTCCAACTCTTGTAGAGGTAGACATATTAGATTTACTTTGTATACGCATCCCTCTACCTCCACTGGACATCTAGCACACAAGGACAATGTCCTGACCATACTCGACGCCCGTGTAGATACCACAAGATCACATTGCAGCTCAAACACCGACAGACCTAACTTCTTCACACAAGCTTCTGACACAAATGAGTGTGTCGCTCCAAAGTCATACAACACACAATAATTCACTCCAGCTATCACACAAAGACCCATAACAAGGTTACCTGAACTAGCTGCCTCAACTCCAATCATGGCGTATACTCGGCCTACTGCCTGAGCCCTGTTGCCTCTATTCCTCTGTTGGTTCTGAGCCGAAGTTTAAACTAAGGCATGTGTCATCGCCCTAGCAAGAGTGGGGCAGTCCTTGCCAAAGTGGCCTTCCTTGCCATAATTATTACACCTCCCGAAGCCTTCTAGTTGAGGGCAAACACTCCTCAGATGAGGACCTCCACACTAGAAGCATTGTACTCTGTTCTACTGTGAAGGAAAACCCCTAGGCCCCTAAGATTGAGGCTAAGGCCTATCATACGGTTTCCTCCTCTCTTCATGCATTGGTTTGGACCTTGACGGTCCAGCGATCCTCTAGTGCTGTAGGCATTGAACTTCCACCTCAACTTTCATCTTCTCTACAACTCTGACCTTCTCCACCAAGGCTGCGAAATCCTTGATGGACAGTGTGGCAACCATCAAACAGATGTCTTCCTTTAGACCATTCTCAAACTTTCTGCAATGCCACTCCTCGTCAAGTGGCATGGTATAGAAACGACTGAGGTGTTTAAACCTCGTTGCATACTTTACTACTGACTTGCTTTCCTGAGTCAACTGGAGGAACTCCACCTCCTTAGCGTATCAGACGCTGTCTGGAAAATATTTAGAGAGGAACTTTCCTCTAAAGGCCTTCCACGTGACTGGCTCCTCCCTCTCTTCCATGATGGATTTCATGTTGATCCATCAATACTCTGTGTCACTGGTGAGCATGTACACCGCAAATGCCAGCTTGTTCTCTAGTGACACATCTTCGCATCGAAGATTCTCTCCATATCCTTCAGCCATTAATTTGTGACATCAGGACTGGTCTTGCTGTTAAACTTCACCGGGTGGTGCTTCAGAAAGTCCTCCAAACTCCACTCCCGGACTGGAGGTCTAGGCTTAGGGCCGTAGACAGGGGCAACTGTCCTGTTCTCTTCTAGCTATCGGAGGGCCTCTATGTGCTGCCTATAGGCATCCTCTGCAGCCACTCTTGTAGCCTACATCTACTGCATCACCAATTGTTGCTGCTCCAATGATGTTGCATGGCACTGCATCGACGCCTCATGTTGTTGCATCATCGCATTACTCTAATGAGTCATGGCTGCCACCATAGCTTATATCGCCCTTGCGATATATGGTATATCACCCTAAGAAGATTGAGGATTTCTACGAGGAGGTGCCATATCACTAGGCACACAAGAAAACCATTAGTTAGACTTCATCAAACAAGAAACTCAGCTAATGACAGTAGGAAGACACAACAAAAGCTAAGCAGACACACAAGTCCACAAACTCTAAGGAATGACCGCTTTGATACCATAAATGTAACATCCCATTTAAATAATAACCTTAATTAAATGAAACGTCACATATAATAATATAAAGAGAAAAGTCATGGAGTTTAATGTCATTCCTTACAATTATCCAGAATAAACTAGGAAAGAAATCAAGGCACACCACGATGGCAATAACAATATAAGAAAGAAGTTTAATACCATTCAAAATAAATGCTCAAAGAGAAAGATAATAAAAGGGCTACCGCCCTAAAAGAAAACTTGAAGATAAGCGGGATTTGACCCTAGACGAACTAAGCAGCGAAATCTCCATCACCTTGATGACCATGAGAGGTTCTCGCATCTGCTCACATCAATAAATTGATGATCATCGCAAAACGAGAAAACCACACATATAACATATAAACAAGAAGAAAGGGTAAGCTAGAGTAAAAAGGTTTTTATCATGCGATTGAATATACAATTAAAAAGTCAAGCGTACATAAATCCACCCAGGCATATAATGACTGACAAGCAAAACACTAAGACTCAAGACACAATTATCCGGATACATGTAATCAGTTGGATTCACTAGATGTTTGGACTTGTGGTGGCCTCTACTGCTCTACAGAGCCAATTGCCAATGGGTTTCACCCTACCACTCACAAGGTTAGCCTTCAAACTTCTAAGGCCATTATCCTGCCAAAGTCTAGGGCCTCCTGCTACTCTCACCACTTGAGTCAGTACGCTCTACGTGAGACTAACTGACTCTTTAAAGTGTCATGATGCAGTCCTTACTTGAATCCTTTCTAAATTATATAATGAGGCATCACCACGAACTTTTATGGAATTACGTCTTAATCATGAGGCACCACCATGAGCTCCCACTAACAAGGGCCATGGAATTACGTCCTGGCCAATGAGGCACCACCACGAAACCATCGTGTAATTACGTTCTGACCAATGAGGCACCACCATGAGATCTCACCTAGAGATTCATGGAATTACGTCATAAACCACACAAAAATCATGTCTCACCAACCAAGCATAAATTTATCATGCATACCAATTCCATGTCAACATTTATAATCAACCATCCATTCATGTTCCATACCATTATCATACCAAACTCATCAATTTCAGCCCAACAACCATTCAATACATGCAAAATCACTCTATTCATACTTTAACATAGTAATCCAACCAAACATGTGACCATCACTCAAGAACAGAGAAGAAAACAGCACCTGATCACATTCTCGCCTAATTCTCGCTCAGGCTAAAAGGCCTCGCGTAGGCGAGAGGGTTCTCTCGCTCAAGTGAGCTCCTTTCGCCTAGGAGAGAGCTCGAAAAGAGGAATAGTGGTCCTCTCGCATTTTCTTGCTCAGGCAAGACCTCCTCGCCTGAGCGAGATGGCTTCTCGCTCAAAACTGGAGCTCGTCGCCTGAGCGACAGCTTGCGCAAGCACTTGGGAGAGCTTCTGATACTCTCGCTTAGGCGAGACTCACTCGCTTAGGCGTGAATATCAGATTTCCTCCACTGTTGACGCATGTCAACATACAGATTCATCCAGAGGAAAGCACAGTACCGATTCATATCATGCTAAACATCAGAAAATTACCAAAAATACAAAACAGAGTTGAAAAACATACAATATACATTAAAAATGTGAAACCCTAGCTTCCCTTACCTTTTTGGAAGAGCTGAACTTGAGGGGGGACTTAGACACGATAGTAGAGGCACCTCAGCTCCGAGAACAAACTCAACTACTGTAGAGCACGAACATAGGAGCAAGAATGGCCCGAAACTAAAACTGAACAACAGGAACGGAAAAGAAGAAAAGAGTGTAGTCTAACTTACCCAAAGGAAGCATTCAACGAAGAGGATAAGGGAGAAATCACTCAAACCCTAGCAGAGCTTTTGTTAAGAGAAAAGAAGAGAGTAAGGTGAATGTTTTTGCAAGTGATTGCAGAATGAGAGTGATAGGCTTCTTTAGGGGCTTTGGACACCCTATGGGCCAGCGTTAGGCCCATTTAAAAATAAATCAGGCCTTACAATATTAATTTTATTTAAATTTATATTTTACATTAAACTTAATTTAAATTTTATTTTAAAATTATAAATATATAGATTGATAAATTTATATTCGAAATATTTGTATAACATTATATATCAACAGTTTCTATACAAATCTTAGAGTTGACTTAAAAATAACAATTTTATAAATTCAAATGTCAAATTTTGAAACAGTTTTAAAAAAATTAATAAATATATTTAAAATTTTAATATTAAATAAACTTAATTTTATTAAAATTTGGTCTAAAATTGGAGTGCATGAAATTAAAAATTTTTAAAAAAATTTGGGACTAAGATCAAATGAAATTAACAAATATGAGGACCAAATTAAGATTCATATAATAACTTGACACGTGTCACCATATTAGATTGACATGTCGCACATTATAGACGTGACACATGTCATAAATATTTTTTAAACAAAATTTTTAAAAAAAATTAAAAATTAAAAAAAAATTAAAAAATCAAATAAACGAGCAGACACGTGGCACCTACTTAATGGTGTTAGTTCCCTACTAACGAAAAGGACCTACTTGTTACTCATTTATAAAAATGTGGACCTAATTGAGACTAATAAAAATATGAAGACCAAATTGAGATTTTAGTACAAAAACGAAGACCACAGAGTATTTTAACCTAAATATTTGTATTAACTATTTGATTTGTATCCTTTATGGGTTATATGTTACATCTATAAATAGGACTTTTCCTATTAGTAATAAGTAGGGGATGTCAAAAAAATTTGTACCCGTGAGTATCCGTGGATAAAACCCAAAACATGTAGGAAATAAATATTGAAAATGAATACCTGCGGGTAACGGGTACAAATATTTTTAATACTCGCATGTTAACGGGGCTGATACGGGTATCATAGTATCCGTACTTGTGGATACTTGTAACCACTATACTCTAATTTAAATTAAAAAAATAAAAAACATGATTAAAATATTAACATATTAATTTTGAATGAGTTATTTTTTTTATCAATTAGTTTTAAAAAATTTTCATTTCTTTGTAAATTGTTATTCAACACTATTTAAATGGGTTATTTGGACTTTGTTTAAAATTTATGATTGTTATGTATTGTATTTTATTTGAATTTATGATTAAAATATGTTGCTAAATATTTATTTTTATTTTTTTGTAAATACTCATGGGTCCTCATGGATATTCGTGGATATTAAAAAATTATGCGAGTACCCGCATAACAGATGCCAGGCAGATATGAGTACGGGTACGAGGCAAATATTTATCTAGCGGTAGCATACGGGAGATCTACTACCCATACCCTACCCGCCCCGTTGACATCCCTAATAATAAGACACATAGAAAATTTGTTCGCCATTCTCTCATTCTCTATTTTTCCTTCTATTTTTCTCTATATTATTAGCTTTATTTTATAACACATTATCAACATGATGCTCCAACCAACTAAACGCTTGTGGAAGCATTTTTTCTCTCTAACGACAATGCTCTACGTGTCTCAATCTAGGCTCTTTCTAATCATTTCCTCATTTATAATTTTATCTTATATTCTTATTCTTGTGATAAGAATTATTTGACTTTATCAATTTTTATCTTCGTCTTATTATTATTATTATTATTTTATTAAGATGGTGATTACTATTAATATTATTATTATTATTTTATGTGTTAATTCCAAACACGTCAAACGTTGCAAAATTTGAATTTGTGATCCTTGATATTTGTTCTTGCGGAAACAATAACAAAATGTTAAGGAGCACAAATCACATCTAACCTCAATCACTGACTTCTCGGACTGGTTGTTCCTTGGCTTGGATGTGCCTTCTCCTAATGTTGGCGGTCTGGACCCTTAAGGGGTTACCTGCGAAAAGGGCTCTGACGATCAAGTCAGCAAAGGCTCACAATAATCAAATCTCATATTAGTGAATTAATGAAAGCGTACCTCTTAATTGTTGGGGTTCACGTGTATTTATAGAGTCATTAATTATGTCTGTCCCTTCTTAGGGGTTGGGCCCCTTCGTTGCGTTGGGACAATATTCAGGTTCTGGATGGGCCTGAGCCAAGCCCAAGTCCTATGTTAGCGAGTTGACACTGGAGGCCTTGCTGCAATTTTTCTAAGTTTGGGATTAACGGTTCTTTCTTATGCGCTATTCTTTGGTGTAGGCGGCCCGAGCTGCCATGTGTGTTGTCTTGTTTAGTTGACCGTCTTTTTATAATTGAGCTAGACATAGGCGGTTTAGGCCAAGTAGTTACCCAGGATCGCCTAGGTCTAGTACAATATTCTAAGGAAGAATTACTTATATTGGATATTATATGTTGAAACACATTTAGATGCAATGGATCTTGGTGATACCATTAAAGAAAGAAACAAAGCATTAGAGCAACTAATTTGCTTTTGCAACAACAATATTGTGAAAAGAGATTTCACAAATATTCTAAATTTATTTCATGGCTTTGAATGACTGCGAAAAATCATGAGATCCGCCCAATTGGTTATGCTTCATTCTCAAGTGAATGGAACAATATTTCTGATTAATATTTTCATGGTCATAATCGTGGCCTTGGTTGTGGTTGTGGTCAAGGGATCATGATTGTGGACATGGTCATAAAGAAAATTTCAAAAAGACATTTTATCAGTAGAAATTGAACAATAGTGTGAAAATAATGGCAAATAAGATGAGAATATAAGTTATTATTACAGTGGTAAAGATCATTTGAGTTGTACTTGTTGTACACCAAAGCATCTTAAAAAATAATGAGAAGAACATAGAAACACACTTTGCTTATGAAGATGGTGATTTTGATTATGGCCATATGGATGCTACTCCTCTTGATATTGTTATTTTCTTTGCTAAACCAAATGGAAGCATTGATCACCTCATTAGTGATAAGAGTGTTAAAAAATAAGATTTTCTCATATTGATATTTATGTTTATATGAAGAATGAATGTTAGCACTAACACCAATGATGAGGGTATGTATCTTATTGATAGTGCACCAACTCGTACAATTCTCAAGAGTAATAAATTTGTCTCTTGTTTGGTAATGTGAGACATCAATGTTAGTATTATTTATAGTACTACAAATACATTTGAAGGCTCCGGAAGAGCTATTATACTTCTACCACGAAGTTTCAAGGATATTTGTCTAAATGGATATCACATCAAGACAAACAATGAAAAAATATAAAATATCTTTATATCTCTATGATTGAGTTGAAAAAAAAGTGTATTGGAGAAATTACCAACCTTCTCTTATGGTTTGTACTACACATATATTAGTACAATTGAAATGCATAGAAGTTTACGAATCAAAATGAATGTCTTGTTTGGCATGATTAGTTGGATGATTTGTACTACCCATATATTAGTACAATTAAAATGCATATCATGGTAAACTAGAAGTTTACGAATCAAAATGAATTCCTTGTTTGACATGATCAATTGGGTCATCCTGGATCTATTATGATGCGAAAAAAAGGTTGAAAAATTCATGTGGACACCCACTTAAGATTAAAAAAACATCTTCAAACCAATGAGTTCTCATGTACTATATGTTAACAAAGGAAAATTAATAATAAGACCAACACCAGAAAAATTAGAAATGAGTCAATCTCATTTTCAGAATGGATACAAGGTGATATTTGTGGTCCAATAAACCCACCATGTTGATCATTTAGATATTTCAGGGTTTTAATTGATGCATCAACTAGATGGTCACATATTTGTTTATTATCAACTCACAATCAGGCATTTGCAAAGTTATTAGCACAGTTAAAAACTCACTTCCTAGATTATCTGATTAAGAAAATATGTTTTGATAATATTGGTGAAATTACATCTCATGCTTTTCATGAGTATTGTATATCAATTGAAATTGAAGTTGAACATCCAATGACACATGTTCATACTCAAAATATACTTGCGCAATCATTACTAAAACGTCTAAAATTGGTTGCAAGGTCATTACTTATGTGAGCTAATCTTCCAATGGATACTTGGTGATATGAAATTTTGCAAGTTACATTATTGATTCGCATCAAGCCAACAAGTTATCACACATACGCTATTATGCAATTGGTTTTTGGTCAGTAACCTAATATTTATAGTTCGACTTTTCGATTGTCACTTTGATGAATAAGTTTTTCCAACATTAGGGGAAGAAAGAAAACAATTGAAAAAGGATATTGGTTGGAATGAATTATAATTATCTTATCTTGATCCTCGTATAAAAGAATGTGAATTGGAAGTTCAAAAGATAATTCATTTACAAAATTAGTCAATCAATTATTAGATGTTCTTATTGACAAAAAAGGGTAATCAAATCATATATACCAGTTGTTAATGCTGCGAATATATTTGACATTAATTTATAACACGCTTGAGGCGTGGTAGATCTATTGGTTCCAAAGATACGCTTGAAGTGTGGTAAGCCTATTGGCTCCAAAGATAAAAACTCTCGAATGAGAAAATAAGCTAAAATGAAAGATGACCTAATCGGAAAGGTGAAAATCTCAAAAGATTCATTTGACATAATTAATGATTCAATTCCAGAAGAACCTCAAGTACCTCAAATTTTAGTAAAAGATGAGATCTCAATAAATTATGTCATGAATCATATAATATGGAACCAAAATGAAGTCAACATTGACGAAACTTTTACATATAATATAGCGATGAATGTTATGAATGACAATGAGGATCAATAACCAATGATCATTGAAGATTGTCAACAAAGAAATGATTGACCAAAATAAAAATATGCAAAGAAGCATAATTATATTTGCTTGCTAAACAAAAGGTTTTTGGACCTATAGTTCGCACACCTAAAGGAGTGAAACCGGTTGTGTACATATGAATTTTTGCGCAAAAAAAAAAGAATGATGAAATTGTTAGATATAAAGCATAGTTGATTGCTCAAGGTTTTTCACAAAACCAAGTATTTATTTATGAAAAGACATATTCACTAGTATTGGATGCAACGACATTAAAATATTTGATTATCCTAGTTGCACAACAAGGTATGCATTTACATCTAATGGATGATGTTACAACCTACATGAAAATCCCTAAAGGATTTAATTTGCCCAATAAGGAAAAATCTAAAGAGGGTTATTGTTAGTGAAAAGATACTTAACACTCACAAGAACACAAAAGATACTCAAACAAACTGGTTAGTCCACATTTTTATAAAAGTCAATATTTGAGAATTGATAATTGAAAAACATAAAGACAAGGAGACATAAAAATCACAAGAAGAAAAGAAAAATGCAAAACATAAACATAAGCACACTAACCAAACAACAATTCCAATATGCAGAATGATTAAAAAATATTTTCCAAGTAACCTTACTCAGATCCCTCTTGTTGTAAGATCACCTAATACTCTCAAAAGGTGATGAATACTACTTTCCCCGTTCTTTAAGGTAAAAACACTCAAATTCCTCTTGTTGTGCCTATCTAAGCCTGACACATCTTAACCAATCCCTTGGCCTAAGCATGCATCAAGACTTGCATTAAGAACTAGAACAATGTGGGCTAAACACACAATCCCATCCCTGGCGACTTGCCATATTTGATTTAATTTGGTTAGTTCGGTTGTTGAAATCACATTCCTAGGACCTTCCAACAACTACATCATGCAATAAGGCGTACCCTGAGAAAAGCATTAACCACAAACCAAATTAATGGAAAGCATAAATATCAACAAATAAACTGCATAAAAGAAAGCACAAGAAAAAGAAATAAACAACAATAATGCTAAAATCACCTTGTGTTGTAACACAAGTCCCCGGCAATGGTGCCAAAAACTTGTTAGTGAAAAATGAACACGGCAAGTGCATTGGTCGCACATAGCAAGTAATAAGTATTTTATCGTTTTCTCCCAAGGGACTTGTGCAATGCATGACAACTCTCCCAATTCACGACTCAATTAGACACAAAGTTCACACAAACACAATGGAAACTCTTTTTTGTATTTTTATCAAACAGTTGGTGTGCAATAAGAAATTAACATAGTGTATTTACAATTTGTTAAGATTAGACTTCAACCATTTCATTCTCATGCATTCTAAATTATCCCAATTCCATATTCATGTTAAAATCAATTCACAAGAATACTCAAATCTTATTCCTAGAGCCTTTGAGCGTATGATCACTCATCAAATTTCAATTCCTTGAATCCTCAACAAGTGAAATCATGCATTAGTTTCAAGAATCTAAGATTATTAATGAACTAAGTTCTATTCCTATATACAAGAATCCATTAGGTATTTAATTTCAAATCTAGATTCTAAAGATGTTTCCCAACACCTTAAGAATCACAAATCAAGCATGGGAACAATTCACATCAAGCATTAAGCATGGAAATCAAATACTAACATGAATTGGAAAAGCATATAAATTAAAAACACAATTTTACACAAGAATTTAATGATTTACATCTAATCTCAACAAATAGAAATTGCTCTCCATGGTGGAGAACTTAGGGTTTTAAAAAATTGAAGAATAGGGAAGAAATTAAAACCATATAGTAGAAAGAATCCCTCTCCCAAGGTTCTTGAATACTGCTCCATGCTCCAATTGCGCTTCCCATGTGCATCTCCACCTCCAATTTTGTAGCCCATCATCTTCTCCAACCCAAAAGGGATAAAACCTCCATGGATGAAGAAGGAAACCCAAGGTGTTTCTCTTCGTGCAAAATGAGAAATCCTTTAATACTCTCGTAGAAACATGATTAAATAATCCTATTCACGTATTGGGATTGATATTCTCGCCCAACGAGGCCTAAAATCGATGTTCTCAGACATGTAACTTGCTGGGCGAGCCATATTTTGCCCAGCGACTCAAATACTGTAGATCTAGACTGTCATTTTTGCCCAGCGAGTCAGCCTGCGCCCAAAGGTCATTTTTTGGCCTTCCCGCGGTAGTCCAAGGCAGTATATACCTATAGGTGAGTCATTTCTCCATCTTTGCAGTGTTGGGCTTGATTTCGCCCCAACATGGATATTTGTCCAAAAATCAATCTTTTTTGTCCAATCATGCTTCCTTGAGTTCCAACTTGTTTTCCTCCACCATAATTGCTCCCTATTGACTTATTTCACACACTCATAATAGAGATTAAAAGTTAAAACAAAAATAAAACAACTAAAATACAAAACAATACAAAAACAACATGAACTTGAGGATTAAACAAGATAAAAACTATGAAGAAGTTGATTTTATTCACGAAACTTAGCACCATTAAAAGGTAGAAAATAATGTAATCAGTTATTCAATAAAATTGAACAAGTCTTTTTATTGATTAAAGCAATCAGGACGTGTGTGGTATAATTGTCTTATTGAGTACTTGTTAAAGGAATGGTATAAAAATGACCATATTTGTCCTTGTATTAATATGAAAAGATCCGAAAATGAATGTCATAATTGTTGTTTATGTAGATGAAATAAATTCGTTGGAACGCATAATGAGCTCATAAATGTAATTGATTATTTAAAGAAAGAATTTGAGATGAATGATCTTGGAAGGACAAAGTTTTGTTTGAGATTATAAATTAAGTATTTAAACAAAGGTGTTTGTATACATCAAGAAGCTTATATCATGAAAGTGCTTAAAAGGTTCTATATGGACAAATCATATTCATTATGCACTCCAATGGTGGTGAGGTCGTTAGATTTTAATAAAGTCCCTTTTTAGACCTCAAGAAAAAGATGAAGAACTTCTTAGTCATGAAATACCATATCTTAGTACTATAGGATCACTAATGTATCTTGCTAGTTATACTCGACCTGATACAACATTTGTTGTAAATTTATGAGCAATATATAGTTATTCACTTACGAGAAGACATTGGATTGGAGTAAAACATATACTTTGTTACCTTAAGGGTACAATTAGTGAATATGAACTTATTTTATCCGAATGATTCAAAATAAGATCTAATGGATTATGCAGATGTATGGTATTTATCATATCCTCACAATGTCGCAATGGTTGATCATAAACAGGATATTTGTTCACATGTGGTAGCACAATGATTTTATGGCGGTCTATGAAACAAACCATAACAACAACATTGTCTTATCATATAAAAATTATATTATTACATGAGGTAAGTTGTGTACGTATTTGGTTAAGGTCTATAATTTAACATGTGAAAGAAACTTGTGACTATCCCCAACAAAGATGGAATCATCAACCATATATGAAGACAATAGTGTATTGTTCAATTGCCAAGAAGAAATTTTGAGCAAATGATTCTCAACTTTGGACTTTCTCATCTTAATGATGTAAGTTTACATGAGGGGGAGAAATAGAATATGTGATGAACAATATTGTATTAAAGAATACAAAATGTTGTACTCTTTTTTCTTCACTAGGTTTTTATCCCAAAGGGTTTTCCCTAGTAAAGTTTTAACGAGACACATTCTCTTATCAATGGACACCCAAGGAGGAGGGTTATGAATTAATGGTCGTGCATTGATTTGATACAGCTACTCATATGATTGATACTGATATGATTCATTACTCTTTATGTAAATATTTGGATTAACTATTTCATTTGTACCCTTTATAGGTTACATGTTGTATCTATAAGTAGGACTCTTCCTATTAGTAATAAGACACACAAAAAATTTATTCCCTATTCTCTCATTCTCTATTCTTCCTTTTCTTCTTTTCTATATTATTAGCTTTATTTTATTAAAAAAAAGAATTAATCAAGAAATTACTTTGATTAATTATCATTTTAGTTGATACAAGAGGTAAAAAAGTAAACATGATTAGGTATTGTAATATTTGATTGAGAAGTTATTTTTGTTAAATTTGTTATAATTAATCTAAAAATTTCTTGTTTTTAATTGATAAGTTACTTTGTTTAATAGTAAGGATGCATACAAATTATTCAAGAAGTTACATGGATTAATTTGAAATATAAGACAATAATTAATTGAATAATAACTAATTATGAATTTTGTGTTGAAAAAGTCAGTTGCTTTCTGTTCCGACCTGACCCTGTTTCGATACACCCAATAAGTTGCACATTGTTTAGGAGTCGAGGTCAAGCACATTTTAAATACTCCTTCCTCCCTCCACCCTCTGATGCGCCTTTTAAGGACAAAACCGTAATGGAGCTCCACACTCCAAAGTGGACAATACCTCGGGAATGTGGTCATTGTTCGTAACGATGCTGTCGGACGAACTTGGGTCAGGTCAGCACATTTGTGCCATCTGTGGGGACGATAACTCCATTTTCCCTCGACTAGGGGGTTTGTTCCGGTACACCCAATAAGTCCCACATCGTTTAGGAGTCAAGGCCAAACGCAATTTAAATACTCCTTCCTCCATCCACCCTCATAGTTGCCTTTTAAGGACAAAACCATGATGGAGTTCCATGCTCCAAAAAAGACAATACCTCAGGAAACAATAGACTTAGTCGAGTTGACACTTTCTCTCATTCATTATTTTTTATTTAACCTTTTTTTTTATTTACCATTCTTCTTTTGTTATTTTTATTTTATTTGTTCAACCTTTTGTGTAGATTTTATATAAGAAATAATTTGTTAAAAATTAATTCAAGTTTATTGGGATATGACTTTGGATTATATTCATTGTACTAATATTTCGGTTACTATTAGGGATGGCAACGGGGCGGGGCAGGGACGAGTTTCACTATCCCATACCCATTCCCGTAAAAAAAATTCATCCCCATCCCCATACCCAAACCCAACGGGTATCAAACTTTTATCCCATCTCCATCCCCACCGGGTAACGGGTATAATCTCGTACCCATACCCGTACCCGTTTCCTTACTACTTCAATATAAATTTTAATTAATTTTTATAAAATAATAAAAAATTACGGTAAAGGAAACATAATATTATCAAATATTCAATATTAGGAGGATGATTATTTCTTCGATATCAAATACTTTAAAATAAATTATAATTGTTTACATTTTAGATTGGAATACCAAATAAAATTTCATGAGAACTAAAACATTTATTAAATTTGCAAACTGCAAACATTAATGAAACCTAGTTGATAAAATTAAAAAAAATTAAAAATTTAAAGGAAAACAAATATTGAAATTAAAATATATTTTAAATGTTTGTTTACTTCAATTTTTTAAATTCTAATGAATCTCTTTTTTTATACACTAATAAAAATGATAATACATCACTTAATCAAAATGACACAAATAATAAATAATAAACATGATAAAATAAATTTAAGATGATTATTGTATCTTTTGAACTCCGATATATGTTGGATGGTGATAAAAAATATTCATGGCAATTACATTAAATTTTGATATTATAGTAAATAAAAATTATTTATATAATTATAGTGAAAAATTACAGTATGATTGATATAATGAGTTAGAAAATAAAACATAATTAGATAAAATATACTGAAATAGTATTCTACATGATGAAAAAAAAAACAAATAAAAATATTAAAAAATTAACAAATGTATGTCTTAGAAACAATTTGAGAAACTATTGAAAAAAATCACACAAAGGAAAAAAGAATGTATAATTAAGGGTAGACATCTAAGAACACTTTTCAAATATCAACATATATACTCAATGGTTGAAAAATAATTGTTTTAGCGAAACAAAAGAGTTCTTCAAATGAAACAAAATTAATAAAAATAAGTAAAGAGTTTTTTTTCATATTACCTAGTAAATGAAATGTTTATGCTATTAAACACTTAAATTGAGAGTATTAAACATACTCATGTGAAAGGAGAATATACAATAAATAAAAATATTAAAAAATAATAGAAATATTCAAGTATGAGACATAAAAAAATTTTAATTGACATACATCATTTTAACATAATTACATAAATGTTATGATAAGATGAAAAATACATTGGAGATGCGAATGAGTTTCATGACAAACCAAATAGTTAGAGGAAATAAAAAATTGAAAAATAAATAAATAAATAAATATATATATATATATATAGGATTACTTAATTAATTGTGAATATTTTAATAATTTAAATGATGACGGAGATATGACGGGAACGGGTATTATGGCGGGGATATGTACCTACCCATAACCATCTCCATACCTAATTGAAAAAGTCGGGGATTCCCCATACCCATACCCATACCCAGTCAATGCGGGGATTCCCCGTCAAAACGGGGACGGGTTCGGGCAATACCCATATGAACGGGTTTATTTGCCATCTCTAGTTACTATCAATATTGAAGTAATATTAATTTGATTACAACATTATGAGTTAGTATCTTGTTGTAATCATTTATTTGACTAGTGAAACATTTTAAAATATGCGCTTAAAGGAGAATCTAACGAAATGCAAGATCGGGTGAATCAATATATAATTTATATAATTTATGTAAGTGTTTTATTTTTTGTGAATTTAATGATCTAGTATAGTAGTAGTATAATGTTGTACAAAAAAAAGACTGCAGACTCGGTCCAACCCATTCTAAAGCTCTGCAATTCTGTCACTACCTTTCCACGAAGATAATTTCTTCTATTTTTGTTCACAACATGCTACCAAAAGTTTTGTTTCCTAGGACTTTTTCCCACAAGCCTTTTTAAGTAGGTGAATGAGACTTTCATTAAGCCACAATTTAACGTCTTGAAATACCTTTTCAGTTCTTCGTTCTATATACTCCAAACCCATATCCTTATGAAAACAAGCTAACAAGTGTACTAAAGAAAGAATAAAATATAACACTTTATATAATTTTTTGTGAGCTTGAGTTTTTATAGAAATTGCATCAATTGTTTCACTATGGAGCACTTAAACAATGAAATAAATTAAATTGTATAAGTTTAGAAAGTTAACTGCTCAACACCAAGAGGAAGAGTTGCAACATCTATACGATGATCCATGGTGAAGAGAAGTGGATGACATCAAAGATGAGTCTAGGTAATGAGAACTATATTTATCTACCATTATTAAATAAATAGACATGCATGGACAAAATATAAAATGAAATTAAAGACACGAGCTAAATTATTAGCTAAATATTGTTTCAAACATGTATATACTCTATAAATGAGATATCAGGTATAGAGATGGAAAATAAATTCGTCGTCTTCGTGGGTATTGCCCGAACCCGTCCCCGTTTTGACGGGGAATCTCCGCATTGACTGGGTGTAAGGATCACTTTATTACTTACCTTTAATTTAAGGGCTTCCCCAAACGGTTGGGCCTAAGGGCCGACCCAATAAGGAAAAAGGAGACTCTAAGTCTGCCCTCACACTTCTTTCCCACTTCACTCTTCAGATTTTACGCAGCCGTCAAACCCTCCTTTCGCAACCAGGAGCTCTGCTAGGGTTTAACCACGATCCCGATCTTGTGAGCTCAGCCTCGTCTCCTTGATTCGTGTAAGTATCCTACGCTTCCTCATTCCTTTTCCATTCGTATGCTAGGGTTTCTAGTTGGAATTTCATGGTGAACCACTCTAAAAGCTCACTCCGCTATTCTGTTCCAGTCTGTTCATCTGTCCTGAGAGCTTTCGCGTCCTCGCTGTTGGAGTCGAAACCTTCCTCTAGCTACTTCCAGGTAAGGGAAGCTAGGTTTTGTGTGTCTAAGTCGTTTTTGGCTGGCTTTAATATTATTGTATGATTTGTGGACTGCAAGCTACTGTGTTTTGTTTAAAAATGTCGTTGTGATCTTTGGGTGTGATGTTTGTTGTGTGAATGAACAGTGGCGAACACTGGTTTTCTTGCCCAAGCGAGCATGCCTCGCCTAGGCGAGACTAACAGGGGCTCGCCCAAGCATTTTTGTGTGTACGGTCGCTCAGGCGACCTGGTTCCTTTTTTAGCGAGGTGAAGTCTCGCTTAGGCGAGATGGGACTCGCCTGGGCGAGACATCGCAGAACCATGGTTTTCCCTGTCGCGCTCTCGCCCAGGCGAGAAGGGTCTCCCTCGCCTAAGCGAGACCTGTTAGCTTGAGCGAGGCTGCGGGCAGTTTTGGGTGCAATTGTTGAATGATCCACCGCGTGTGACTTGCTTGTCTGATCTACATACTTTACTAGGAGGGTACGGGATGATGCCATGATTTATATGTGAGTTCGAGATGGAAAATGGTATGTTGCTTTATTGGGTATGAATTGAAAAGCATGAGTTGTATGACTTGTCGATTATACATGATATTAATGTTATGGGAAAATTCTTGATTTGGTGGGTGAAACATGTACAAGGTATGGGTAGGGTATAATTCCATGACTCTTGTAGTGAGAGATCTTGGTGGCGCCTCATTTGTTGGACGTAATTCCATGGACCCTCTTAAGAGGAGTTCCTGGTGGTACCTCAACAAAAGGACGTAATTCCACGGGGGGTCGTGGTGGTGCCTCAGGGCCAGGACGTAATTCCACGTAGGCCACATGGTGGTGCCTCTTGTAAGGGTATAATTCCGCGAAGACCTCGCGGTGATGCCTCACTGCTAGGATGTAATTCCACTGCCACGTGGTGGTGCCTCATTATGCACATCCAGATAGTCAGATCTTGGGGGTTTTAATTGATTTTGGTAATCTACGTGTGAATGTCTACTATCCATGTTTGACTCTAAGATTTGCATGTTGACTATTGTGATATAAGGTTTCTTTGCACTAGCTTACCCTGTTGCTTGTTTGGGTTGTCTTGTATGTGGCTCTTCTTTTATTGCGATGATCATCAATCCTATTGATGTGAGCAGATAGGAGAACATCTGGCAGTGGTAATGGTGAGAGAGACGGTACCGCTTGATGGACTGGACAGGCATGGGGCCCACCGCTGAAGATTGTATTATTGCTATGTTTGCTTACTTGTATAAGACTCGTACTATTAGTTCTCTAGTGTATTGTTTTAGGTCGTGTGGGGCCTCTTTTATGTTTTATGGATATGTTGGGGTACGGGGTACTTCATTATTCCAAACCTTCGTACTCTCTGGATGTTATGTATGTGGCGTTTTAGTTAATGGGCTTTAGCTATTTAATTGGGACGTTACATTGGGCATGGGTATGGGTATGGGGAATCCCCGACTTTTTCAATTGGGTATGAGGATGGGTATGGAGCCATAATACCCGTACCCATTTAAATTATTAAAATATTCTCAATTAATTAAGTAACCATATATATATATGTATATATATATATATATATATATATATATTATTTTTTATTTCTTCTAATTATTTCGTTTGTCATGAAACTCATTCGCATCTCAATTATATTTTTCATCTTATCATAATCTTTATGTAATTATGTTAAAAAGATGTATGTCAATTAAAAAATTTTATGTCTCACATTTGAATGTTTCTATTATTTTTTAATATTTTTATTTATTGTATATTTTCCTTTCACATGAGAATGTTTAATACTCTCAATTTAAGTATTTAATAGAACAAACCTTCCGTTTACTAGGTAATATAACAATAAATCCTTTACTTATTATTATTATTATTAGTTTTTGTTTCATTTGAAGAACTCTTTTATTTCACTAAAACAATTTTTGTTATTTCTCAACCACTGAGTATATATGTTGATATTTGAAAAGTTTTCTTAGATCTTTAAGATATTTTTTAACTTATCCTACCCTTAATTATACATTTATTTTCCTTTTGTGCGATTTCTTTCATTAGTCTCTCAAATTGTTTGTAAACATTTGTTAATTTTTTAATATTTTTATTTCTTGTTTACTTTCATTATGTAGAATACTATTTCAATATATTTTATCTAATTATTTTTTATTTTCTAACCCATTATCAATCATACTGTAATTTTTTCACTATAATTGTATAAATAACTTTTACTTACTAGAAAATAAAAATTTAATGTAATTGTCATGAATATTTTTTTATCACCATTCAATATAATTGAAGTTCAAAAGATAGAATATCTATGTTAAAATTTTATTATTATTATTATGATTATCAACTAGGTTTCATTAATGTTTGTAATTTAATAAATGTGTTAGTTCTCATGAAATTTTATTTGGTATTATAATCTAAAATGTAAGCAATTATAATTTATTTTAAACTTTTATTATGATTATTATTTGTTCTTTATATCATTTTGATCAAATGATGTATTATAACTTTTATTAGTGTATAAAAAAGATATTTATTACAATTTAAAAGATTGAAGTAAACAAACATTTAAAATATATTTTAATTTGAATATTTGTTTTTCTTTTATATTTTTTAAAAAATATTTTTAAATTTTATCAACTATGTTTCATTAATATTTGCAAATTTAATAATTGTTTCGGTTTTCATGAAATTTTATTTGGTATTATAATTTAAAATGTA
>Ga0214543_1001009_pt1 | contig 52429 bp, 25 predicted proteins | sample CNSS2metaG_FD_160094 | JGI IMG/M metagenome (GOLD analysis project Ga0214543, IMG submission 160094) | Root nodule microbial communities from cowpea collected in UCLA plant growth center, Los Angeles, California, USA - CNSS2 | ecosystem: Host-associated > Plants > Roots > Nodule | place: USA... | reverse complement strand
TTATATATATATATATATATATATATATATATATATAAATACATAACTCCAATACATAATTGCTTCAGAAACCCTAAACTGTGAACTCAAAGCTACAAATGGGAAGGGGGAAGATTGTGATTGAAAGGATCGACAATTCCACCAGCCGGCAAGTGACTTTCTCAAAGAGGAGAAAGGGATTGATCAAGAAAGCCAAAGAGCTTGCAATCCTCTGTGATGCACAAGTTGGTCTTCTCATATTCTCCAGCACGGGAAAGCTTTACGAGTATGCCAGCACCAGGTTTGATTATCATCACCGTCATCTTTTTTAGTTAATTGCAATAATACCATGTTTCTCCCACTCTATGTTTGTTCCCAGATGCATAATTATGCTTATGATTTTAATAGATCGGTACCAAAAGGTTTATCTGTTGTACGAACCTTAATTAATTCATCTCTATTTGAGCGAACTTCCATGTATTTTAGGTCTCACTCAACATATAAATCTCTCTATCTCTATAATGCAAAAAAGATAAATAAATGCATGGCTACAACTTCTGAGAGATCACGCTCAAGGCATGGACTTGATATATACATATAGTAAGAGAATCTTGTGTAATCATGTAGTTATATATATATCTGCAAAATTACTACAGTTACATGATTGCAGGAGATTCTTCTGATGCTAGACAGTCCTAGATAGCATGTGTATTCATTTGTTTCAACCCATATGAGTTAACAACACTTTTCTCAAGTTTCTGACAATGTATATAGTAAAGCTGATGCTGGATCAGAATTTAACCTGCCAGAGTTTGTGGGGTATTGGGAGAGTATCATCTTGGAAACGTAATAAATGTGCATTATGCTGAAGTCAATAATGAAAAGGGCTGCGGTTTGAATATGATAATATTTTTAAGGGACAATAGATATCCTAAATAACAAAAAAAAAAAAACCTTATCCTTGAACTCATGATGTAACATCACATCTCTGAATCTAAGCTTCCTGTTTTCCTCATCCAAAGGCAGAGACCCCTCAGAGAAGAGATAACTATATTATTTGTTTCTGTGAAGAGATAAGAAGAGGAAAAAAAGAAGTATAGGTATGATACATGATATAACATGACAGGAAGTGGGAAACTGTGGGAAAGTGGGAGATAGAGATAGATGATAAGTATTAAGTAGGTATTTGGAAAAATGGAATAGTGAAAAATCACTCCTCAGTCGTCAATTTCTTCTAGTCTCAGCTCAGCTCCATGCATGACCTATCTTATATTGAACATCACCAATCCAACCTAGCTATTTTCCTCAGAAAGAATTGGAAATTCTGCATAATGCATATATGGTTCATATATGGTTCATAAGACATTACAACAAACGATATATAGGCATTATTAAGGTGGAAATACAGAAATTGAAAGTAGAACTTTTGTGGGCATGAAAAGGAAAAGGGCATTATTAACCAGCAAATCATTGACCACAGAGCTGTAACCAACGTATACAGATTTGTTTTGAATAAGCAGATAGTATCTGATTAGATGCATCTTTTAGCTGTGTGATGCCCCATCAACCTAGTCTTTTCTAATTTTAGAAGGTTACATATAAAAGTATGCGTGATTCGAAATGTGAATAATTTTAGCCATGGAAACGATTGTAGCTGATGATACCATGGGTTTGATTAGTCGATGTCAACATCATTGAGGATGTGGATGTGTTAGGTAGAAGCACATTGGTGGCATGTCCCCTCCCATAAGCAAATGATGAAGTCCCATTTAGGATCCCTATCATTGGCAAATGCATGCATCGGATAAAGTGATGTCACCACTAATTTTGATGTAGACAACCTTATCAGGTAATTAAAACCTAGCTATCGAACCAATTTTTTGGTAGGTTTCTTTGTCATTATTGTTTTGGTTTCTTTTATAAATATACATATTTGGCCAAGTGGTGAGTGGTGTTTTACTATGATCCTCTATATATACTTGTTTCCTAGTCTTAGACCATGCATTGAACCTTTCGCTTTTAAACTAAACTTCATAACGTCGTGTAGAACAATAAGGACGCGTTGTGGATAGGTTTTCATCTTTTTTTTTTTTTAAATTAAACTTTTTACAATGATAATAATGAAAATAAAAATTGAAATCTCATACATAGCATCCAAAAGTCCTCACCACCCTGACCCTAACTATTCTTCTGGTTATTAGTTCAACCAAAATAATTATGAGTAAATAAATTTTGAATGAAAATTAAAAAAAAAAAATTAAATCATAGTGGTAACATTTTTTATAGAACTTTTTTACACATTATTTATAATTTAATAATTTTTCTTCAAAATTGTTTCTCCAATTAAAATTTTGACCATACATTTAAGAATTTGAATAGACAATAAAATGTATTTTTTTAAAAAGAACGTGCTTTTAATCCTTATGCATAAGTGAGTATTAAACTAGTTGATGAATAATTAAAAACGTAATTTATTTAGAAAATTTATTTGAATGTCTCGGACAAATTATAAATGACGTAATAACTTGTTAGGTTAAAATCACTATGTTATACGTCAATTAACGTTGTTTTTTTAATATATATATATATATATATATATATATATATATATATATATAAATTTCAATTAAAAATAAATATAAAAACTAGGTTGGGAACAAATCTTTTATTATATATTCATAAAAATTTTGAAACAGTTGAGTATAAAAAACATAGTAAAACTCATTTTTATTATTAAGTAAAATCTATTAATTGCAAAGTTACTTCTATTTAACTTTTTCAAAAAGCAAAAAATTTAAAACCTAACGCAAAACAGTATATTGAAAATAAAAACTATTTTCATTAAAAAAAAGTAACCATGCATTTTTAGACTTCTCACTGAAATTTTTAAGAGATCACTAACTTTTAAAATAAACTATTCAAACGTGTACTGTTTATTGTATTTTATCATTCGATTTTTTTTTTTTTTTTTTACGAAAACCTTTAACCAAACTTACGCAATAGTATTAATTATATGTGTATATTAATGACTTTGCAGCCTAAAATTTATCTCATGCAAGAACAAACATTTTGGTTCGAATTCATAACTAGACGGTGGAAGGATTTCCTATAATTTTTCAAGTTTTCTTTTATCTATTCTTGTTATATTGTAGATGATATTACAATAAGAAAATTATTGAATAATGACTAATTTTAATGATAAAAAATAATTAATCACTATAATGACCAATTTATAAATAAAAATTATTGACAAATAAAATAGTTTCAAAAAAATATAATTGATCTCTAAATTAGTAACTAAAATAGTTTATATTATGAATTAGTATATAAATTAGTCACTAATATTAAATACTAAGATTTTGACCACAGAAAAAATTGATCTCTACTTAGAAAATTAATTTTTAAATTGGTCTTTAAATGAAATTTAATTAGTCTAACTCTAGATAAAACCAAAAGTAACAGATAATTTAAAAAAAAAATGAAGTGTTTAGTATTGGAAGCCTAACAAGTGAAGATATAATATGTTGTTTGTGAAGCCAAATTATTTCATTTCATGTGTTAATATTGCATATAATGTTTGGAATTTTACTTAAATATTGAAGACATATATATCAAATCCTTAGTTACATATCTCCAATAGGATAAAAAAATTTGCTTCAGTTGTGCTAGCTTGTGGCCAAAATCACATCTTCAACAACCTTATCACAAAGTATAATTTCACATTTAAAAAGATGAGGAAACCCTAATGAAAACAGAAAGAAGTTGAATTATAATTATTTGAGATATGCTTGGCGTACATTATAATACTGATAACAAAAGTTACAACAGGAAATTTGGTGCAATATGCAAAGTAGACGCACAGGGAAACATAACAAAAGCATGCATTACTCTAACATATGCGCCATGCAAGCTCGCAAAGTTTATATACCATAACTAAAGGTAGTACAAATTAAGAACTTAGGAGAAATAAAAATATCTACAATGTAATCATAAGAATGCATGAACTAGAAACATAGTGTTGGTATTGGGGTGTGGAAAACTCTAGAATTATATCATAATAGGTCAAGAACAAATAGTTAAATTAAATATGCATGTTTTTTCAAGGTTGCATGAGGAAGAAGCTACATAATTTAACTTAGGAGGATCATCAAATATATACTAGAAGTCATGAGAAGTTATAAGGGGAGAAGTACACCATAAGATAATTTGAAAATTTTTGTAAAGATCAAGGTGTGAAAAGAAAACTAACTAAAATATAAACGATAATAACTAAAGAATCAAATACTGTAAAAGGTCAAAGCCAAAGGTTTTTTTTTTTTTCCACGGAGCTAGTAATGCAATAGTTTATTTACTAAATAATATACCATAAAATTAAGGAAATGTTTAATGTTTTTTTTATACATATTTTTTATCTATATAAATATTTAGTAATTTTATTAGTGATTAATCTCTAACAACAGCTGCATGACGCAACTTTTGATAAAATATCCTCTATTAATAGCTCTCTTTTTTTTTTTTTCAGAACCCTAAACCTTAGATGCAGCTCTACTCATTGACTATAATTCTATATTAATATTTGAAGATTTATAATCAAAGATGATTATTGATTATGGATTGAATTTTTTAAATTTAATTCGGATTTAATAAAATAAATGGATCTAAAATTTGTATTTATTTTAGTTAGTTCAAATTGATTTATATTTTTTAATTCAATTTGATTTGGATTAAATCCAAATAAATTTGGTTTACTCATTAGATTAAAATTAAATTATTTTTAAATTTAAATTTGAATTGGTCTACATAAATTCATTGTGATCAAATCTAGTTTAATATAAATTTGATCACACTAGATCTAATATGACATGGGTTTAACTCTATCAAACTAAACTTCTTTTGACTAAACCTAGTTTGACTAAAACTCGATTAAGTCCAACTTGATTCGGTTTAACTCATCCTAACCTAGCTAGTCTAGGCCACTATAACATGTGTTTCCCTTGTTTGACCCACACTTGCTTGAGTTCAACCTAACTCAATCAAAGCTTGACTTGAACCTAACCTCACTTAGTTTAACTTGACTTGGATATGATCTTATCCAAATGGGATGGGTCCAACTCAACTTGATATAATAGATTTGACGTGGACATGACTTATCTAAGCCCAACATCAGGCCTACTCAACTTAGCCCAACTTGGTCTAACTCATCTCAGTCGTTTTGACTTGATCTAATCTAAATATATTATAAGTTAGGATTAAATCCAATTTAGCTTAACCTCACCTCGACCTAGCTTAACTTAAGTCCAAATATTGCCTTAGGTTTAGCCTAACTCAGTTTGACTTTGGAGTAATTTGATTTGACTTAGATCTGATCCAATATGAAATTGGATCCTACAGCCTAACATAATATGGGTTGTGCTTGTTCAAACCTAAAATGGATCTAACCTTGCTTAACTTAACTTTGGCATGGTCTAATCCTATTTGTTTTAGGTTTGATTTGACCTAACTTTGCATGATTTAAACTCAATCCAATCGACCATGAATAAGTTAGACTCAATTCAATTTTGTCTTACTTGACCTAAAATTTCATAAAGCTGGCCTAGACTTATATATTGATTTTAGATTTTCAAAACCTAAAAAATTATCCAATTTATATCCAATCCAGTGTAACTAAATGGATTGCACTGGAAATTCAAAAATATAAATTTATATTTGAGATAAATTTATTAAAATAATATTAATTTAAATCATTATGGATTAAAGTCGAAGATATATATGAATTTTTTTTGTTCAATATGAGTAAGGTAATCGTTCAAATGTGATACATATTTTAAGAGAACCTAGTGGAACCGACAAAAAGGTGGAGTAGAAATTCCGACAACTAAGATTTAGAACAATTGAACGGCAATTGAGCAATCAATTCCTAAACAGTTTATTGAGTAATAGTTAGCATGAGACGAGCCTAAAAATTACTTCGCTTTGTAGCATTGCAATTATTCAGATGATTAAACTAATGTCAAATGTATGTGTAATACGATTCTATTCATAAAGACCATGATGGTTTCTGAACTTGAGTCTTCAAGGGGTATGACATGAATAAATCAGAGAAAAACATAAAATAAGATAGAGATGAAAGTCTAGTAGATTGATAAGTCGAGTGAAGATTCGTCATACAGATGTTAATCTTTGATATGAATCGGAAGCCTAAACCAAAAACAAAGAGAATCCTCTCTTTAATGAAATCAAATTCAATATATGTCTAAAATTGTTTACATTGTTTTTGGTACCTCTGTATATAGACACATAAGTTTAAGAAAACCTGAAAACCTGAAAACCCTACAAGAAGACTCAAGCCCAAAACATAAAAGCATAAACTAATTTATAAAAGAAAGACCAAAGTCCAAAAATATAGAACATAACTGATTTCTAAGAGGAAATCCAAAATCTAAAAACATAAATTAATTTTCCTAAAAACTATCCTTGAAATGTGCTTCAAGCCATGATCTGCATATCCTTGGAATTTCAGATTACTTGTAACATCAGGAGCTTCGAATAATTTTGATCTTCCCATCTCTTACTCTTTGTCTTTGTCATAGGTTCTTTCAATTGTAAAGGTTCATCTTCAATTCCTTTTTGTATGAAATCTTGGAATAGTCTTCTATCAGTGTGATATAGGGATTGAAATGGATCGATAGTATTCACTTAATAAAATGTTAACCATCCTCCATTATTTCTTCATGGTCACCGATAATAAATATACGTCATTATGTGGCCATTTTTGCTAAAGAAACAAAAAAAGTGCATATATCTTGTTTCTACTTCTGCCTTATGCTGATATATCAGAGTCCAATTTATTGGTAGATATATCTCTCGGTGGTTTGCTGTGATATTTATTTTCACTGTGTCTTTTCCTATCTTTTCTTGATGAATGGAATTCTTAATTTTGTATACAAAATAAGAAAAATGGAAAGATTTTTTTGTTACCAGCATGAAATCCATAATTGAAAGATACAACGCATGCAAGGAAGAACAACACCATCAGATAAATCCAGAAGCCGAAGTCAAGGTATGTTCCTGCTAATCACTCTTCACAATTTCCTTACCCTTTTCAGGCTTAAATAAAAACTATAAGCAAGATATGTTTCAAACTCACACTTAAGTTTCGGACATATTATTAGTAGAATATATTCAAGCATTAAGTGTTACAAAATGTCTAGTTTCTGACATATCCGTTTGGGGAATGTTTGGATCTAAGTCAAAACGATAACAATGCATCTCTTGCATTTCTTTTCCCTCAGTATTACTTATATCATTTTACTTTATTCTTGGTAGTTTTGGCAGAGGGAGGCAGAGATTCTAAGGCAACAGTTACAGATTCTACAAGAAAACCATCGGTATAAACTTTTAAAATTTATTTAGCAATTTTTTATATTCTATAAAATTAGATAAAACAGGACATTACAGTACTATAGCAGATTGGCTGCATGTCATGTCTATGATATTTTGTTAAGATTTTACTGCCACTGTCTATTCAATCTCAAATCATTAGTAGTGACCTTTTTTTTTTTTTGTTTTTTACCGAAGTAATCCTCCTATTGAATTTGCAGGAAAACCAAAAATAAGATAAAGAAACCATGAAGTAATCAAAGATAGCTATACTTTGATGGGAAAAATAATGCAATGGTTATTGTCATGTCATGCACTGCCATTAAGCGTCCTCTTGTGTTTCTTACCCTGTCAATACTACCAAATAAAACAATTAACTCTGCACTGATCCAAGAAATAAAATGCATACTCTTCCAGAAAATAAAATATCATCACGCATACTTTCTTGCTAGGAAGAAACATGGACTTAAATATTTGAATATGCACACACTACTTTCTTGATCTAAATCTCTCACACAAATAGTTCTCTTTTTTTTTTTTCAGAATAGCATAAAAAATAGTCCATGCAGAAGAAGCACTCACTTTTATCTCCATCTTAGACTACTTACAATAAACATTTATACTATGTCTCACCAGGTACAATCCATAAAGAAGGTTGTGGCAGAATAATGACCTTCTTACTTTACTTTTTCTTCTCTAAATCAAGTAAAGGAACTTCACATGTCAATCATAGGACTATGTACATGTACACAACACGATTGGATTGAACACAAATTTTGACTATGTACATGTACATAACAAGATTGGATTGAACACAAATTCAACCGTAGAGTTCATTATCAATCTTACCCTACTTCAAAATAGTCTTTTTTCATTTTTGTCGATAGAAGATAAACCAACGGATTCACATATCTCATTAAGCCCCATGCATAAGAGCACTAACATTTTCAGGACACAGGCAAATGATGGGAGAACAACTTTATGGTCTGAGTGTGAGAAACCTACAAGATCTAGAGAATCAACTGGAAATGAGCCTCCAAGGTGTCCGTATGAAAAAGGTCAAGTGCTTTTTAAATTCACTAGAGAATGAAGTGACTAATCTCATTAATCTCATTACTAGAAATCGATTAACAAGTTTAGCCAAATTCTGCAGGAACAAATTCTAAAAGATGAAATCCAAGAGCTGAACCGGAAGGTCTTTCTGAAATAACTTGTGTTATTCGTCTCAAAACTTTTGTAACATTGACTCACCTTCACATTTTTCCTTTTTTTCACAAACAGGGAAACCTTATCTTCCAGGAAAATGTGGAACTTTACAAGAAGGTAAACCTCATTCACCAAGAACACACACACTAATATGCAAAATGGCTTCCAAAAAAATTACAAGAGACTTATTATCTTCACATAGGCCATGAAGTGCAACAAATAGAAAGCACAGATGCTTAATAATGAGGCTTGATGTCCCAGGTGTATGGTACAACAGATACAGCCACAACAAGCAGAAATGCATTTGTTCCTCTTCCATTTGGTATGCATGCAGGAGGGCATCCACAAGAATTAGTCCAACTTCAGTTATGCCAGCCTGAACAAGAAGCTTATGAGACATCAGACACTGCCACAAAATAATGCTCAACTCTAATTTCGTCTAATATTTTAGTAAAAGAAAGCTATATAATGATATTTGCAGCTCAATAATGAATCACACAAGAAGTGAAGAGTTCTAGGCCTAGGGGATGAATATTTCTCACTTTACTTCCCTCGGAGAATCCCAGCAGAGAACAATGCACTCCCTGATATTGTATTGGTTATGTAAAATCTAATCAGTAAAATGATATTTGCTTGTAAAACTTCATATGAAAAAAAAAATCTTGAATAACACAGCTTGGACATACATTTTTCCTTCTTTAACCAATTGTTCTTGAAGGAGATAAACCATAAAGTATATGATATCCAATTCAAAGTTTCTCTGTTAAGCATACAAAAACACAGAATAGAGAACTAACCGGTGCTACTGTTAATGTAGAAGAAGATAAATATTGTATCAGCTCTAGATCTGTTTTGAACACAAGAAAACAAAGCCTTTACAATTATGAAGGTCCAACGCATCACTCTCATGTAAGCGAAATCATTAATTAGCATTTCATATACGCTATAGTAACACTCCATACGCGGTTTCTCACACATGCAAATGCTATCTTTTTGCATGCAATCTTATTGTCTGTAGCTGCACACAAATGCAAAAGTTCAATTCGCACGTGTTGGTGCTGTGTATGTCCATCGCTACAGAAATCCAATCGAACAGCATTTCATGGAAGCAATTAAGAGACATACAGGTTTAAGATAAAAATGGAATGATATAAATGAAACCTTTTTGCAATAAAGCACATACATGGCACGTTGAATGTTGATTACTGCATAGGGTGGATTTTGACGTTGTATTTGTATCGTATCCTCTTTCACATAAGATATCAAATTGATCGGTGTTTTGAGGAGAAACACGAAACCAATACTAACTCCTTAATACAATAGATTTATAAGTTTTGATAGTGCTCAACTTTTTTATTTTATTTTTACGGCTTAAATATCTTTTTGGTCCTAATTTTCGTCGTGTTTGTTATGGATGGTCCTCATTCTGACAAAATGTTTAAAATAGTCCTCATTTTTTACCGAATGTTTAAAATGGTCCTCATTTTCGCAATTCGTGTTTTATTTGGTCATTTTCTGTAATGTCGTTTAAATCATTAATGGAACATTGTACAGGTGATACGGTTTGTATTAGGGTGTGTTACGTGTACTGTACAGGTGTGGTAATTAGATATTTGGAGATAAATAAGTGAGCTAGGGTTTTGGTAAGGAATGTTTGGGCAGTTGGTGAGTTTTGGCAATCTTGTTCCTCCATTCTCAATTGGTGTTGCTGCAATCTTCTTCTTCCTGCAATCCCATTATAGGTATGTTACGGTCCCAATCTTTGTGCACTATTGGTGATTCAACGAGAAATGTATTAACCCCGAGTTGTAACTGCGGAGAGATGGCAGCTTTGAGGATGGCAAGAACTCCAAAGAATATTGGTAGAAAATTTTGGGTACAATCTGTTTTTATTTTTGCGTTAATAATAAATTGGTTTATTGATTTACATAGTGGTGGTTCCAATAATGTGGGCTGCAACTTTTTTCAAATGGTGGTGTTGATGAAAAGGATGTCATCATCATGACACAAATGAGGCAGATTAATGATTTGGAGAAGTCATTGAAGGTTGTTGAGAAGAGACTGCAATTAGTAATAGGGTTCACTTGTGTTGTTATTGTATTATTCGTACTGTTATTATGTGTAATCTTTTAAAGTCCAATCTATTTTGTACTATTGTTAAATGAAGAAATGAATTAATTTGATTATGTTGATATTAGTCCCAACATGTTCAAAATGATATCTTAATCTAAGCATTGAAGTAAGTGATATTGATCTAAGCTTGGGAAAAATTAAATTGATCTAAGTCGGGAAGAAGTTAAATTCATAACGTTAATTCATCCTCATCAAAATGCACTACATCAATGTTTGGCAAAAGTGAAATTGAACGAAGTTTAAGGAAAGTCAAAATACAGTACATCAATAATGAATTTTACATCAGAAATTCCAAAAAATAACTAAGACGTTTGTAGTTGCTATCATGGCCTCCTCCTAATCTGTAATTTTATCCTAAACTGCTGAGATGGTTCTTCTGGTGTTGGTAGTGGTGCTGCTTGACTCTCCACTTCATTCCTTGGTAGTTGAGTTGTTTGAGTTTTAGCAGTTGGTGCATTCTCAGCAGTTTAAGCATCTAGTGCAGTCTCAACAGGTAATTTAGAAACCATGCAGAACATCACAACAATCGAAAAACAAATAAACCCCAAGATAAAATTACGAAAATCCTAACCCACGAGCAAACACAACCCAGAAAATCCTAAACCCACTTACCTCGTTGATGATGATTAATTGGAAAATTGAAATGAAGAGCGCAACTGCAATCCAATGATGAAATGACAAGTATTAGTTGCTTCCTCTGCAAATTCGAGCTCAAGAAAGACGAAGATGAAGAAATTTCCCTAATTGCAAAATTTTCCCTAAATTGAAAAATTAACGTTAATTAGCCACATGTACACTACACGTAACACACCCTAATACAAACCGTGTCACCTGTACAATGCTCCGTTAATGATTTAAACGGCGTTACAGAAAAGGACCAAATAAAACATGAATTGCGAAAACGATGACCATTTTAATCATTCGGTAAAAAATGAGGACCATTTTGAACATTATGTCAAAATGATGATCATCCGCAACAAACACTACAAAAATAAGGACCAAAAAGATATTTAAGCCTACTTTTACCGAGAGTTATACTTACTCTTAGATTACCAACCATTAAGTAACCACTAGAATAAGTGGTGCAATCCAAGTCATATAAGTATCTATCGAGAAATCACGCAATAAAAAAAAATCTCTTCAAGCAGAAGCACACCCACAAATAAAAGCAGAAAAATAGAAATAAAAGCATATAGAAAATAGGAAATTTAAAATAGTTCAGCACCTCAAGGTCTACATTTACAAATACTTGACAAAAAGTATTATCACTCAAGTTCGATCTACATCTACAAATAATTAACAAAAAGTATTATCATTCAAATACAATTTTTGGAGAATCAAAACTGCAAAACCTTTTGCAATTTTTCTAGCATAAATTAGAAACATTCCAATGATACAGAAGTACCCAATCAATACTTTATTTTTATAGTACTTTCCTATTGTTCCCTTCTTCATATTATTATTATTTTATGTGAGACTTTGGTGAATAAGAAATCATACCAACCTAGTACCTACACATGTTGTTTTTCACATGTTTTCCATGACAAACACGAAACTATAATTGTGGCAAATATTGAAACGTTACCTTTCCTGATATGTCTCTCAATACAAGGGAAACAAATTGGTTATATATATATATATATATATATATATATATATATATATATATTTTGGAAAATTTGTTAATTCACTACTTTTTCCTTTCCATTTTTTCAAAACGGTCCTTAGTTTGGGCAATTGTCATGATAATCAATCAAAATAGTGTTGTGATAAAGTATGATTTTAGGGGAAGGATGTTTTTCTTCTTTTTCTTCGAAAACTTGTTCCTTGTTAGTCTTCTCTAAATAAATAAGGTTTAATTACTCAGATAGTACCCACTTTGATAGAGATGTGTCAATCTAGTACTCTATCTCACATTTTGAAAAAGTGCTTCAATTAGGTCTCTTTCAGACGGAGTTGACTAACGTCGTTAACGACGTACCACGTGTAAGTATGTGGTTTTTGTAATTTTTTTAAATTTTTTGAAATTTTTTTTAAAAAAATACCACGTGTCAGTGTCACTATCAGATGTCATTGTGTTGATTTCAATTTAGTTCCCATATTTGTCTTTTTGTTTCAATTTAGTACTTACTTATGTGTATCTGATTCAATTTTGACCTATTTTTTTAATAATTAAAATATTTTTGTAATCCATTTTTTATAAGATTCAAACTAATTAAGTATAAATATTTTTACTAAACTAAGTACTAATATTTATATTGTTTCTCTCAATTGAAACACTTTTTCAAAAGTTGAGATGCAATTGACATTTTTTTAAAAGCAGGTACCAGATTGACACACCTCTACCAAAGTGGGTACCATCCGAGTAATTAAACCAATAAATAAAAAATGTGATTTTAGTCTTATCAATCTTTTATAACTTGTGATGGAATGTTAGTTTTGTTTTTGTAATTTTTTAAAGAATGAACCTTTTGAACCATCTCTGTTTCTTTTGATAACCCAAACCTTGATAGCTAATGACTAACTTAGAGTTTAATTGGTCACTAATTATACTTTTTTATTCATAAAATAGTGACTATTTTAGAGACCAATAATTTTTAGTTTATAAATTAGTCATTGTAGTGACCAATTATTTTTTTGTCTCTAAAATTGGTTGCTAATTAAGAATTTTTTTTGTAGTGCATATGAAAATCTACATAGAGTTTAGATACATCACATTCAACCATCAATTAAGTGGACGTTTAGCTACTCCTATACACATTTGAAACTAAAAAATGGATAAAAAGAGTGGGATGGATGAAGAAAAAAGAAGTATTTGAGCTTTAGACGTGCCTTTGTCGTTGCTCTCATCCCAAGTTGCGTTTCTAATCGGAGAAACTACTTCATTTCATCCAAACTTGACTTTTCAACCACTACCAAAAAGCATCTTCTCGCTAGGTGAGCATAACCTCTCACTCACTGGGCGAGTATTGTACTTGCTGGACGAGTGTACAATATTTTCGTTAGGCGAGGATTTAAGTGGCTAGGCGAGAGAACATTCTTTTGGTTGAGTGAGCTATCTATTAGCTGAGCAAGAAGGTCCTGAAAAGTAATTCTTCATTACTCTCCAATTTTTCACTTTTCTACAAAATAATCCAATAAAAGGTTAATTTTATCTATCTTAAAAAAAATATTAAAATCTTAACTCTTTCCATGAAAATAACATAAAATGCATGATTTGAAGACAAATAAGAAGTCATAACAAGCATGAAAAATAAGTAATTATCACATTTATCACCTAAGTTCAAGTCAGGCTGAGTTGGCTTGTGCCTAAGTTAAACAAGATCCACCTCAAACTAAATTAGAGTGGGGCCATGTTTATTAGGGTTTAAGTCGGGCCGAGATAGCCTCAAATCATGCTAGAAGATAAGTTGGATTGGAACTATGTTGGGTTGGATCCAAGGTAAGAAAGGTTAAATATGTTTGTGGCTATCACGTAAAGTTAGTTGAATTGGATCGAGTCAAGTCTAGGTTAGGTTTAACCTAAACTAGCAACGAAGTCAGAGTTAATTCAAATCAATCTTGATCAGACCAAGTCAACATAAGTTAGATTAAGTCTTGCTCAACTTAAATTTGTTCATATTGGGACAATCTCAAATTAAGTTAAATTAGATCAAACCTACATTAGACCAAATCATGTTTAACCTAGATCGTCCTCGATTTAATTGAGTTAGATCAACATCAAGTTAAGTTTAGTAGAATCTAACATACTTAGACTCATTTTAGCTAGATTAAACTTTAATCAGACCAATTTAAATTCAATTGAAAAAAATATATTTATAAATTGCATTTAATCTAATTTAATCAAAATATGAAAAGTCCAATTAAATTTGATTTAATTAAAAATAGATTTAAATTTTTCATATAATCGAACTTTTGAAAAAGATCACCACCCTTACTCAAACATGAGTTTGTATATGCATTAGAAAAATATTAGCTATTATATTTGTATACTAACTATTTAATGTAACAGGTTCGTAAAATATAATGTTTTATTAATATTATCTTAAATCGGTAAAGCAACCATACTTTTGAAACAAATTAAATTGTTAAAATAACGATACTTTATATTAACCTTCCCTAACATTTATTATTTATAAACTAAAATAATTAAAATTATTTTTAGAAAATAAAATTTAAATATAATTAATTTTAAAAAATTAATATGTATAATTAATTTTAAAAAAATAATATGTAAAATAAAGTTTGTACTCATTGTATTATAAATTTTATTAAATTTCTAATTTGGGTAGAAACTCCTAGATATCTTGATAAAAGATAATTATTATTAAGTTAACTTAGTTGAGTTTAAAAAATAAAATGAAAATTGTAATTTTACTTTAACTTAATATATATTATTTACAAATTAAAAAGAGAAAAAAGTAGAAGAAAAATCAAAAACAAAATAAGTAATATGATAAATGAATATAAAGTATAAAACTGTATGCGCTCAATTTTGATATTTTTTTTAGTATAAAGTTTTGCCTTTAATAAATTAAATACTTATTCTAAAGTTAACCATTTTTAATCATTTCTATTGTTAAAGATTCTAAACATTTCATAAATTAAAGAAAATACAGGGTGAAAAGAAATGGTTAGGTGGCCGTCATATTCTTCTTGCTTTTTCTCCTTTTCATTTTTTTGCTACAGCACGAGTTCCTTAGGTTGTACTCTTCAGATCTACTTCTTAATTTCATATCAGCGTCTGATTCCTGGAATAATTGTCCCTTTATGTGTTAGAATACCAAAAAAACTTAAGTGAAGTGCAACTATGCTACCCTAAACCCAAAAAAGAAAGTAGCAAAATGCAGATTTCTGTAAATAATAATTCTCAATACCAACCACTATCATGTTCTTTCTGTACATGTGAATAAATAAACGACATATACCCCACAACCACACCCCATGACATGATCAAAATCACAAACAAACAAGTTAACATGCTTGCCTCATTACAATTTTTCAAACGTATTACACATCTTCAAACAATTTCATCTCAGTTAAGAGTGTGGTGGTGGCTTTTTGAAGCCACAATAAATATTCCAACCATACATCATAGTCCTCAAGACTTCACTGTTAAAAAGGCGTTAAATTTCACACCCCAGAATCTGCATTCTTCTGTCTTCATAATCCAAAGAGAAAAATTCATTTGCAGAGCATCTCCTTTTTTCTCCTAATGAAAAATATGAAGGGGGTTTCTTAGTTGATAAACACATACTCTAGTTCACTCACCAGAAACTGCTAGAGAGCATCATGCGATAAAACACAGACAACAATCAGAATTGAAGCAAAGATTGCATAGTAAAGTAATACTACTGGTGGATCCAATATATATACAGAAAAGTTTTCGATTGAAAGAACTATGGTACTTTGAGAAATGTGAATGAGATACACCATATACAATCTTGAAGAAGGAATAACTTGTTTGTGCCATACACTAATTAAAAGATGGCATGTGTGGAAACAGAAGGGTCAATGTCCTTGTTTTGAATCCTAAGCAGGTAAAAACCAGAGTTACATAAAATCAATGATGTAAATCCCACCTAAGATCTTGCAACCCTGGTCTTGGTTGGTGAAGATGGCAACCCTCATCGAAGTTCTGGGAGTAGCTAACAGGGTCATATTGAAATGATATAGGTTTGGATCTACACAAGGTCTTGCTCTCCCTCATGAACTTTCTGAGGATGTTCTTCCACCTTCTCACTCTCTTTCTGGGGCTGCTGCAGTAGTGGATTCTCGAGTACTGGAACTCGTTGTGGATTGGCAAGCACGAAGGGGACATCATGCACCCCGGCATGTATGAGGAACGCTGCACTGTCACTGTGAGATCCTTTTCCATTGGAGTGGAGTTTGACATGTTATGTTATCCTTCCTTTTGAGGTGTGTGTGTGTATGTGTGTGAGTGTGAGTGTGTATGCTTCTTTATCATCTCAATTATTTTCTTTGGCTAAGAGTTAGTGGCTTTAGGCTGTTACCATTTTTGCATAGTACCATATGCTGTAAAAGGGTAATTCTCATTCAAAGTTTTCTTCTTCAAAGATTTTTTAAACGTGTTGGTTTAATCTGTCATTAATTATATAACAGGGTACGTTGTCTTATTCTGGTTATTAATTGGAGTTAACAGTATGGATTAGAAAATAAGTAGCCGTATGTAAGTGACAAAAGAACAATCGGTGTAAGGTATAGAGCCAAATCTGAAAATCAATGAACTGAATTATTATCAGGAAATCGTCATATTAGTATCAATTATTAGTTTGAAAATATGAAACAGAGATATTAATTCCTTATTTTTTTAGGGTAAGAGACATATAGCATCAATCACTAAAGATAAGTGATATTTTCTTTTACTGAATAGAAACTTTCACCCAGTAAAGAGTAACAATGATATCTTTCAACACATTTTAAGGGAGAAAATATTATGAATTTGGAGCTAATGGATATTGCACAATACAAATTGGAAAAACTAAACCATATTATGATAAAAGGGTAAGATAAAGATTTTGAATTTTCCAATCAATGTTAAACAAAATGGGATTGATGTTCATGACTGGAGGATTAGAGTTATGGAAAGGGGAGAGGAAAAGGACAGAACATGAGCCAAGCAATTCCTTGGAATAATGTCTTTGTAAACCATTCAGTAACGGAAACATTGGAGAAAAACATAGTGAAAGAAAAGGTAAAAGAAATTAATCGATGGCAAAAAGAGCAACAAATCATGAGGATGGGGGCATGTGAATTTGGTACAATCACAGCTCCACAAACCACACCTAACGCTGTATTTGTGTGGGGACTTGGGAATCTGTCGTGTCTCTCTAACTCACCAAGTGCTGAAGCAGAGGATAGTGTCGTTAGCTAAAAGAAAATTCAGCACCTTCCTTGGTCTTGGTGCCATTTTTTTTTCTGGCTTGCCTTAGTTCATAGCTGGATTCCTTTTACATCTTACTTCATCTTGCATCTCTTACACACATTTTATTTTAGTCTTTAGGGGCACCATTTTTTATCAAGGGAGTGCTAGTTTATTTTATTTATTGTTTACAAAGTTTAAGATTTTCATACACGCTTTGAAACTACTTTAGTCCCTTATCATCACAAAAAACAAAAACTGGTTTTAGTGGTTTGTGAGCTAGTAAGTGTGATTGTAGTTGGATGCTTCAAAATTTGAATTTTTGTGTAGACTTACTGTCATGAGCAACGTAGACAAGCATAAGGGTCATCTGGGGGGGCTATAAGAATCTTATGCACATGTTGAATGTGGATCAGAAGATGGGAGCAGAAAGATTGTGAGCCCACATGCACTCACCTACTAAATGATAAAACCCTATCCCCTACCCTTGTTTCTTTCCATTGCCCCACATTCAATCAACTTATTATAAAATTGAATCAGATCAAATGAAAAAGACTTCTACAGCTATAAACAATTATGCACTATTATCTGGTTACAGAAAAAAAGAGTTTAATGTTGTTGGTGTGCATTCATTATTTTCCTCATAAAGTAAAACTATTATATTGTTTACATAGTTTATATACAGAGGAATGTAAAAGAATAATAAATGGAATAACTTTGAAAGCATATTCTATCTGGTCTGAAGTGATTTTGTTTTATTTTATTCACTATAGTCTTAGTCTTCTTCACTAATTCCTAGGTTAGGCTCCTGTTTGGTGAGAATTTTAATGTAGGAGTTGCTTGATCAGTTTGTCCATGTTCCAAAAATGGTTATCAGGTGTGTTTACCTGTAAAATGAACAGTGTGATGATAGTAAAAATCAATTAAGTATGTGCCTAGCTATATTGAACATATAAGAAATGGCTATGATGTAGGTTGTACATGAGGGACCCAAGAACAGGACACAGCACATATGAATTATGATGATGATCTTCCTCGTCACAAGCCCTTTAAGCTGCAAAATTGTTCTTTTAAATGGCTTAGAATGAACTCAAATTTATGCACCTGCAATTGGATGAATCGAATTCAAAAGCTTCTACATATATTTTATCCATATATTTTAAGATATATTAAATATATATTTCATATTATAATCAAAAAGCTGGAATAGCTCAGTTGGTTGGAGCGTGTGGCTGTTAATCACAAGGTCGGAGGTTCAAGCCCTCCTTCTAGCGTTTTTTTTTTTCATTTGTATTTTACTTTCGTTTCTCTGCACTTTTTTTTATTTTGTTTTTCTTGGGCCTATGTTGGGTTCATATTGCTGTATACACGGGCTTAGCCCAATCCGAACGGGTTGCTTTGGGCTATTATTCTAATAGAACTTCGGCAAACATAAAAAGAATATTATAATTTAAGTTTTCTTAAAATGGTTGAGTAATTTAATCTACACAAACAAAAATGATTTTCAATTGCTTTAGAATATATAACTGTTTTCTTCTTTATTTATATGTGTGATTCATGAACCAGTCTATGCAAAAGACCTCACACGTGTCAATCCACGCCATTCTTATATTTTATAATCACCACAAAAATGAAATTCTAAGATGTGTGTGTTATTTTATTATAAAATGAAACATTGATTTTTAAAGCCATACACAGCAGTTACAGATTTGAATTTCACCCATGATTTCATGCTATGGGTGGATGTTGACTTAGATTTGAAACGGCTAATCTCTAATAAATAACACAGTAAATAAATTTATTTGATATACTGAAACAGAAGAGTAAATGCATAAAATAAAATATCTTCTAAACTAACCAACATACTCTCAATTCTAGGAGAGTTTTTAAGGATTTCCTAAAGGTGACAGAGTTTTGTGATGCAGTATTATGTTTGGCTGTGAAGATCAAGTCATAGTGCAGAAGTTTCTAAAACTTTAATATCTTTCCTTAGTTTGTGTGTTTTATCTGAACATTGTTGATTCAGATTGCTAAGTGCTTGAATACGTCAAAAAGAATATTTGACTTTAATAAATAAAAATATCAATTTTAATAAAAAATTTGATTATTTATCTTTGTACATTGTTTAAAATTGTCACTTGATTCAATTCTTTTTTACCTCGTAACTTCATAAGACATTCTTGGATCAATGACTAATTTTGATGCACAACTTTACTTTACACGATAGTGTCAACCTCAACCCCATGTAACATGTTACTTCATTGCTTTAGTACGAGGGCATGAAAAAAAAAACAAACTAGTAATTTCATAGACAAGTTACTAAACCAATAGAGAAAGGGATCATCAGACAGAACTAAAACTATAAAAATCCTTACCTATCACCACCATATTAGCATATTTCAAATGGAAAAAAAAAATACCAAAGTAAAATTAAGACGAACAACTTAATTTGAGCGAAATTCTTACTTTTCATCATCTACTAATTAAAGGTCTAAAATAATCCAATCAATTTAAAGTAAAGTAAGAAAATTGATCTAAAATAAATAAAAGTATAACTTATCTGATAAGCATCGAAACCAAATGAAATAAAATAAAATAAAATAAAAAGTACTAAAAAAATACTCTTTTACTTTATTCTCAACTTATCATTTCATATTTTATTTTAGCTAAAACAACTCTAAAAAAGGTTTCCAATAATAACAATTCAAAACATGCTCATCAACCCTATTTCCTTAAAGTTCCATGCTTGTATCTTTTGTTCAAATTAAAATTTTCAAGTGCAAAGTAAACTCCAAAACTCGTATCTCATCACTCTTTCGAAAAGGATACATCTATAGTGAACAAAAGAAAAAACTCAACACTTACACCGAATCATAACATTACACAAATATCAAAACCAAAATCAATCGAAAGTAATTGTCATAACTGGTTTGACAAATTTTAGTTAACTAAGGTGCCCTGAATAAGACTTTTGGATGTGAAACAGAATTGAACTACAACAACAAAAGTAAAAATAGGAAAGTAAATAGAAACAAAATTGTCCCATGCTAGATTTTTGACGAACCTGGACACAAAAATCATTGTATACAGAAACTCTCAAAATGAGACGCACAGGTCTATTGGGTACCCTTCTTATAGCAAACATTCTCATGGCAACACGTCTCACCCTCACTTTCTCTCGTTCCATTCCCCCATTACTCATAACTCGCACTTCTTGTTCCGTTTCACACCTCAAACAATTCCCCAAATCCCATCCTTGTCCCCTCTGGTCTTCCTCCTTCTCCTTCTGCCTCAGACTCCGCAAGTCCACTTCTCCTCTTATCGCTTCTTCTTCTTTTTCTTCTTCTCCCTTCATGGCCGCTTCTTCGCCCAACGCCCTCGTCGAAGACAACCCTCTTCTGCAAAACTTCGACTTCCCACCCTTCGATGTCGTCGAGCCCAAGCACGTGCGACCCGGAATTCGCGCCCTCCTCGGCGAGCTGGTAATTATGACAAGTTCGATTCTTTTCTCTCATTTTGGATTCTCCGTCGGGATTCGGGAAATGGGTCGGGGCTGATTCGGGTTTTTGTGGCTGGTTTGTTGATGGGGGTTTTGATAGGAACGTGAATTGGAGGATCTGGAACGAAATGTGGAACCGTCGTGGCCAAAGCTGGTGGAACCGTTGGAGAAGATAGTTGATCGGCTAACTGTTGTTTGGGGCATGGTCAATCATCTAAAGGCTGTTAAGGATAGTTCTGAGTTACGTTCTGCTATTGAAGATGTTCAGGTATTGTTTTTAAATTGAAAATTAAATAAATTGGGTGCTTTTTTTAATGTGTATTTGCTTAATTTTTTATTCTTTTGGTTCTGTTTTGTTTTTGTATTAGTATATTAGTATACTTGTTTTTTATACAATTGGGTTGTAGTCTAACAATTTGTGGGATTTAGTATGTTTTGTTTAGTTGGCTTATAACACATGAGCCATGTTGGAATATGTTATTCAGCTTTTTATATTTGGATGATGAGAACATTGGCTTTGGTGTGCTAACGAGGATTGGTGGATTACTTTCTGTTTGCAGGCAGAGAAGGTTAAGTTTCAGCTTAGACTGGGTCAAAGTAAACCTATTTATAATGCGTTCAAAGCCATTCGAGAGTCTCCTGATTGGCAGACACTTAGTGATGCTCGTAAGCGCATTGTTGAAAGTAAGTTATTATGATATCTTATTGATATGCTGTTGTTGTGATGTGATTTTGTTTTAGTACCGCCATGCTTTTACGGTAAAAGTTGCTTGAAATTGATGTCTGTATCCCAATGCCTCTTTTCAGCTTATAGACTTTCATTTAATAAGGTGAAAGACGCAGGGTGTGAAGTTGGGGTAAAGTTTTCTGATTTCTGAGTCAACTTGGTCACCAATTTGATGCTGAGCTTTTTAGTGTTTGATTTGTGATATGTAATATCTGTGTGACATTGTCTGTCTTACACGTAGCTAAAGACCTTGTATAATCAATACTCTAGGCCATGCTAGATCTCAGACTGTTGTTCCATTCACTGTTCACTCAATTTTAAACATGTATTATTTTGAGCCCATCATTTTACGTTTAACTAATAAAAGAATGTGTGTCTTTGCAGGCCAAATAAAGGAGGCGGTTCTGAATGGAGTTTCCCTTGAAGATGATAAAAGAGAAAGTTTTAACAAAATTGAACAGGTGTGCTATTTTAACTACTAAACAAAATTATAAACTATAGCTTTTAGTCGCACATGCTATTTGATTCCCATCGTTTAGTGATTATGTACTAGGTTTTGTAATCTGGTTATATCTTGATCTTTTTTCTCTATTCTGTGGAAGTATCCAGGCCTATCCTTTTCTCAGTTAAGGGTAGAAATGAAATTTCAATTATGCACATTATGAAAATGTGAGTGACAAATAACATAATAGGCAACATGAACTTTGAAAATTGAGAAAGATCCAAATGCAGTATATGGATTTTAAACAGCACTTCGCAATCCCAATTTTATTAGCAGTAATTGGGAAGAGTGGAGGATTTTGCTTAATATCCCAACTCCAAATTAAACCAAGTAATAAATTTTTTATTAAATAATTCTTTGTGTGTGATCAAATTCCAAAAGCACAGTGATCGGACTTTCATAACTTAGCAATATTCCATGCACTGGTTCTTTTCTTTTAGTTACAGTTTTATTTTCTCTCTGGATTTTATCCATAGGAACTGGAAAAGTTATCACAAAAGTTTGGAGAGAATGTTCTAGATGCAACAAAGAAGTTTGAAAAACTAATCACAGATCAGAAGGAAATCGAAGGATTACCTGCTACTGCTCTTGGGTTGGCTGCACAAAGTGCAGTAACCAAGGTATATATATCTTACATGTTTTGAATTATTCTCAAGTTGTGACAATCATCTATGTTTTTGAGTTTTGATTACTTAATGGGCAAATGCAGGGTCATGAAAATGCCACCGCTGAGAATGGACCATGGTTAATTACATTGGATGCTCCTAGTTTTATTGCTGTTATGCAACATGCACGCAACCGATCTTTGCGTGAGGAGATCTACCGTGCATATGTATCACGGGCATCTAGTGGAGATTTGGATAATACAGAAATAATTAATCAAATTTTAAAGCTAAGGTTGGAAAAGGCCAAACTTCTCAACTACAATAACTATGCTGAGGTACGATTCATGTGCCATATTATGAATACAACCCAGTTGTACGTTGCTTATGTATAAATACTCTATCAGGTTAGCATGGCAACCAAAATGGCAACTGTTGATAAAGCTGAAGAACTTCTTGAAAAGCTTCGCAGAGCTTCCTGGGATCCTGCAGTGCAAGGTAGTGTGTATAAAATGTGTTTCTGATTGTGTTTGCATCAGGCTTTGAATTGTATACCCTTTTATTATTTATTCATGAGGATAATGCATTGCATATAAGCTTTCTGGAGTTGGCCTTTCATTGGCATTGAATATGTTGTTTTGGAAGGATTCTAAATTGCCAATTCATGATAGTTCTGACATATATGCACCATGGGGGACTGTATTATCTATCTAAAATTTGGTTTTTTTATATAGATGTGTGTCTTCGTTTAATCAGGAAATAAGTTAGGTGTTGCTTCTTTCTTTGCAGATATTGAAGACCTTAAGGAATTCTCCAAAAGTCAGAATGCATTAGAAGCTAGTGATTTGACTCATTGGGACATTAGCTTTTGGAGTGAGAGGCTACGCGAGTCAAAATATGATATTAATGAGGTTTCTCTATTGCACTATCTCAGTTATCTTTTAGAAAGACAAAAGAAATTAAGAAACAAGCTCAATTAACTATTACATTGGAGAATTATGAAATATAGAACGATTAGAAGAAAGATCTACATTATTTAGTATCAAATACATTGTTCATGTATTAAATTATTCATGCAGTCAATACTTTTTATACAACTATTTTATTATCAGCTGTAGAATTGTTATGGCTTACAGTCTGTTTGAATGCTCTTTTCCTATGGTAAAGTAAGAAGAACTTATCGTCAGCCTGCAAAATATTGATTGTTGCAAATTATCCATTGATGTTTGTTTTCAAAAATATTATTGTTTAAAGTTTCACATTTCACAATTAGGCTTATTGCACATTTTAAATTCTGGAAGCTATTATTTGTATTCATGTCAATTGCCAACAAGAGTTTCTTCCTCTCACAGTCCTACCCTCTAATTACAGATTATGGTTTGCTAATACTTGTTCACACCATTGACTGGTGTACTTGCTGTTTCAACAAGATTTTATTACTTTCAATGTGTCTGTCTTATTTTTATTGTAAACATTTTATTGGAGTTGGAAATGCTCATGCTTCTGCTTCTGCATCTCATAGGAAGAACTGCGTCCCTTTTTCTCTCTGCCAAAAGTTATGGACGGTCTCTTTAAACTTGCGAACTCACTTTTTGGCATTGAAATTGAACCAGCTGATGGTGTAGCTCCGGTAAACTTGGTTCTTTTTCGTTTAGCTATGATTCTTGAATGGGGAGCACCTATTTAAACTTCCTGACACGTTATTATTGTTAATCAGGTCTGGAATAATGATGTCAAGTTCTTCCGTGTTAAGGATTCTTCTGGTAGTCCAATTGCGTATTTTTATTTTGATCCTTATAGTCGTCCTGCGGAAAAAAGGCAAGGTGCATGGATGGATGAAGTCTTTGCTCGAAGTCGTGTATTATCACGTGATGGTACCTCAGCAAGGTTGCCCGTTGCTCACATGGTGTGCAATCAAACTCCTCCAGTAGGAAACAAGCCAAGTCTAATGACATTCCGCGAGGTAACCTCAAATTTATGTTATGTGTCTGTCTATTTTATAACTTTTTGCTATGATCGTTATCTGAGATAAAAAAGGTTTGCCTACGCTATGCTTTAAAGCTAATTAAAACACTCATTGTGACTGGTAGTGTCTGCTCTTGATATGTTTGCATATTTTAGTCTGAGTAAAGGGAACAATTACTGTCTTTCATTTATTATTTTGTTCGGAGAAATGATATTTGGTTTGATTTCAATGGTGTTCAGTTGATATTTTTCCAATTGACTGTATTCTAGTCAATTTGTTGAAGTGAAGGCATTTGTTGCAGTGCAATCAAAATATTCATAAATTAGTGTGTAATGGAAAACAGAATATTTCCCGTCCATACTAAATTTGTAAAATTTAAAGTAAAATCTTGAAACATCTTGTTGGATTTGGTATAGTGTACAAAGACAAAGCCATACTAAGTCTAAACTTTTCAAGGCTCTCATGTTTCTGCCAATTGTTAAACTAATCAGTAGTTGCACCAGATGACTGCTTATAATAAAAATATAGAATGGCTAAAGGTTCGTTTCAGAAAACCCCAATATGTTCTGAACTCAACAACTTGATACCTGATTCAGAAAACCCCCATAATTGGGCAGCACACAAGTCAGGTTTAGGGGGAAAATGACCTGATTGGATAATTTAGAATTGGGTTTGGTTGAGTTGGTTTTGGCATATTTTTGTTAACTACCCAACTGAAACGGAACAAGTAAATAAAAATTATTAAAATTTGGCCTAACAAAATATCGACTGAGATACAATATATGTTTGGACAAATTTCTATGTGCATCTTAGAAAGAAAAGAAAAAGAAAAAAGAAAAAAGAAAAAATTGAAATGAATTTCTCTGTAAGTTAAAATTAGTGTATTTATAAAATAGTTTGTTAAAGTTCTCATCGTTTTTCTAAATTCTTATTTTCAATTTGTGAATTAGCTATTTTTAGCTTGTGAAGGAGTTCATCTCATTTCTTTCTTATTTTTCTTTTATAGAAGTGCTTATGATAAGTTTGTCCAAACAGACCATATTTTACATACATTATTGTGTATAGAATTGGCGGCAGTTACTAATTTGTGCACCTATCTATAATATCATGTGGTTTAAACTATCTTTTTCTTTTTTTTAGGTGGAGACTGTCTTCCATGAATTCGGTCATGCACTTCAGCATATGCTTACCAAGCAAGATGAGGGTCTGGTTGCTGGTATTAGAGGGATAGAGTGGGATGCTGTTGAATTACCTTCTCAGTTCATGGAAAACTGGTGTTACCACAGGTAAGTAAATATGCCCATGTCAGAATATACAAATAAACACTGCTTAATTGAGAATCTAACGTCCCTTGGTGATGAATATTACAATTTGTTTTTCTTTAAGCCTATAAGGTTGAGTAAACAGCTAGCATTTTACATCTGTATGCTCACACAAAACTTTTGCAGTTCTTTTGCATGCGAAAGATAGTTTTATGTTGACTGTTCTTGTTCTTCATGCAACTGAGTTTCGCCTTTTACAGAAATGTTCATGCATGTAACCGTTGTCTGCTGTTCTTGAGCATAAAAGGTCAAATAACACATGAAGTTCTGTTTGAAATTAATTAAATTGGTGAATTCTTGTGTATATTGTAACTTGAATATATCTTAAACATTAGTACCTCAAGATTTAATCTTAGTTGTTATCATCAAAACAGTTAATGGAAGGGTTGTATGATATGACTAGACTGTCTGAGACTAGATTGTTCGAGTTCAAGTCTTGCAAAACTAACATTATAGTTTTTGAATTAAAAAACATCTGGTATTTTCTATTTATGGTGTTTCTTTTTTACTATAGAGAAACTTTAATGAGCATTGCAAAGCATTTTGAAACTGGTGAGAGTCTCCCTGAAGAAGTATATTTGAAGCTTGTTGCTGCTAGGACTTTTCGAGCTGGCTCTCTAAGTCTTCGACAGGTCAGTGTGAATGTAATTGCTGGTTATTCCTTTCTGTAATTTTGAAGTTGCGGATGTTACTCTCATTAACTTATCAATCAAAGCTGAACTACTTCATTTCTAATTCAGAACATTATTATGTGATAACTAGTTTGTTCATGTGGGTTTGGTGGTCTAAAAGTGGTCTGCCTCAGTATAGGTTCATTTGGGACCTCCCATCCCTTATTCCATATTCTTTTACATAAATATAGTGCTTTGGCACCCCTGCATCCCAAAAATTAAAATCTGCACCATGGCTTTACTTCATTGACTTTTCTGTAAGGCTTCAATATTCTGTTAATTGATCCTAGTATTTTATTTATCAATGCTAATTGTGTCCTTAGATTCTTGTATTGTTAAAATATGCGTTTTCCCATGATTCCTTCTAATCTGTCTATAAATATAATGTGCAGTTAAAATTCGCAAGTCTAGATCTGGAACTTCATACAAAGTATGTTCCTGGGGGACCTGAGTCCATCTATGATGTTGACCGCAGAGTTTCTGAGAAAACTCAAGTGATTCCTCCATTACCAGAGGACAGGTTCCTTTGCAGCTTTAGCCATATATTTGCAGGTTTGCTGCACCTCTTGTTTTTCTTGGTAGTTGGTAATTATGCAAATGTCTCAACAAAAAAAAAAAAAATTGATTTTTGGGGTTTCCATTTGTTAGGTGGATATGCAGCTGGATACTATAGCTACAAGGTATATTCCGCATTGCTTTAATGTTGATTAACATTGCTTATGTGTTGAGGATCTCTTTTGGATGTGTTTTCCTCTCCTTTTTTGGTAGACTCCGTTTTCCCCTATAGAAACATCCCTGTCCCTCCAATGAATGGAGACAGAGCTATTTGTTTCTTATGGTAAATTTTCCTGTTATGCAGTGGGCTGAGGTGCTGTCTGCAGATGCTTTCTCAGCATTTGAGGATGCTGGATTGGATAATGACAAGGTACATTTCTTTTTTCTTTTTATTGTGCGGGATGGAGGACCTATACTGTTAATATTGTTGTACTTTACTCTTTATGGACTTGCCTTTGTATTTAATGAACAAAATCCTCTGTTTTCCATGTTTAATACTCCTGATTAGTAGTATGAGAATAGGAGGAAGAAAGTGGAAATAGGGTGTGTGATTATAATTGTTGTTTGGTTGAACGGAAATAGAGTGAAATTAGGATGGAGTCCAAAGCTATCCTTTTACTCTGTTTTTTACCTATTTTCATTCATCTTTCTATCTTTCCTTATTTTTCTCATATTTTCATCTACCATTTTTCTTTCTATCCAATCTATTTCTTTTTTTCTACCAAACAAACCACAAGAGGACGCTATCGTACATGTTACTTGCAACTTGGTATAGTTACTGATGGTTTATTGTTTACAATAATAAGGTTAAAGTAGTCAGTTAGTGTCTACAGTTGAATAAACTATACCTTTTATAGTTTATATACTTGAAAATATTTTATTTTTAAAAACATAGGGTTTATAAGGTAAAATTTTTTAAACTATTAAGATGAGAAATAAGTGAGTAATTAGTCTTTCTAATAATGATGTCTAATGAGTCCTCAACATGGTCCATAAATGGGCCAAGTTGTTCCTCCTTGACCTATGATTCTTACATGTTTGAGTTTTATTATTATGTTTTTTTAATCGGCAACAAGAGTTTTGATTACTATGTGTTTTACTTACATGTGCACAGGCTGTTAAAGAAACGGGGCACAGGTTCCGGGAGACCATTCTTGCTCTTGGAGGTGGCAAGGAACCACTGGATGTAAGATCATTTCTTTTGTCCACTCTGTTAATAAGACAGTTCAATGTAATAATGGTGCTGCTGTTTATGCAGGTTTTTGTGCAATTCCGTGGTCGAGAACCAACACCAGATGCGTTGCTTAGGCACAATGGCCTATTACCAGTTGCAGCTTCATGATAGAGTTGCCACTTCTATACTTAATAAATGGGACTCAATTACGGAAACAAAAAAAGGGAATCGTACTTTTTTCATTTATAGTTTTTCTTACTCTTTTAAATTTGCTTTTACGACACTCAAAGGAATTTAATTTAAGAAATGATTATTCTGCCATTTACATTTCAAACAACATCCCCTTATAATTTATGGTTTATTCGCTTTCTGAAAGAAAAGTCGAGGAAAGAGTGTCAGAAAAACTAGCAGAAAGAAAAATAGCTGTACCAAGACTGACATAGAAGTAAGATAAAAGGGTATCTATCTATCACACAAGTGTCAATAAGTCGTACAGAATTGCACTTTTCTCTTGGTATCTTTCCAAATTGAATCGGAAGATTTTAGGGGGACTCATCTTTTTTAAGATTTTCCTTTCTGTCTTTTGAAACTACCAAACAATTGAAGGATTGAAATTTGTAACGTTCTCTTTTCATCAGCAGTTTTTCCTTTCCCTTTTCATCAAATTAAGCACATTAATAAATTTCATGTATGATTAATCTATAACAAAATTACATTTTCGGAGTTAAAACATTGGTTTAGTGGTAAAAGTTAGAAGGACGGTGGAAAAATTGAGTTAAATTCTTTTTACTAATAAAAAATTAACAACTAAGATTTTTCGATAAAGAAAAAAAATTACAGTTTCTAGAAATTTTCAACTTAAACCAACAATATCTATGCAGGAAGAAAGGCTTTTCTTCTTCCTCTTACAAAAAGTTGAAATTACAAATTGTTCTGTGGGAGTTTTCAAACTTTCTTCACTCTGTTGGAAAAACAGTATTGAAACTTTAAAAATTTGTAGAGACATTCGAGAACATGCAATAAGATTTATAATCTAAAATGAAATTTAAATTGTTTTGAGAATGAATTTGATTAAATGGTGTTTGAGAATGAATAGAGTGAGGGCCTAGAATTGTTAGTGTTTGGTAGATGATTGTGAAGGCTACGTTCTAACAACTTCTATTCCTTGCCTTCACGTCTTCCAAATAGGTGGCTCCCCTATCTACCGTCAACAAACCTTTCTTTCAACTTTTGTTCAAATATTATCTTCCATTTTCTTGAATGCAAAATTATTAAACAAAATCAAAATGAGCAAGTAGTAGACACTACATAAATTATTTATCTCTAAATTAATCCAATTTAAACTATTAACATTCTTGTCCAACCACTTGATGCTTTGTTCGGTAGACACAATCTACTATTTCTGGAATGGAATTTATTTGAGATGATTTAGGAGAATTCTTTGTGTTTGGTTTAAGTTATTTATGACAATCTATAGGACTAGTTTCAAAAGAAAAATATGAGGTGTAAGACCATAAGGAAGGGGACATGTGGAGATTGTTTGGTAAATCCATTATGATACACGAATCTTTTCACGGAAAATTCAGAGCCTCTATTATTTTTTGTTTTCAATTTTTTATTTCTCGTGTTTTTCTTTGATTTTTTTTCTTCCAACTTTTCGCGTTTTCAAACAACCGGGCGTAATGGTCTTTAATGCATAACAAAAATTCTCATCAAGTCTTTTCATTTAATTCACATGTTTTATCTGTAACAAAAATTAAACAAAAGAAAAATCACACATAAAAGTTTCATAATGATAACCTTCAACCAAAGGGGGATATGTTAGTTTGGCATTAACTCTCTCTTCTCTCTCACTGGCAATAATGAAGTCAACCCTCCATTTCTTCCCCTTTCCTTGCCATTACCATTTTTCAACTAACTCACTTTGTCTTCCTGCCACTGCAGAAAGCAAACAAAAATCTTCCTATCTTTTTTACTCTGTCAAAGAAGGACAATAAAAAATTATCTTCAATTGAAAAACAAATAAGTTAGTATCATAAAAACAATAGAGTTAACTTGTGTCAACTTATGATTCAATTTCCATCCACATATCTATCCTTATCATGGTGTCACTGAAGAATCTTTACCACCTAATTTTGAAATCTAAGGACAAAAAAAGTGTACTCTAAGACAAATCTCACCTTGTAATAAATTAGTAGTCTCCACTAAACTCAGTCACTATTGGTAAAACAAAATAGAGATACAGTAAAAAAAATTGTCTCTTTTATAATAATTAACTTCAAAATAGCATTTAAAATAATGTATAATTGATTACATCTAACAAAACTAAAGTTATAGTATGAGAGAGGAGTAGGAAGCAAACTGTGCATTTTAATCTGCAGAGTTAGCATTGGATCTGAAAGCGAGCTGAAGAAAAAGAGAAAGAAAGGAGAATGGCTCGCGCGGGAGGGATAACAAATGCAGTAAACGTTGGAATCGCAGTGCAAGCCGATTGGGAAAACCGCGAATTCATCTCTCATATATCTCTCAACGTTCGTCGCCTCTTCGACTTCCTTGTTCAATTTGGTACACACACTTTTCCTTCTCTCCCAAACGACCCGTCACGGTGTCGTTTTGTCTATCCGTGAAACCGCATCACCATTGTGTTCTTCACCTTATTGGGTATCCCATGAGTGTTGGAGCACGTTGAATCACGCCAAAAGTATTTCAAAGTTTGAGTTTTTATTCTGCCCCTTTAAAATTTAATGTGTTTTTCAGAGGCTACGACGAAGAGCAAGTTGGCGTCTCTGAATGAGAAGCTGGATGTGTTGGAGCGCAGGTTGGAACTGCTCGAAGTTCAAGTGGGCAATGCCTCGGCCAACCCTTCTCTTTTTGCCACATGATTTTGTGTTGTAATACGATTTTCCAGTAAGCACTCTCCACCTATGATGTAAAATCTAAACGGAATTCTTGATATGTATCTCGTTTATAAATCAAAAGTGAAGTGTTTCATCATTGTCATGCTTTGTTTTGTAACTATAGCTCTTGGTTTCTCTATTTATTGTGTGATCCTATATTTTACTGCACTGCTTTATTTGCAAGTTGGAGTTCATAAGCACGGGTTGTTGCAATTCTCAGATTCTTACCCTGTTTGACATGTGACTTAACTCACAATGCCTTCTAACTTAGTCCCTTCCTATGCCATTGTATATTTGTTTGGATAAAATTCTCTTGAAGCATCTGTAGGAAAAGAATAAGTAGAAAAAGAAAAAAAAAATTCTCCATAACCTTAAATTAGCCGAAATTAGGCTATGTAAATAAGTTATAAAAATCAGCTTTTAAAAAAAGTAATATAAGAAGGTTTCTGTAAACCAACTAATATATTAAGTTAATTTTAGTTTTCTTTTTATTTTTCTCCTTTTTTTTCTTTTTTATAAGTTTTTTAAAAAAAAAAATTATCTACGTAGGCTTGTAGTCCCTCTCATCGTAGATATGTGTTTTCATTGCACATGCCCAGTGCTTAAGCTTACATGATAAAGTGGTGTTCCTCTGCCACCTCAGTTTCATTTGCGACATACTTTTAATGCATAATCAATCGCTTGAGGTTTGAAGCATCAGTCATCTTAGATGTAGTAAGTAATTGAAGAATGTAGTAATAGAAAGAACGCATCAATTGATTGAGAGCGTTATTATTATACCTTCAATTTTGTAGGAAAAGGAAGCTTAGTAGAATGAATACGGATTTCTGGTATAGATAGAAATGGATTATTACATACTAATTTGGTGATGTGATGTGACATAAGTTACACCACGATTTAAAGTACCATTTATACTCTATTCTTTGTTTTTAGTCTGTACTGACTGTATACTATCTTTTTTTCTTCATAACGGTCTACTGAGTTTGACATTTTACATATACACAGTGAAGAATGTTAATATTGCCCTTAACAGATTTTTCGCCAATTCCCAACAGCATCCCTGTTTTGCCTTTGGAGGATAAGTTCTGAATTTTTCACACTGCCCAATCTCTTCCCTTCCACCTTTATTTTTCTTGTTCTCATCTAGCTCGGACTTTGGTGTTCTTAAGGGGGCATAATTTACAACTTAGAGGAAACAGTGTAGCTTATGAATATGAAGTTGATCACGCAAAAGTCTCAGTGATTAGTTGTTCAATATGTAGGTCATTTTTCCTTGGAGGGCAAAAATTATTATCACTTTGTAACTATGGAACTCAAGCTTGCCTTTGAATCAGAAAATCGTTTCTTATGCTAACTTTTAGTATTGCAACTGCATAGTATGGCAGATACGCTGTCACTACAATTTCGGACCTTTTCTGCAGTATTGTCATCAACACGTTATTTCTTAATTAGGGGGCATGCCGGGGAAAAAGTGGAGGAAGAAGAGTGTTCGAACTGGCTCCTTGATAACAGTAGTAATTGTCTGTTAAATTTTGAAGAGCTTAAAGCTTCCCTCTTCTTTTCTCTGAAACAGAAATGAAAATAAGTTTCATTGAATCAGGCGCCTCTAATAATCTCTTTTGCCTACATTATCTTGTTCAACCAAGCATCAGGACATTAATTATGATTTATTCAGTCTCTATGTACATTTTGAATGTATCTCTACTCAAGGCTATTATAAACGAGAAATATTCTTTCTGCACTTGTTTTCTGACGTTTTTTTACGATTAGGAGAAAGATAAGGAGATAGGGTAAGATAAAGACAGTAATGAGAATATATGGAAAAAAAATTAAGTTGTGAAAAAATGTTATAGAATATATTGTAAGGATGTAATAACTCGTTAAAAACTATGCGTTGTAATAGTCAATCATTTTTTCTATAATACCCACCAAAGAATAGGTGTTTCAGGGACGCGATCAACTCAGAATGAGGATGGTTGGTTTCCCAGGAAATTGTTTTCTTTTAATAAAGTTGCTTCGCAAAAACCTTTCTTCTCCCTCCGTGTCATTTGAGAGTTTGGACAGTCCAAAACTTGGAAATTGTCTTTTATGCTGAACACATTCCTCCTCCATGAACCGTGGATGTAGGAAGATACTGACGCGATGATTATTTATCAGTAGTACTTCAATCGTGATTCCACAATAATAAGAACATACAAGTGGCCAACATTTATGTTGTTGACATGTTTCTACCGTAAGAAAAAGGGATAAAAGGACCCCTTAATAATTGCTTGGCTGGACTTAATATATTCCCTACAGATTTAGGTGTTCGTCCTGCTTTATGTAACCTGTCCAAGTCCATCAATAAAAGATTTAGCTTTGTTCGATGCACAGTTGTACTTTTTTAAGATTAAATCACAATCAATTTAGTTTACGCAATTTTTTATCAGCCAAGCTTGGACTTGGCAAATGATATGGCCTTTTGCATTTGACACCTACTTTATTCTTTTCACTCATAAAATGAGGCTGAGCAAGAGAGATTAGTCTGAAGGTGCATAGAGTGGATGAAAGTAACATCACAAAAACTAGCATTTTCTCCTTTACCATATGAAATGTATAATTACTAAAGAAGTTATGAAAAACGAATCAAAAGAATTCCATTTTCAACCATTTACTATCTCGGCTGAGGATGGGATAAGGCTTGGGTTGTGATGGTTGATTCTGCTGTTGATGAAGTTGAGGGCAGCACCCTTTTCTCTATGACAATAGAGTAGCGGTTGGATCCTCCAAGACTGTCAATGGACTTCATGTATTCTGATGCATTGTTTTCTATGATGAGAGCATCCTCTAGCTCACGAACAATGTCTACCATGCTTGGTCTATATGCTGAGAAGGGTTCAAGACATTGCAGTGCTACTTCCACCACTCTCCACATTGCCTCTGCATGGTATCCCCCCTTGATGCCAGGATCCACAATTTCTTCCATCTTTGATGCTCTTATATATGGCTTAGCCTGCAATGCATGCAGAGTTATTTCTTAGTTAGTGATGTGAACATAATGTGATTCCGTACAGTCCAGTAAAATAAAACATTTAGGACATGGAGCATACCCATTCAACCAAGCTCCACTCATTCCGTGGTCTCTTTATGTCAAGAGGTTCCCTCCCAGTCACAATTTCAAGTAAAACCACGCCATAGCTGAAGACATCACTCTTCTCAGATAATTGTTGAGTTTTGTAGTATCTGCAGTACATGGGGACAAAATTCTGGTATTGTCAAAGTTGTTTAGATCATAGTTGCGTTTTGCAACAAAGGAAAAATAGAGTTGAAGTGACAGATTCTTCTTCATCTCGTTTGAAATTGCTCAGATTATCATTTGTCATTTGTCTTGTGTATGGAACAGTCTAGTTTCCTACACGTTTATGAATAATTATACACTTCATATAGGAAATTCTAATCAGAAACATTTCTTCAATCTGTTTGTTGTTGACAGGGCTTCCATGACACAGAAGTCAATTGGTACATGATAGGAGAGTTGAGCCTTTTTCTTTCAGATATTATTTGTGTTTAAGGGCCTTTCTTTTTTGAGATGATTCCTAGAATCCTTCATGTGGGTAGTATTAATAAATCTTTTTCTCAAAGTGATGGAGTAAAGCAGTATTAGAATTTGAGGTTAAGACATGGTCGAAAATGTCTACTTACTCAGGATCCAGGTACCCTGCAGTTCCTCTGACTTCAAGAGAAACGTTACTGTCTCCTTCTTGAGGAGCATATTTTGAGAAACCAAAATCGGCAACCTTAGCGCACATGCTATGATCTAGAAGTATATTACTTGATTTCACATCCCTGTGTATTACTGAACGTCCTGGAAATGTGTGAAGATATGCCAAACCTGCTTGCTAAAAATTTGTTAGCATTCAAGATGATATAGATGAAAATTGTAACGAGGACAGTTAAGTCTAAGGATGCATCGTGCCATGTTTCTCTTTATATCAAAGTAGATTTATGATGAACCAATTAAAGCATTCTCTCTCTCTCTCTCTCTCTTTTCTACTGTATTGAAACAATGAAGAAAAACTATCAATGATGTGGTTTCTGTCCCTCCCAGTAAATCGCACTATGTTTCCTTTATCTAAAATACTAAGGAAAAAGTTTCATTAACTCCTCCTAATCTTCCAACCCCTATTTAACACCTAATAAATTATTTTATGCAGTGATAGTCTGACAAAACTTAATCTTCTCTTTTTTCTCTTTTTTAATCTTAACATCAAGAATTCAGGAGCTTGTTCCTCTTCCAATTTAAATCATTATTTGCTAGATTTAATGTTTTAATTTAAAAGATTAACGTCAACACTCAACATTGTCAATAACACCAAAAGAAAAATATTAAAACGAAAATTGATAAATTGTTTGAAGAAAATTGAAGTAATACTTGTGGAGTTTGTCCAAAGTGTTGCCATAGGGTATGAAAAATACTATTATGAAATACATGCTCTTTGCCGGATTTTTCTGGTATTCCCCCTCAAATACCTTCACCCTAATCATTCTAAGCTACAAGGTGGTAGAAACCAATCATCGTTGTCAATCAGTGAAGCTTCATCACTTTACTTATGATTTCCTAGAGTTCTTTTGTTCGATAGAATCAATATGCATCTTTTTAGTTTATTTTCCTGCCTGATTTGGTTCAAGCTCATGTGTTAATTAGGTATATTTGCTGCATCTTGGGAAAAGTAAAACATCATATTACTTGCCTCGAGCTGCACCAAGAGCAATAGAGAGTCTAGTTGGCCAGTCTAATATTTTTCTCTTTGCAGGTTCCCCTGTTATAAAGTTGAATTTTAGAAATTAATGGGTACCAAAACAAATAAGCGGAAAGGATTTTGGAATATTTACCATAGAGTCTGTCTTGCAAAGAACCATTGGACATGAAAGGATACACGAGAATTTGTTGATCATTTTCATTACAGTAACCAAGAAGAGGCACTAGGTTTTCATGCTGTATTGCAGAAAGTAGGTTTAGCTGCAAGATACATCATAGACTGGTCAGATGGTGGAAAAGTAGGCCATTGTAAAATGTAAACAAAGAGGGTTCGGGAATGTAAGAGCCAGGGATGTAGTGAAAAAAAGGAGAATATCTTATATTTTCTTTAGCATTTGCCAGGATGCAAATATCAGCTTTTGAATTACTTTTGAGCCAAAAAATGTTAATTAGAAAAATTTCCTGAGAACTTTGATAGTATAATAAACTGAATAATGCCTATTGTACCTCATTATCAAATTCTCGAGTTCCCTGAGTTGATGTGGCTGAACGGACTTTCACTGCCACTTCTTGACCGTCATTTAGAGTGCCCTGGTAAACAGAACCGAATCCTCCTTCCCCTATCAATGTTTTGTACCTTTCTGTGGCAACCTCTATATCTTCCAAAGTGAATGTCTGAATTGATACAGACTTTATTAAGAAGTCATCTTTGCTTGGCAAAGAGAATATTACATCTGCATGTTTTTTATAGAAAATTATGTCATATACTCGGTGTAAATTGAACAAAACTAATCAGCATCCCTATCACGCAGAAGAAAAAACACATTGATAGCGGTGTGATCAATGAAGTTCTCGTGCTTAGTGCACAGGTATGGATTGCAAACTTGTAACAGTCATTTTGTTAGAAATTTGCACGCTATATGTTAATTTTTTAGTATTTTTTCCCCTTCTTTATTTTCATCACTATACACAACATTATGTGCGAGTTCCTAACTGAAATGGTAGCTTAAACCTAAATTTGTTTAGAAACAATGGAAGGAAGTGGAATTAATCTTGGAGAACGGGGCTGTTGGGATTAATAGAAGGATAATGCAATTAAAGATGTATGGCTCTTTAAACCTTTCTTCAGAACAGCAGAATCTCATTTATATTTATCTTGTTTTTGTGAAGCCAATCGAAGTTTAAACTAATTCTTTTTGTTTGTAAAACTATGTACATAATAAAGATGATAATCTTTCAAGACCATTGATCTCATGATCTGGGATTGTATTTAAAGAGGGAAGTGAGTATATCTAATCTTAAAAGTAAATGTACTGTTTTAGAATGCTGAGAGACATAGGATAAAAAAGGAAAAAATGATTAGAGAAGACAAAAAGCCTACTTGTTTCCATTAAGTAGTTCTTTCCACCAAATCCTTCCCATGGAATCAACTTTTGTCTATAGCGGCAAACAAAAATGATTCCAACTGCCAATGTGATCAGAAGTGATCCACATGTAATAGCACCAATGACAAATACTTGTCCAAATCTAGGTTCTTTTGCTTTGCATCTTCCGTAACTGAAATATTAATACTAAAAAAATCAAATTATGCTTTACTTAAAGTGTCTGTTTTTTCGTTTCAAAGAGTGCATCATACTCTGTATTGATCCGGGAACCATTCAAATTAGCTGGAGTGTCTTCACTCATGCGTTTGTTGCAGCCATAATACCTATGAATGAATAGAGTACAAACAAAATGTGTAGAAAATATATTAAAAAACTAAATAATCAAAAGTGACTTCTTGGTGTTGAAATAGAATGTTAACTCAAATACTTACAAAGATTTCAAATATGGCAGTGAGACAATTGATTCTGGAAGTGACCCCATAAGATCATTGTAGCTTAGATCTCTGCTCGGAAATATATATCAATCAACATATGAACAAGTTTCAGTGGTAGGAAATTTTCTTGATGACACTACTAGGAAAATTCTCTATGATTTGAATCTAAGTGCAGGAAGGAACAAATAAGATCATTATATCTGCACCTACTAAAGTGTCATAGAGAAATAAGGGTCAGTATGCTCATGAATATTATAGATACTGCCTAATTTGATATTTTCTACCTCTTATGTGACTGACCTAATTCCATAGAGTTATGCATAGGATGTTAGAGCATGTACAGAGACATCAAATCAGAAGGATTTATTTCAATAGAGTGCTAACCCTAATGAAATTATGTGTTGTCCATATGTGTATAGGATACTGAATCCATGTAATACTACACGGTTATGCTTCCTCGCTGCTTCAAGACAGAGAACGAAGGCTAGGAACTAAACTTGCTTATTAAATCATGCAATTTTTGCCACCCATTTAAATCAAATTTCAGGTAAATGCATGTTGAGCCGTGTAAAATTAAACCTGACTAGCAATTCGTTCAGTAATTAAGTGTTTTGGTTCTGCTTATTTTCATGTTAACATTAACAAGTATAATAGAAGTACTATAATTCAGCTTGTGGCATCTAGTCATAGCTAAACATTAGAAGGGATCATTACATTGACATCAACAAGGAGGACGGTGGAAACGAGGGAATATAACCATTGAAATTGTTGTGGCTCAGGTTCCTGCACATGACCAAATAGTTACATCCATGCATACAACAGAGTCCCTGGTTATCCTCCAAAAATAGATGCAGAAGCAATTGAAAAAGGGTTTTGAAGGCAATACAGTATTTTTAAGTTGGTCATCTCAGTAACAGTAGAAGGAATTTGTCCTTTGAAATTACTTGAGGAAAGATCCCTGGAAATAGAGAAAAATATAGATAACATAAAAAAACACTTCATTTATCTAAACAAGAACCTACTTAGCTAGATATGTGGATTGGTTGACAATTGCATGTATCAAAGCGTTAAAGCCATTGTCTATATTGGTCTTTGACTAGTATTCCTATAGAAATAGTTGTGAGATTGAGTGCATGTTTGGTAAAGTATACATGGAGTAAAAATACATCTTTCTTGCTTGTGGCAGTGTTTTAACTAGAACTGACGGACTTACAGCTTGGTGATAACAGACGAGCCATTTGAACCATCACACTCTATTCCGTGCCAGGGGAAAATACAAGGGTCTCCAGTCCAACTCTCTAGCACTTTAGTGTTTTGGTTTTGCAACAACAGTTCTTCTCTAATCTTCTGAATCACTTCCACTAAAGTAAAAATAAGAGAAAGAGATTGAAGACTGGTTACAAATTAAAATACATCCATACACCATCTTAATTATAGAAATGAATAAGAAAATGGAATGTAAAACACTTAAGGGTGTATTTGGACAAACTTCTCCATAAGGTTTTCTAAAAGAGAAAAACAAGAAAAAATTATATGAACTACTCAAAATTAGCTCACCACAAATTAAAAAATAAAAATCTATAGAAGTTATACGAAAAAGTTTCTACAAATTAGTTTGTGTAAAATAATTTTAACTTTTGAAGAAGCTGATATAATTTTTTTTCTCGTTAGCTTTCTCTTCTAGAAATTCTTAGAGAGAAGTTTGTCCAAATAGGTCCCCAAGTGAAATAACCCCACCCAGAAAAGGAGGAAAACAACACAGACACACTACCATCTTTTTGGTTGGTCTCTTCAATCCATGATCGCATTTGCAAGATCTCATAAGCATTCAAAAGGGGTCCAAACTCAGCACCAGATGCCTTGACCAAGGTTAAATTAAGTAAACCGTTTGCGGAAACATTCAAGACAGTGTATGTATACTTGGACCCTCTCGCCAATATGTCAAATTTTTCCCTTTGAATCTCACTATTAACATAGATGTCAAACACCCTTTTTCCTTCTTTGACGGTGCTATTTAATTCAAGGAAGTAGAGAAATACACGATATTCATAATCCTCAGTGTCAAGGCTGCTGTGGATCTCCAATCTCTCAGGGTGGGTAAGAGCTGTCTGTAGGACTCGTAGAGGTGGTGTCATGTTGGATTTGAGGTCAAAATTGCTAACATTGTAAGACAATTGGAGAGCAGATGATGGACTTGAAGTTGCTTTCCATATTCTATCACTTGGGTCATCTGGGAACCTATAATTTGGAAATAGCCATATTATAAGACCTTCTGTTCATGTTCATAGTCCATGATACCAAGAAGCTAAACAAGTTTATAAACCAAACACTAAACATAAATCGCTTTAATAAACTAAGGATAAATCCCTTTGACACCCTTTTTGCAATTTGCACTACTTATGGTATATACGTTTTGACAGTAATTCTTGTGCGTCACATAATAATGGATTGAGTGATAATAGATTTTTGGCTTCGCGTTTTCTTGTTATTTTCATTACGATGCATCTTATTGCATCATAAAGAAACGAAGCTGTGCATAAAGGTGTGTTACACTTCTGTCTATTAGGTGAAGATAGGTTATCTCATGCAGTTATTGGTGTGATCCTTGCACATGGAGCTCAACTTCATTGTGTCTAAATCATTACCAAGAAAAATGCAAAATTGCTATTATTTATCCCATAAACATGTTGATTGAATATTTAACATCCATTCCCTATATTGTGAATATAATGCTTTCAGAAAAACCTTAGTGATAACTCCTAAGCCTTGTAGATTTCTAGGAGATACACTTCTTTGATAAATGGTGGTGAAGTTTACCTCAAACTAAAGTATATGACATACCTGATTTCATCTTTTGTACCCCAGAGACTATTTCTGCTTATCAATTTTAAAACACTGGCAGGCAAATCATGTAGTAGGTAATCTTCTGGCAATGGCCTTAATTCCAGCTGAGAAATAAACGGATCCACCTCCCCCTTCACTAAGCAGAAGTCAATGTAGTCTTTGGTAGCCCTAAAAACTCCCTCAATCTCAATTTCCAAGTCCTGGGGCGTGGATGGTCTCACTGCACCTAATTGTGTTACCCCAATTGAAACATTAAAGGAAGAATTTATACTGTCAAATGGAAATGTGCCCCTTATCAGATATACTTTATTCTTAATTGTTGGTAAACTGTAACATCTCTTTCCTTCATCTAGAGAAAACAGTCGAACTTTTTCATTCAAATCAATTTTAGGTCTTCTGCAGCTTCCTCTGTCAGGGAACCATGTGTAATCTGTTGTGTAATTTAAGGTGGTCTGGGGATCTGTGTAATTTGAATCAGCACAACATGCTATGTTTTCAAACCCTACAAAAATGTCACGGATTAGACTTATTTTGTACTAAAAGGGATGTTCCCCTAAATAAATTTGAGCAACATAAATAAAAGAAAGTGTAAAATGGTTTTAAGATTCTCTGGGTGGAAACTGGAAAGCCCTATCAGTTCTATTTCTTCATCCTCACAAATTTTGTTTGTTTTTTCTCATTTTAACCTTGATCATCAGTTGACCTTTAGTTTATATTAAATTTTTTGCTATAATTATTGGAAAATATACCAGGTAATAGACATCATGATCTAAAAGAATTATAATCTTAACTTACTAACCTTCAGTTGCAGAGCCAGAAACTGATCTGATAAATATATGCAGACAAACAGCGCATGCCACAACCAGTCTCAATACCCAAATTTCTGGTAACTCCATCATAATCTGAAATAGTGGTTACCCCATTGGTTTACAAACTTGAATCATGGCAACTAACTCTTCATCTTCCACCTAGTACCATAAATTTTCTTCTGAATTTCATTTCTTTCTCTGCCTTGATCACCAACACTCTTGAGTTTTCCTATATCTCAGATTAGGGGAGAAATAAAAGAAAGCTTGCTTAATCCCATAATTCTGAGAACTTATGTCTTGTGGAAGACTTTGAAGCCATTTTGCACATGTACTGAATTGGATGGAGGATTAGAAGAACAAATATCTTTGAGAAATAGGGGTTTGACTTCAAGCCTGGAAACTGCAGGAGGTAGTAGCTAGGAAAGAGATGGAAGACGAGTAAGGAGATTGAATTAGTATAAATCCATTGTTAAATATTTCTTTTATAGTTTTATATGTTATTGATGTTAAACATTATTTTTCATGGAGTGGTGGTGGTGGTTGCTTGATTATGTGTATTTAATATTGATATAGTTTAAAATAATTGGACAGACCACTCCTTCGTCTTCTTCTGCCTTCATTCCTCTCATTTGAAACCATGGATGTTACATGATCAAAATAAGAGTGGTATCTTGGAACAAATTTGAACTTTTCTGGAATACATACGTAGCAATTGTTAGTGACGTATCGTTGAATATATTTATTATATATTGCATACTTAGCTTTCCACTAATGTTGACCTATGCATTTTTATACTAATGGTTATGAGCATTATTGTTAGAGTCTCATGTTTCTGATTACGCTTTAGGTAGGTAATGAAGTTATTGGGGGAAAGAATTCAAATAAAAAATTACTAAAGATAGGAATTGTGAAGGGTATCAAAGATGAGACTGTTCATTCTCATGCCTAGCACTATCAACACACCAATTATTCCCTTTCATGTTTTCTATAATATTTTGCTTATAGATAAACATTTGAAACCAAGTATCAAGAGGAAGTGGCTCAAGGAAACCCCAAAAGAGCAGGTAACCCCTTCACATCCTTGTAGTACTAGCCTAACTTTTAAGCGTTATCTGACTAAAAATTTACTTTGCAAATTAAATTAACATCCATTTTGCAAGATTTAGCAGAATTTCTGGTCAATATAATTGCTTACCTAATCTCATATATAACTTCTTAGTCATATATAAAAAGAAAACTCCAAAGGGCATAGGAAATAGACTCCATACTACATCCTATTCATTATTCATTATTATAAACATATTTTACACTTAATTATTTTGATAGAAACAAAGCGTGCTTAGGATCCAATCCCATTTGTGTTTGAGCTTGTTACATATATTGATTAAAAAATTCACATACCGAGTCAAAACTCAGATGTTCAACATGTGAACATAATATTATCATGATTAAATTTGCTGTAATGTGCACTGATGAAATCAGGTTGTTATGTGGTAGGATACCTTAAGGTAAACTAGAATTCAATAATTTATCTATTAGTATTTTTAAGGTTTGTGAGCGTAATAATATTACTGATAGTTGAAGTTATTCTTTCTCTTCTTGAGTGCTAGGGAGCTGTTGCATCAGTAAATTTTCAAAAGGAGCAGAATATATATTCGTTTCTGAATTCTTATGTTTGGGATCTGTTATAAGGTTTTAACGTATAACTACATGATGGGTTGCTGTAATGATCAGAAATCTTGCACCCATATGTACAGAAACTGATTAAATCAGCAACAATCATAGTACTAAGGTTGAAATTAGTCTCAAATACAGTGGATAAGGAAAATTCTGTAGCAAGAAGAAAAAAACTAGGGTGAATGTAGAAGGTTCTGTTTTGCCTAGTAAAATATAGAAAAGAATGTTCAAAACTAGGGTGACATGTTTAACTGGAAATGATAATTAAGAATTAAGAAATTATAGTTTGTCATTTATCTAACTAAAGCCCTTTTAACTTTTTCTAATTCAAACAACCATTAGCAGGTAAAATTTGTAATTCAGTTTAGGAAATGCGTTTTTCCTTGTTCCAATAATATAAAATTTTCTCATTATTTTAATTTTATCTATCTCTAGTCAGAACAATCAGATTATAATGGAAGGCATTGTAAATACAGAAAGGACAGATGTCGATATGATTAACATATAATGTTATGCTTGGTCAGTCTCAATCCCATAGCACACGTTCAAGAACATCTCATTAACTAAAAACTTCTATTCTGTGTAAAAAGAATATTGTTATTTATAGAATTAGTCCGAGTAACAAGTTGCATAGAAAATTTATATATTGCCGGTAATTTCAAAGCTGGTAAAAGGATTCAAATAGAAGATCAAGTTAGAAGAATTTGATGCAGCCATCATCATATTTTTTGGAATTTTACATGAACATTAAGTCAATCCAATTCAATTTCCTAATTCTTCACTTCAAGTTTGAAATCTTAATCTATGGTGACATTCATTAATAAATCATCTTGCCAAACTCAGGTTAAATTGGCCTTTTGGGTATGATTAAAGGTTTTCCCCATTATATATATATATATATTGTATATTTTGGCCAAAGATTTTAAATATGATTATTCCATCCAAGTTGGCTTGCCTATACCCGACAAAGCGAATTTGATACTTCCAATGGATTTAGTAGCATATTTCTGTATTAAGCTTTGTCTGTTAATAATACATATATATGTCCAAAACCTTCGTTATAAGGCCAAACTTCAACTCTGCGAATTATCTTTGAGAAACGAAATAAAAAATCATCCAAACAGTTGGCACGCCAACTGGTAGAAGACCTTTCATAATCAATCATCAACCAAAGTAATAGTAATAAAAAGCAAAAGGAAACATTCGATTCATCTTTAATAAGTCAATCTAATTGGAATTATCTACTAACATTAATCAATTTTATATTACTGTCAACGGGAAAACCCAAGTTTTTGAAACTCAAGTAATATTTGCTTTTCATTCATTTCAATGGATTTGATGTCAAATTCTTCTTCCAAATGGAAATGAACTAGAGTTACTACCATCCCTCTTTTAGTCTTATTATTTTGTACCACATTATCTATCGTATCTTTTTTTAATTTTGTCGGATAAGAATAAAAAAAGTAAAATTATTGAATATAGGAAACTTAAAATATAACATAAATATCGAATAGATTATTTGGTTTGAGAAAAATGGAAAAGAAGGATATAAAAAAAAAAAACCTAGCATTTCTTATGTTACTCACAGTTTTAAACAGCAAAAAAAAAAAAAGAAGACAGATTTCAATCAACCAAGCAAGCAAAGCAATTCCAGGTTTCCGTTTATTTATTCTCTTTCATTTCTATTTCTCCACGATTCTCTTCTATCAGTTAAAAAACATACACACACACACACTCATACTTATATACTTGTAATTTTTTTCTATCTCTATTATATTATACTACCTATGCTTTTCTCTCATACTGGGTGTAATTTGGTGTTTTGAGTATTCTTGTGTCATTTTTCTTGGGAAAATTTTGTACACTGTGATTAGATCTAACTTTAAATTCTATTTTAAAATACTTTTTATTTTCTGAAAATCAAGCCTAAGAAAGATCATCAGCATGAGGAAGTTCATCAGATTGCCATAAACTCATAAACACATTATATCACATTGACTTAAGAGAAAACACTGAAAAAAGCCAGATCATTGGTAGGTCTATGTCTTTCCTTATGCAAAACAACAGTTAAATATCGCTGAGATTTGTTAAAAGGTTTGCTCTAATTCCTTGATTTGCTTTATTGTACGGTATAGAAAAAGCCCATCAAGCTATATAATTTACAAAGCTTGATGCAAAACAAAATACACTGAAGCAACATATTTAACATCATAAAACAATGTTTGCAGTGCAAAACAAATGAAATGATTCACTAACTCACACAGTTTCCCTTAGATACAGTTCTCTACGACCTCTGGTTTTTCGATGCAAAACGAAGGACTAGATAAAATAAAACCCTGTATAGCACAGCCCAACCAAACATTATAAGCACAACTGTTCTCTTCCTACGTCCATCTGTCTTGATGTGTAGACTCTCCAAGATCTGAAAACCGGTAATGGGTACTCCATCCATATATCCAAAGGTATCGTTCACCTGGTACTGGTTCATCAAAAGCCCTTCATAAGGGTATGTCATCGTTGAAATTGTGTTCATCCAACGCCAGTAACGGGGAATGTCATGGCTGCTCAAGAAGTATCCACAGAACAAGAAGAACAAGGCTGTGAAGGCAATAACCATAGCATAACCCAATATGTAGTTTGGCACCACTGAGCTCACAAACACCACGAATGAATTTGTTGACAGAAGAGAAACAAAGAGAACAAGCAAGAAGTAAAGAAAAGGGCCTCTGAGTTTTAGGGCAAACCAAACAATGCCTGCATAGACAGCTGCTTGGAGAAGAATAAATGGCGTGTGAGTGATTATGCCTGCAATGGTGTAAGTGGAAGCTCTGTAGGCATTGTGAGAAGTTTCCCTTATGAAGATGAACCTTTCTTGGATGAAGGCTGGGACAGCATCGTTGGAAGAGAAGAAGAAGAGGCACACTGTGAAGATGAAGAAGCTGAGGCGGTTGGTGATTCCTTGCAAATCTTTTCTAGGGTTGTGGAACATGGTGGCCATCATGAAGCCCATGAAGGTGAGAACCATCAATCTTGAGAGAAAAAGCTCAGGGGTGCGCCTTATGTTTATGAAGTTGCGGCGAATGAGTATCCATATCTCCGTTATGTAAGAATTTACAAACTTTGGACCAAGGTGTTCTTCTGTGCCATTTGAGGGAGTGAGGTAGTCATTCTCATTCACTGTGTAGTCACTGCTGCGTGGTGTTGGAGTGGCTTGAAAGATTTCACTCGAGTACGTGTAGAAGCCAGGTGAAGTATTGTTTCTGCATAACAACACCAATATTTATATTGCTATATACGTAAACCAATGAGAAATTATGAATGATAGGTATAATTTGAAAATAACAAGTTATATAAACCTTGTGGTATTGTGGAGCTTGTGATCATTCTTAAGCCGTGCTGGTGTGAACTTGAGAAATGCTGCACTATTCCCAGTGCTCCACGACATGGAAGTGTTGTTATAGGGACTTCTGAGACTGTGATCAAAATCGTCCATTGCCCTTCTACTCACCTGCGAGGAGTGAGAAAACTCCGCAGACTTCTCCTCAAACCTGTGGCTAAGGTGCGAGGAATTGGCATAAGAGGGTGCAACAGTGGACACTGAATGAGGGTGGTTGGATAAAGGAGGTGGTTTGACCCCAGTGCGTGCAAACTCTGCAAGTGCTTCGACTCCAACCTCACTCTGATCGTACTCTTGGATCACGTCAATGAGACTTTCAATGGGGTTCTCTCCCTTGGGGACTTTGCGTGGCATGCGTGACAAGTGGAGGGTCACGTCTTGCGGCGACCCTTGAAACATGAGCTGGCCCCGTGCGAGGATGATGAGGTGGTCGAGGAGGAGCTGGATTCTGGACGAGGGCTGGTGGATGGTGAGGATGACGGTGCTGCCGCTGCGTGCGATGTCGTGCACTTTCTCGATCACGCTGTGGGCGCTGGTGGAGTCTAGCCCTGAGGTTGGCTCGTCCAGAAAGAGAAGCGATGGGCCGTGGATTATGTCCACGCCGATTGACACGCGCCGCCGCTCTCCGCCGGACACTCCTCTTGTCCCTTCATCTCCTATGTAGGTGTTCCGAGATGACTGCAGCACCAGAACAGAGGTAAATGAGAAGAAGTTTCAGTCACACTTGAAGGATGTACATACATAGAGAAGATAGAACTTGGAATCAGAGAAACCATATCATCTTTAGGAATGGAATGGCAGATGCTACATAAATATTCACATTGACACAATTAAAAACATTGGATGGATAAGTAATAAATATTGTAAGAGTAATCAACAACAAAGCATGTTGAGGCAACACATCCAAAGAAAATAGGGATTAAAAAAGAAGCTGAAAAGGGATGTAAAATTAGAATGAATGAGATGGGGCAAATTTGGTCTAACATAGTCACATTAAGAAATGGGTGGTAATTTCAAATAGTATGGCCGGTATATGCCTTAGTTTGGGTAATTCAATTATGTAATTGATCATTCATATTGGCTTTCTAAATGTAATTTGGGTAAGTGTTGGATCTTAGTTATGAGTAATGAAAGTATAATTATGACGAGAATAAGGATAATTTTTGAATAATGATATTTTCATTCACTTTTTTATCTATTTTTAATTCATTATTTCAATCATTATTTGATTTTCTATTTTGATTTATTTATTTTAGTGGTGTGATTAATGATCTAAAAATAATTGAAATAATAAATTACAAGTGAGTAAAAAAAGTTGGTCAAAATATTATTATTTATAATTTTTAAGTAGGTTTTCTATTGGATTTTGTATATATATTATATATGGATCAGAGCATTTCAAATTATTTATTTAATATATAAAAACACAAAAGTAGAAAGATAACTGGTTATTGGTTTCTTGTTACTTTCATTCGCTTGTAATGAGAGTTTAATTTTAGTCAAAGGTATGGATTAACAACGAATGTGTATATAGGCTTCAAACTAAGGTAATCTTGCTAGAGGTCAAGATATGTAGTAAGTTATTATTTTCACATTGGACAAATTATTACATACACTTTACATTCCTATTTATTTTTCAATTTCTCTCTATCTCTACAACTATAAATGTTAATTTTTTTAATAACCAAAATATATTTAAAAGTGGATAGAAATGTCAAAACGAGTTTCATGTGAGTTAACCCGGCTCACCATGTGTTCGAACCGGCACTTAATCCACCTGTTAAACAGGTTTGAATCGGGCTGAGGGTAGGTTGACCCACTTAACCCACAAACATTTCTTTTACAATTTTTTTAAAGTTTTTTTGTTATAATTATATACTACTTCTAATTATAGAAGTTCACAATTTCATATTTTTAAATATTAGAATATTGCTTAATAATATTTGAATAGTTTGAATGTTCAATTAATTTGTTTGTTTAGTTATATGCATTCACTTTAATCTTTATCTACTATAAATATAATAACATTTTAAGAATTAGGTGAACACTTTGATTTCACTCTTATAAAAAATAAATTAAGTCAATTTACTCTCATTAAAATACAATAAATATATAAAATAAATTACAAAAAAAATTCGTAAGTGAATCAATCCACTAACCCACCAACCCATGGTGATCGGGTCAAGTTGCAAAATTTGTGGGTCACCAAAAAGTGATACGGGTTAAGTTGGTCCTTTTTTAATTCAACCCGTGATTAGTCAATCCATGTGAGTCGGGTTACCTTATATGTTGACACCTTATGTCATGTAATATATTTAATGTTAATATGTTTTTTTTGTTGCACTAGATACTCTACTTAAAAATCCACTTTTAAAAGTGTGTGAACCATTAAAAAAGTTAACTTTTATATTTGTAAAGAAAGAAAAATATTAAAAAGTAAAATAACTTATATAAGGTGTGTGTAAAAATTTGTTGATTATCAAAATAATAGCAATACATAAACTAGAATGCAAGATGCATTGCAGATAATGAAGTCTAGAATGCATAATGCATTGCAGAGAATGAAATATAGAAAAAAATTCTTAGACACGGATAACTACCATTTAAGAATCCATTATAAGAATAAATTGTTCTAATAAATGTAAACTTTTTCATTTGTAAAATATATATATATATATATATATATATATATATATATATATATATATATATATATATATAACGGATAATAAGGAAGAATGGTGTCATAATGAGAGAAAAAAACATTTTATAAGTATCAAATAATCATTATCCAAAGTTTATCAGTTTTTTTTTTTTCTCGCAATTTTGACTGAGTTATTATTATGAGTTGAGATAGGTATAATCATACTAAGTCTTATTAATCTTCTACTGAATAATTTAGTTTATATTTTAATTAATAATAGATTGTTTAGAAGAAAAAGTTGGTTGAACATACTATAAACTGCATTCGCTAAACTGCGTGTATTTTAAAGGAGTGAAACCCTAAATCATTGTTACTTCTTTATCTACATCAGTTAAGCTTTCGAATAATGTTCATGACAACATATAATCAAGAAATTATATATATCTTAAAAAGACATCAAAGAATGAGATTTGAATACCGTTAAGCCAAGCTGGTCAATGAGCTTCTCCACCCTCTGTTTCTTATCAGCAAGAGAGAGTGGTCCAAGGCGAAAATCAGCAGCAAACATGAAAGTCTCATAAACAGTTAGCATAGGGAAAAGCCTATCTTCCTGCATGATATATGCAGAACTTCTTTTGATCAAACTTGCATTCATGGTTGCACCATCCAACGAAACCTTCCCTTTGAGGCTTCCACTAGCAATTCTCCCAGCAAGACCATCCAAGAGAGTGGACTTTCCTGCACCACTAGGACCCATCACTGCAGTGATACAACCCTTTGGTGCATAACTAGTGATATCATGCAGCAAGTCCACCTCTTCACTCGACCAATTCCCATCCACTTTGGCCTTTTTTGTCACAGTGTAAGTGAGGCACTCGAACACAAGACCCCCGGTGAAGCTCACCGGTGGTTTCCTTATGTCAATCACTGTTTCAACGCGATGGTGGTGGTGGCCATTGGCTTGAGCCATAGTTGAAGCTAAGGTGTTTGAGAAAATGTTGAGGGTAGAGCCTGTTCAGAAGGGCTCTGAAACTGAAAGGGTGGAGCGTTAAGGACGTATTAAAAGAAGGGATATTTCAGAAAAGGACTTTTTGCAGCCGGTGAAAGATGGTGCTTCCAAAGCTATTCACGACGCTGTCTTCGTTGAAGAATCCATTTCAGGTTGTTTCCATCGAAAAGGTGAAAGTGGCTTCTCGTTTTCTTCATCGCTTGCTTCCTTATATTCGCTAACATTAAGCATGCATATGTCTATCATTTTTCATATAATATTCAGTAAACAAAGGCTGGCAATGAAGCATACCTTTTTGGATTTATATATACATTTCATTATTGTATTTATGTGTAATGCTAACGGACTTACCAATTACAACTATTACAAAAACAAAAGATTGTTACTTTCGAATTCCTTTTCTGGCATAATATTAAAGATTAGATGTGATTAATATGATTCATTGGAAAATGGTATTATAGCGCCATCCTTTTCAACAATGGATATTGAAACGTACGTTTTGCTTCGGTATTCGGCTTAAGATCCTTGTCCCTGTAACTCCCTTTCAAAAGTAGAAGTTACCATTAGGTGTTGAACAAACATCAAAGGACAATGAAGTGTGATTTTCTTAGCTGGAATCTCTTTTTCTTCCGAATCAAGCTATATGTTGATGATGATCTACAACGTTTTTCTAATAAATAATTGTGTTATGAATTTGACTTACTTCAACTTTTTTTGTGTTTATGAAACACGTGAAAAACTAAAACGATTTGATCCCCGCGAAGTATGTTTTAGGATAAATAAGTCACCTATTGTTAATTAGTAAACCCGAAGAAGATATTTCAACGAATGCATGTTTATAAATATATGTCTATAATGTATAACTAATAATTTTATGGTGAACAAATGAGATTACATGTTACCTTAATTGAAGTGGGTTTCTTAATCTAAAAAGCCATAAAGTAATTAATTTTTTAACAAATCTTTTGAATGATAAATAGTACATTAATAATTAATATAGTAACTAAAATTTATTAATAATTTAGATATCAATTTACAAAATAAAAAATTATTAGTTACTAATATAGTAACTATTATGAATAAAAAATTATAATTAGTTGTTAAATTGGTCACTAATTAATTAGAGACTAATTTAAAAATCAATTTCTTTGATACCAAAATTCTTGGTAACTATGATTAGTGATCAATCTCCTTTAGTAGCTAAATTTTATAAACAAATTTAGTGACCAATTATAAATTTTATTCTTAATAGTGACTATTTTAGTAAACAATATTTTTTATTTTGTAAATTGATATTTAAATTAATCACTTTAGTGACTAACAACTTTTGGTTGCTAAAGTTGATTGTTAATAAAATATTTTCTTGTAATGTATATTGAGAGAGAAAACAATATTTTGACCACATCTCAAAAAATTACACCCATTATAACTTACTTTAATAATATATAATATATATATATATATATATATATATATATATATATATATATATATTATTAGTAACCAATTTTAGTGACAAAAAATAATTAGTCACTATAGTGACAAATTTAGATATCAATTTATGAACTAAAAATTATTGGTAACTAAAATAGTTTTTAAATTGATCACTAAAATTATCTACTAATGTTTTACCTACCACAAAAATTAGTTTCTAAATTTATATCTAAATTGGTCACTAATGGAACAAATTTAGAAACTAATTTTTTTGGTAGCTAAAACTTTAGTACCTAATGTTAGTGATCAATTTTAGAGACAAATTCATTACAGCAACTAAATTAGAGACTAGAAACTATTTTAGTTACCTATAAATTGTTGACTAAATTTGTCACTACATTAAGGACTTATTTTTTATCCTTAGAATTTGTCATTAATAAAATATTTTCTTGTAGTATATATATATATATATATATATATATATATATATATATATATATATATATATATATATATATATATATATATATATATATAAAAAAAAATATATAAGAGAAAAAAT